>Ga0123354_10004779_pt1 | contig 19361 bp, 16 predicted proteins | sample TergutLab28metaG_2_FD_97872 | JGI IMG/M metagenome (GOLD analysis project Ga0123354, IMG submission 97872) | Labiotermes labralis P4 segment gut microbial communities from Petit-Saut dam, French Guiana - Lab288 P4 | ecosystem: Host-associated > Arthropoda: Insects > Digestive system > Gut ...
CCCCTGGTCTTCTTCTGCCAGAACAACCAGTGGGCCATCTCCGAGCCGACCAGCCGTCAGGCCGCCGTACCGCTGTACCGCCGGGGCGAGGGCTTCGGCGTACCCGGCGTCCGGGTGGACGGCAACGACGTGCTGGCCACGTACGCGGTGGTCGCCACCGCGCTGGACGAGGCCAGGGCCGGGCAGGGGCCGCGCTTCGTTGAGGCCTTCACGTACCGGATGGGGGCCCACACCACCTCGGACGACCCGACCCGCTACCGTACCGCCGACGAGGTCGCGGCCTGGCAGGCACGCGATCCGATCGACCGGCTGCGGCGGCTTCTGCAGCGCGCCGGGCTGGGCGACCAGGCGTACTTCGACGAGGTCGAGGCGGCGGCGTCGGAGTTGGGCGAACGGCTGCGCCAGGGCGTGCGTACCCTGGAACCGCCGCCGTTCGAGGACTTCTTCGACCGGGTGTACGCCACGCCCCACCCGCTGGCCGCCGAGGAGAAGGCGGCCTGGCTGGACCAGGCTGGCGCTGACAGGAGCGGTATGCGATGACGAGCCCCGAGACACCCCAATCCCTCACCCTGGCCAAGGCGATCAACCTCGGTTTGCGCGACGCGCTGGCCGAGTTCCCGCGCGCGCTCGTCATGGGCGAGGACGTCGGCCGGCTGGGTGGCGTCTTCCGGGTCACCGACGGGCTGTTCGACCAGTTCGGCCCCCGGCGGGTGATCGACACGCCGCTGGCGGAGTCCGGCATCGTCGGTACGGCCATCGGGCTGGCCCTGCGCGGGTACCGGCCGATAGTTGAAATCCAGTTCGACGGCTTCGTTTTCCCCGCGTTCGACCAAATCACGACCCAGTTGGCCAAGTTGCGGTCGCGCTCGAACGGCCGGTTGGCGATGCCGGTGGTCATCCGCGTGCCGTACGGTGGGGGCATCGGCGCGGTCGAGCACCACTCCGAGTCGCCGGAGGCCCTGTTCGCCCACACCGCCGGGTTGCGCGTCGTGACGCCGGCCACCCCCCAGGACGGGTACACCATGATCCGGCAGGCTGTGGCACTGCCCGATCCGGTGCTTTTCTTCGAGCCGAAGGCGCGGTACTGGGACAAGGACGACGTCGTGACCGTTGAGCCGGCGGACCCGTTGGAGCTCCAGTACGCCCGGGTGGTGCAACCGGGCGACGATGTCACCGTCGCGGCGTACGGCCCGTCGGTCAAGGTCGCCCTGGCGGCAGCGGCGCGGTGTGCGGACTGCTCGGTCGAGGTACTCGATCTGCGGTCCCTGTCGCCCATCGATTTCGACGCCATCGAGGCGTCGGTACGGCGGACCCGGCGCTTGATCGTCGTCCACGAGGCGCCGGTCTTCTTCGGGGCCGGGGCCGAGATCGCCGCGCGCATCACCGAGCGCTGTTTCTACATCCTCGAAGCGCCGGTCCTGCGCGTCGGCGGGTACCACCTGCCGTACCCGCCGGCCAAAGTCGAACTCGCGTACCTGCCCAGCGCCGACCGGGTACTGGACGCGATCAGCCGGGTGCTGGCAGCTTAGGAGTGAGGAGACGACCATGACAGACCCCGCCGTGTTCTACCTACCCGATCCGGGTGAGGGGCTGACCGAGGCCGTCCTCGGCCGGTGGCTAGTCGCGGCCGGCGACACCGTCCACGTCAACCAGGCGGTCGCCGAGATCGAGACCGCTAAGTCGATGGTCGAGCTGCCCTGCCCGTACGACGGCGTGGTCGCGCAGTTGATGGCCGGTGAGGGGGAGACCGTCGCCGTCGGCGCGCCGCTGCTGTCGGTGGAGTGGAGCGTGCCGCCACCGGGGTCCGGCTCGCCGGACGACGGACCCGCCGACTCGCGCGTACCCGTCCTGGTCGGCTACGGCGTCGCACCCGACCCGGTACCGCTGGCGAGCCGGCCGGTGCTGGCCAAGCCGCCGGTACGCCAGTTGGCGCGGGAGGTCGGCGTCGACCTCGCGACCGTCCGGGCGACCGGGCCCGGCGGCATCGTCACCCGCGAGGACATTCTGGCGGCCCAAGAGCAGCAGGCGCCCCAGAAGCTGGCGACGTACCCCGGCGACGATCAGCCCTGGTTGGTCGGCGGTACGGTGTCCCACGACGGCCGCCACACCCGCGTACCCATTCAGTCGGTCCGCAAGCGTACCGCCGAAGCCATGGTGACAAGCGCTTTCACGGCGCCCCACGTCAGCGTTTTCCACACGCTCGATGTCACCAAGACGATGAAACTGGTCAAAGCGCTGCGCCGCGACCCCGATTTCGCCGACATCCACGTCACGCCGCTGCTGATCGCCGCCAAGGCCGTTCTGCTGGCGGTCCAGCGCCACCCCGAGATCAACGCCAGTTGGGATGAAGCCGCCCGCGAGATCGTCTACAAGCACTACGTCAATCTCGGTATCGCCGCCGCCACGCCGCGCGGCCTGATCGTACCCAACATCAAGGACGCCCACCGGATGCGGTTGCACGAACTCGGGTACGCCCTGGGCGAGTTAACCCGTCGCGCCCGCGCTGGGCGGGCTCAACTGGCCGACCTGAGCGACGGTACGATCACAATCACCAACGTCGGCGTCTTCGGCATCGACACCGGCACGCCGATCCTCAATCCCGGCGAGGCGGCGATCCTCGCCCTCGGGGCCATCACCGAGCAACCGTGGGTACACAAGGGCCACCTGCGGAAGCGTTGGGTCACCCAATTGGCCTTGTCATTCGACCACCGCCTGGTCGACGGCGGTCTGGGCTCGGTTGTACTGGCGGATGTGGCGCGGGTCCTGACCGATCCCGCGCAGGCCCTGGTCTGGGGCTGAGGCCCGTCAGACATCAGGTTGAGACATCGGGGACGGTTCTGTTTGTCTCAATCTGATAGGTGAGGGTACGGTGCTTCTGGCTTCGTTCTGGTCGGATGACCACGAGCTGTGCGAGGATGCCACCCAATCCACGACCGCGAATAGCCCGATCAGTACCTTGCCAACAGCCAGATCAGGGGCGTACCGATGGCGAAGGATGCGAGGTTGGCCAGCGCGACGTAGCCAAGCAACCGCCAGTTGGCCGGGGAAGGCCAGGCGACGGTACGGCCGTGGTCGGCCACCAGGCGTAGTACCGCCCACTCGACCGCGACCACCACCAGTTCGGCGGGGACCAGCACCACCCAGTACGTGGGTGGCGTGAGGTAGGACAGGCCGAGGTTGAGCGCCAGGTTGGTCGCCAGGTTGATCAGGGCGCAGACCAACACGAAGCGGCGCGTACGGTAGCCCAGGGCGTACAACAGCAGCGTCTCGATGGCGATGGTGAGCGCCGCCGCCAGCCAGATCATGATCGCGTCCCGCGGGGTCAGTGGCGCGGCGGTCGGAGGGTGATGATCAGTACCACGGCGACGATGACGATGATGATGGGAATGATCAGCGTCACCCACAGACCCAATGACAGTGGTCCACTCGACACGTCCAGTCCGATCATGGCGGGGCCTCCTTCCGGCGCTAGCTATTGGTTATTCTACGGAACCTGCCGGACTTGTCGCTGGTACGCGGCGCCGGAGCAGCAAGACGAGGCCCGCGCAGGCGATCAGCGTGACGGCCACGGCCCACGGCGGCAAGACCAGCCCGGTGAGCAGCGCGGCCGGTACCTGGAAGAGTTGGGCCAACCCGAAGGCCAGGCTCGGGCGGCCGAGGGCGTCGACGAGTGCCAGGATGACCGGTGCCATCGGTACGGCGAGTAGGCACATCCCGGCGATTCCGGCGCCGGCCCAGGCCGGCCAGGCCGCCAGGAGGATACCGGCGCCGGCGAAACCGATCACGGCGGGTCCAACGTACCCCCAGCGGTCGGCTGCGATACCGCCGACCGCCCGGCCGAGTGCCACGGCGACGGCGGCCGCCATGACCAGCCACGGCCCCTGCTTCCAGGGCTGGGGTGCGGCGAACGCCATGATGCCGCGCGCGACGGAGGCCAGTCCCAAGACGGTCACCGCCGTCACGACGATGGCGGATGGTGAGACAAAGGGGACGGTTCTGTTTGTCTCAACTCGGGACCGAGTTGAGACAAACAGAACCGTCCCCTTTGTCTCACTGGGTGCCACGGACGCGCTCAGGCCGGGGATCGCCCGGTCGGTACCCCACCGCCACACGGCCAGCCCGCCTAGCAGGCTGATCGCGGCACCGGCCCAAACCCACGGTGTGGCCGCGGCGCCGTGCCAGGTACCCGTACCCAGGACCGTACCCAGCGCCAGACCAACCGCCCCGGATGACTCGAAGACGCCGACCGCCGTACCGCGGGCGGGTACTTTGAGGGTGGCTGTACCGGCGGCGATGTGCAACCCCGCGCTGCCGACTCCCAACAGCAGGACGCATGCCCAACCGGTGCCGGCCGCGATCAGGCCGCCCGCCATCAAGACCGTACCCACCAGGCCGTACCAACCCTCGCTGACCTGGCCGAGCCGCGTGCGGACCGCGCCGGTGGCGATCAGGCTGGGGCAGCCGAAGGCCAGGACGTTGTAGATCAGGATCAGCCAGGCGGCCGACACCCAACTGGTCAGGCTGGAGAACAGGGTCAGCGCGGTCAGGAACTCGGCCAGGCCGTGGACGATGGTGTACGTCGCCACCAAGCGCCGATGAGCAGGGCTCCATCGGCTCATCGGAGTTCAGCCGTCAGACCGGTGAGTGGCTCAGGCGGTCGCGGTGTCGGTCGGCGTACCGGCAGCGGGCTCGGCTGGGATCACCAGCGGATCGTCGGCATCCGACACATCCATCGGGGGTACCACGGGTACCTCGCCGGACGCGAACCAGTTGTGCATGAGGTCGGTCACGTCCAACCCGGTGGCGGCCTTGATCACGGCCGGCAGCTTGACCAGCAACTCGGTGGAAATCCGGGTGACCCCGGTGGCGGCGCCGGCGTCGCCGATGACCGTGATGTTATCGACATCGCCGATCGGCTTGGCGGCGGCGGCCAGCATCTCCGGCATGGACGCCAGTACCCGGTCGATGACGGCCTGCTGGCCGTACTTGGAGTACGCCTGCGCGAACATCTCCTTGACTTCGGCTTCCGCCTGGCCCTTGGCCTTGATGGCCTGGGCTTCGGCCAAACCGGAGGCCTTGATGGCCGAGGCGCGGCCGTCGCCCTCGCGGGTCAGCCTGGTCTGCTCGGCCTCGGCAGCCGCCGTCACTTGTACGGCCTGGGCCTGTGCCCGTTGCTGCGCGGTGTACAACTCGGCGTCGGCGGCTTTCTGCGCGGCGTACAGGTTGGCGTCGGCCTTGGCGCGGACGTCGGAGTCCAGTTGCAGCTTGGTCAGGGTGGCGACTTGGGTGGCGTTCTGCTGTTCGGCCTGGGTGATCCGGGCGTCCTGGGCCGCTTTGGTCATGGGCCCGACGGCCTGAGCTTCGGCGTCGGCCTGCGCGGTTTCCTTCAAGAAGCCGGCTTCCTTGAGCTGGGCGTCCTTGTTGGCCGCGGCGATCTGAATGCGCGCCTCGGCCTTGGCGCGGGCGGCTTCCTGCTCGTTCTGGGCCTCGGCCACTTCGGCGGACTTGCGCACCTGGGCGGCCTGGGGACGGCCCAGGTTGGTGATGTAGTCGACCGGGTCGGTCGAGATGCCATTGATCTGCAGGGTGTCGACCCGCAGGCCCGCGTCCGACAGGGCGGACGAAGCGGCGTCCTGGATCTTGGTGGCCAGGCCTTCGCGGTCGCGCAGCATTTCTTCGATGGTCATGTTACCGACCACGCCACGCAGGGCGCCGGACAGGATGGACTGGATGATTCGCGGGATCTGGTCCTCGCGGCCGAGGAAGCGCTGGGCAGCCGACCGTACGCCACCGGGCGTACCGTCGATCTTGGCCAGGGCGACGGCATCGACGACGACCTTGATGTTGTCCTTGGACACGCCTTCCGGTACCTGCATCGCGATCTCGGTGGCGTCCAGCGAGAGGATGCGCCACTTCTGGACGAAGGGGACGATGAACGAGCCCGCGCCCATGACGACCTTCAGGTTGGCCGAACCGTCGGCGGAACCGCCCTTCGCGCCGGTGATGACCAGGGCTTCGTTGGCATCGGGGATCTTGTAGCGCTTGGCGATGGCGATGATGATGATGACCACCGCGATGACGGCGACGACGATCGCGATGATGGTGGTGACTTCAGCGCTGAGAGCGAGCGGAATCATTCCAGTGTCCTTCCAAAGGTGGGTTGACTAGGTGCGACGTTGACGACATCGGGTCCGAGCACCTCGGTGACGACCACGGATTCGCCGGCCGTCACTGGTTCGGTTGAGGAGAAGGACACCGTACGGGGGGAGCCGAGGTACATCAGTTGAACCAGGCCGCGGGTGTCGGCCTGCGTCCCGACCGTCACCACGCCGGTGGTACCGACGAGGCGGTCGAGCGAGAACTGCTCCTGCGGGGTTTCGGCCTTGCGGAGCAGGCGGTAGAGGACGACGGCCACACCCGCGATGGCCAGGCCGACCAGGACCCCGAGCATGAACGAGGGGAAGAAACCCCAACCCTGGGAGCTGCCGATGACGCCGCCACAGCCGATGCCGGTCAGCAATCCGCCCAGCGAGGCCCCCGAGAAGACCCCGGAGCCGGTGAAGTCGACGTGGACCGCGTCGAGCACCCCGTCGAAAATAAGGAAGACCAGCAGGAGGACAAGACCGATCCCGGCTGTCACGATGAACCCGACCATGTGTGCCCCCCAACGAAGCCTAGTAGATTAATTTTACCAGACATTCCTTTGGTAGAGGTACGCTCGCGGGTACGCGCCACCGCCTACCGACGCCGGTACCATGGAGCCGATGAATCCTCTCGTGGTACCGCTGACGCAGTGGTACGACACCCACGCCCGCGACCTGCCGTGGCGGGCGCCGGGTACCACGCCGTGGGGTGTTCTGGTGTCCGAGATCATGCTCCAGCAGACACCCGCCGCGCGGGTCATTCCGTACTGGGAGACGTGGCTCGCCCTGTGGCCGTCGCCCGCCGATCTGGCCGACGCGACCCTGGCCGAGGTCATCCGCGCCTGGGGTACGCTCGGCTATCCCCGCCGGGCGCTGCGCTTGTACGAGTGCGCCGCCGCAATCGCGCAGGGGTACGGCAACCAGGTACCCTCGGCGGAGGCGGTGTTGCGGACGCTGCCCGGGATCGGCGAGTACACGGCAGCGGCGGTGGCCGGGTTTGCGTACGGACAACGTACGGTGGTACTGGACGTCAACGTACGGCGCGTCGTCGCCCGCGCCCACGTGGGGGAGGCGGCGGCGCCGCCCGTGCTGACCCGGGGCGAGTGGGCCGTGGCGGACGGCCTGGTACCGACGGAGCCGGCGCTGGCGGTGACCTGGAATCAGGCCGCCATGGAGTTGGGGGCCGTGATCTGCCGGGTCCGGAACCCCGGTTGCGACGCTTGTCCGGTCAGTTCGCAGTGTGCGTGGCGCCTGGCCGGGTACCCCGGTGACGTCTTCGCCGGCGTACGGCGGACCCAGGCCTGGGAGGGCACGGACCGTCAGGCCCGCGGCCGGATCATGGCCCTCTTGCGCGAGGCCGACGGGGAACTTGTACCGGTCGATGCCATCGAAGCCGCGCTCCCGCGTACCCCCCAGGTCCGCCGGGCCATCGACGGCCTGGTCAGCGACGGTTTGGCCGCGCGGGATGGCGAGGGCCTGCGCCTGCCGTAGACTGTGCCAACCGGCACAGTGACCACGAAACGCTGTCGGCGTCCAAGATGATGAGAGGGGGTAGTCCGTGTTGAAAGCATTTCCTTATGGGCCGGGTCAGATGTTGTCGTACAACGACTTCGGCCCGACGGATGGTTTCCCCGTACTGGTCCAGCACGGCTCGATTGCCAGCGTCCGGGACACGGGTCTTTTCGCTGGTCTGGCTGGCGAGATGAGGGTCATCGCGATCGCCCGGCCGGGCTATGGCGAATCGTCGCCCTATCAGTTGCGCGATGTGCTGGAGTACGGCGAGATCGTCGCCACTTTGGTGTCAGCGCTCGGATTGGGGCACTTCGGGGTACTGAGCTGCTCCTCCGGCGCGCCGTACGGGTACGCCATCGCCGGAACCTGTCCGGATCGGGTCCAAGGCGTCTATGTCTACAGTGGGACGCCGGCTTTGTACGATGAGGCGGTCCGGGCCGGGTGGCCCTTCCCCGTCACCACTGGCCTGACCGTTGCGGAGTCGCAACGACTGGCCTATGAGGTCTTTTTCGCGAACATGGAGGAGTCCGACCGGTCCAGTGCCGACGTGGTCGACTCGATGGCCCATGGCTGCTTCGGCGAGGCGCAGAACCTGCGGATCAGGTTCGAGGATTGGGGTTTCCAAATTGGCGAGATCGCAGCGCCCGTCTTTATGCAACACAGTAAGGTGGACGAGGTAATACCGTACGGACTTGCGGTCAGAACCGCCGAACTCCTGCCGTACTGCGAGTTGGAACTGCTCGAAGACGGTAGCCATTTCTCGGCGGACGGGCTGGACTCGTTTATCCGGACCACGGTTGTCCGGCAGATCGAATCAACCTTGCGGTAGGGGATTCGGCCCGGGTCGGTACCCGCCGGTAGAATGATCGTGCGTTGGCGAGATCGCATAGTGGTCTAGTGCAGCCGCCTTGAAAGCGGCCAGGTGTCACAGCCTCCAGGGTTCGAATCCCTGTCTCGCCGCTTGGGCAGTCTGTCCTATCGGAGTCCTTCGTACGAGCATCGCGAATGGTGTAAGCCTCAAGTTCGAGTGATGACTTGTGTACGCCCGCCCGGCGATTCACCTCGCCCCAAGTGGGCACAACTCCACACTCGCACCGATTTGTCTGAACCTGCGCCGGACCCTGGGGGGGTTTGGCGATCACGATTGATAGGCGCGGTGGCCAGACGGTACGAGATTCGATAGCCAGAACTAGCCCAGGACTCCGGCGGGGATCGCCCAGCAGGTGTCCGCCAGGCGTACCGTCTTGTTACCGTTGTATATCACGTACCCGGTCGCCGGGCCGACCGACGCTTGCAGAGCGAACAATCCGCGGGCGTCGTCGAGGCCGACCCGCGTACTGGATTTGATCTCAATGCCGACCAACCGGTTTTCGGTATCAGCCAGGACGAGGTCGACTTCCCGGTCTGTTTTGGCCTCGCGCCAGTAATACGCGTGTACGGGGTTGGGCGCGAACTGGAGCGCGGGTACGACCTGGTTCACGACCCAGGTCTCGAACAGGCGCCCAGCCGTCCCAGGCGAGGACAACACGGCCGGGTTGGCGCGGCGCAAGGATTCGGCGGCAAACGCGGTGTCGACCGCATGGATCTTCGACCGTGCGCGGGTTTGGCGAGTCGGATTGGTCGCCAGGTTGGGGAGGAAGTGCACCAGAAAGCGGCGCTGGAGGATATCGAGGTAGCGGTCGACCGTACGCGGGTTGAGGCCCAGCCGCTGGCCCAAGCTGTTCACGTTCAGGATCCCCGCAGGATCGCGCAGGATCCCGTCGAGTACGCTCAGCGCCAGCCCGGTATCGAACCGGTCATCGGGCAGTACCTGGTCGGTGAGCAGCCCCAGCGTGGTATCGCGTACCCACTGATCCCGCTCGCGGGTGGACAGCGAGGCCAGGGCGATGAGGGGGAAACCACCCTGGTCGATGTGGGCGGTGATGTCGGGCGCACCCGGCGGAGCCGTGTCGGTGATTCCGCCCGAAAACAGTCGCTCGATGAGCTGGCGCTGATGGCTGGCGTGGCCATTCAGCTCGGCCAGTGTCAAAGGGGCCAACGCCCAGCGGCGGACCCGTCCCGTCAGGGGATCGCTGCCCCCCAGGCCGGTACGGCCCAGCCGTGCCGACCCGGTGAGAAGGAAGCGGCGGGTACTGGCCGGCTCGTCCACCACCTGTTTGACGATCAGGAGCAGTTCGCCGATCAGTTGGGCCTCGTCGATCATCACCGTTTGCGGCAACGACCCGAGCCACCCGGGCAGATCGTGGCGAGCCAGCTCCAGGGTCGCCGGATCGGCCAGATTCTCGTACCCCTGCCACGTCCCAGCGGCGAGAAGACCACGCGCGACGTACGTCTTCCCGCACGTGCGCGGCCCTTCCAGAATGGTGACCGGGGGAAACCCCGGTGTGAGTTCCGTCGAGATCGCACGCTCAACATCCATGCGGCAAGCCTACCCGATGGCCGGATTTTTATGTACTGAGTACAGGAATATTCCTGTACTCAGTACAGGAATTTCCGATCACGCGCACTCTGCCTGGCTCAGCCAATCGAGCAGATTGACCTGGCGGATGCCGGTGATATCGGGCACCAGCACCTGGTCGAGCGTCAGGATCGTCTTCGGGTACGAGTCGCGCAACCCCTGCAGCGGCCGCAGTTCGCGGGCCGCAGTCGCCGCGTCCAGCATCGAGGCGGTCACCTGATAGTAGGCCAGGCCGTCGGTCGGCGAAAAGCAGACGAAATCGATCTCCTCGGCGCCGTACTTGCCGATGCTGACCTTCTGGTAGCGGCGGCGCAGCTCGAAGTAGACGACGTTCTCCAGCAGGAAACCGATGTCGGTGACGCCGAGGCCCTGTGTCACGATAGTGTTCAACACTGCATCGATGTACTGGTCGCGTACGGTGGCGTCGAGGCGCAGCGAGTTGACCGCCCTTTGCCAGGCCGGCACCAGTTGAACCTCGTCGAGGAAAATGTAGCGGCGTCCAGCCAGGAAGGGATGGGCCGCCACGGCGTCATTGAGCGACTCGGCGGAGTCGATGCCGGCCAACTCCAGCGACTCGAAGTTCAACGACAGTACGGATTCTGGGGCGACGCCATCGCTGAGGAGGGCTTCGCGGTACAGCTTCAGCAGGCTCGACTTGCCGGAACGCCGGACGTCACCTATCCGGGATGGTCTGATCATCGGTACAGCCAATCATCCCAGTTCGTTGAGCCAGGTGGCAGCGGATTCGCGGAGCCCATCGGCGGCTCGTAGAGCGCTGAGGACGGCACGGCTCATGGGCCGGAAATGCCGCGACATCGTACTGAGTTTCCGCATCGTGTCCAAGAGATCAGCGCGTTCTGGGATGCTCCAGGTACTCAGCGGCATGAGTGTAGTGCGCAGTTGGGCACGAATGTCGGCGGAAGGTTCCATTTGTTGACAGCCGTCGCTGAATTGCCGCAACAGAACGAGGAACTGGTTCCACTGGGTCGATAGCGTTTCGCTGGCCGATTCGAGGGCCTGGGTTGTGGGCTCGGCTTGGGTTCGATAGTGGATAAGTTCGGCATTGCGGGCTGGTCCCTGCAGGTTGTCGACGTTGATGGTCAGAAACTGGGCTGCCAGATCGGTCAGGGCGTCGGTGAACTCTTGTTGGGTTACGGTGATCGCTCGCTGAGCATCCTGCAGGTCGTCAAGGAGTTCTGCAAGTCCCGGCGGGTCATCGTCCTCTGCGATCTGGTTGTCCTCGCGCCCGCGTACCGTCGGCGTGGTTGGCCGTTCAAGTGTGGTGATTGTGTCGTGCAGTCGCGTCGCCAGACGGGTCAGTTCCGTACGGTACGCCGTACTGCCTGGTTCCAGCCCGCCGAGCGCGGTACCGTCCTCGTACTGATGGCGGCGGATGAGCGCCAGCACAGGATCGCTGTCTTGCACGATCCCTTTGCCTTCGATCGGCTCCCAGACCAGTGGAAGCAGAAGGCCGTCGCTCTCGGCCCGGGCGCTGAACGTTGTGATTTCGTCGCGGCACGCTGTGCTCACGAGATAACGCGGTGTGACGAACGCCATCAGGAAGTCCGTTTCGGCCACCGCATCGTCAAGGGCGGGCTGCCAGTCCTGGCCCCACCGCAGGAGGCGCTTGTCGTACTCAATCTGCAATGGATGAGCGTAGAGATACTCGTACGTTTGCGCCAGAGCGTCGACGAAGTGGGTCATGGCTTGGCCCAAGAAGTCGTTGTCCGCGTGGACATAGCTGACGAAGATCCTGGCATCGCGTGACACGGCTTCTGTCAAGGGATCGGGCTTGGGTAGCTGAGACAACGGTGCAATAGGGGTGGCGGCCGGTTCATCCCAAGGCAGCGACAAAGCGTCGAAGGGAACCCCCCAGACGTTATCGGTTAACCGGATCAGACGGGTTCCGGCGTAAACGACGTACCCTCCGCGAATCTCGCCGGCAGCGAGCATGGATGCGAGTCCGCGTGCATCTTCCAGCTCAACCTTGGTGGACGCTTTGACCTCGATGCCGATGCCAGGACCGGTGCCGTCAGCCAACACCAGATCGACTTCCCGGTCGCCCCTCGGCGAACGCCAGTAAAGCATGGTTGGTTGTGTGGGCGCAGCAGTGGTCATGGCGCGCAATGAGTTGATGACGTAGCTCTCCCACACATGACCCATCTGTCCAGGATCCGCCAGCGCCGCCGGGTCATGCCGCTGGAAACACTCGACAGCGAAGGCAGGGTCGACGGGATAGACCTTCGACCGTGCCCGGGTCTGGCGCGACCCGGACAACGCCGCGTTCGGTAGGAACCACACCAGGAAACGCCTTTCGAGCACGTCGAGGTAGCGGTCTAGCGTACGGGAATTGATGCCTAGTTCCGACGCCATTTTCGTGACGTTCAGCACGCTGCCCGTACGTTGGAGGCAGGCATCGAGAACGAGCTGGGCCGTCCCCTTGTCGAACCGCTCATCGGGCAGCACGTTGTCCGTCAGAATGCCGGCGACAGCGTCGCGCACCCACCGGTTTCGGGCTGATTGCGCAAGAGGAGTCAGGGCCAAACTAGGCAAGCCGCCGCGCGTCATGCGGTCCGTCATGTCAGCGGGCGGGACAATTTCGCGTTCTAGCGTTGGTGGCGACCCCAGAAGTTGGGCGACTGCGACAAGACCGGACTCGGGGCGTCCGTTCAGCTCGGTTTGGATGAAGGGGAACAAAGTCCAGGTTTCGGCCCGGCCGGCTAACGGGTCCGTCCCGCCCAGGCCTGTTCGGCCGATCGAGGCCGATCCGGTTAGCAACCAATGACGGCTGGTGCCGACCTTGTCCGCCAGGCTCTTCAGTTCAAGGGGAAGGCCGGGCAGGAGTTGGGCCTCATCGATGACGACGTTGTTCGCCAGACCCCTCAACCATCCACGCGGGTCGGCTTGAGCCACCTGAAGCACCCGTTGATCGGCCAGCGAGACAAAGTCGTCGTACAGGCCGGCGTCTCGCAGATGCTGGGCCAGCGTCGTCTTGCCGACAGCACGTGCCCCATGTAGCACTTTGACGCGGGCACTATCGGCTGGTCCAAGGTTCGGTTCCAGCATACGCGGGATATACATCAAAACCCATGGTACATGAAAATTCCATCACTGAGTACATGAAAATTTCATCATCGTGAAAAATCATGTACTTCGCCAGCGTCGATGCCGCCGGGGCCTCACAGCCACTCGTGGTACCGGCGGATGTAGAAGTGCTTGACGACCTGGGAGGCCAGGGCGTAGAGCACCAGCACGCCGAGCAGGTACAGGTAGTACGTACCACCCATGATGGCGAAATGGAAGGCCCCCACGCCACTCAGGGCCAGCGGAATGATCAGCGCCGCCACGATGCAGGCCAGAGTCGACAGGAGCAGGCGCTTGTCGGCGATCGACTGGAAGAACGGGATCTTCGAGGTCCGGACGAAGTGGACGATCAGCAACTGGGAGATCAAACCCTCGATGAACCAGCCGGTCTGGAAGAACGCCTGCTTGTCGAGCGTGTTGAAGCCGAGCAGGAACCACAGGCCGCCGAACATGACCATGTCGAAAACCGAACTGGTGACGCCGAAGACGTTCATGAAGCGCGACAGGCCCTTCATGTTCCACTTCTTCGGGCTGGCCAGGAACTCGGCGTCGACGTTGTCCCACGGGATGGCGATCTGCGACAGGTCGTACACCAGGTTCTGGATCAGGATCTGGATGGCGATCATCGGCAGGAAGGGAAGGAAGATGCTGGCGACCAGTACGGAGAAGACGTTGCCGAAGTTGGACGAGAGCGACATCTTGATGTACTTCATGATGTTGCCGTAGATCCGGCGGCCTTCGTAGATCCCGTCCTTCAGGACGCCCAGGCTCTTCTCCAGCAGGATGATGTCCGAACTCTCCTTGGCGATGTCGGTCGCCGAGTCGACCGAGATGCCGACGTCCGCCGACCGCAGCGAGGGCGCGTCGTTGACGCCGTCGCCCATGTAGCCGATGACGTGCCCGTTCGACCGCAACGTCGCGACGACCCGCTGCTTTTGCATCGGTGCCAGGCGGGCGAAGATGGTGGTCGTTTCGACGGCTTTCTTCAGTTGGTCGTCGGTCATCGCTTCGATATCCGTACCGCTGAGGAGGGCGTTGGACTTCATGCCGACCTCCGCGCAGATATGCTGGGCCACGAGTGGCGCGTCGCCGGTCAGTACCTTGATGTCGACGCCGGCGGCGTACAGGTCCTTGATGGCCTGGGCGACGTCCGGCTTCGGCGGGTCGAGGAAGGCCAGGTACCCGATGAAGGTCATCTCGGACTCGTCCTTCGGCCCGAAACTCGCCGTCCCGGGGTACTCCGTCTTCTGGCTCAACGCGATGACGTGCATGCCCTGGTTGTTCAGGTCGTTGGCGTGGCCCATGATCCTGGCGGTTTGGTCGGCCTGGATCGGTACGGTGTTGTCGCCGTCTTTGACCGTCGTACAACAGGCGAGGATGTCCTCGATGGCGCCCTTGGTGATGACGCGGGTGTTGCCGTCGCCGTCCCGGATGACGATGCTCATCCGCCGGCGGTTGTAGTCGAAGGGAATCTCGTCGATCTTGGTGTACTTGGAGACATCCTCCTTGGTACCGTGCTCGTTTCCGTACGCGATGATGGCGTTGTCGATCAGGTTCTTGATGCCGGTCGAGAAGTAGCTGTTCATGAAGGCGTAGTCGAGGATCGCGATGTCGTCTTGGCCGTTGGCGTTGATGTAGCGCTGCAACTCGACGTTGTCCATCGTCAGGGTGCCCGTCTTGTCCGTACACAGCGTGTCGATCGCGCCCAGGTCCTGGATCGAGGAGATGTTCTTGACGATGGTCTTCTTCTTCGCCAGGAACGTGGCGCCCTTGGACAGGGTCGAGTTGATGATCATCGGCATCATGCCCGGCGTGATGCCGACGGCCACGGCGATGGAGAACATCAGGGCTTCGATCCAGTTGTGCTTGACGAAGCCGTTGATCAGGAAGACGGCCACCACGACGACCGACATGTAGACCAGCAACAGGTTGGTGATCTTGGACACGCCGATCTCGAAGTTGGTCCGCTTCTTGTTGGTCTCGACACTGGCGGCGATGTGGCCCATGTACGTGGTCTTGCCGGTCTTGATGACCAGCCCGACGCCGGAGCCGTTGACGACGTTGCAGCCCATCAGGGCGATGTTCGTCAGTTCGGTGCTGGACTTGGTCAGGTCGGGGTCGCCGGCCGATTTCTCGACCGGGATGGATTCGCCGGTGAACATCGACTGGGAGAGGAACAAGTCCTTGCAGTCGACGATGCGCAGGTCGGCCGGAATGATCGAGCCTGGACCGAGTTCGACGACATCGCCAACGACGAGCTCCTCGATGTTGCGCTTGACCAACTGGTTGTCGCGGCGTACGTCGACCGTCATGTGCAGCATGGTGCGCAGCTTTTCGCTGCTGAGGTACGAGGTGTAGTCCTGGACGAACCGGATGATCGCGCTGATGACGGCCAGGATGAAGATGATCGAGGCGCCGAGCGGATCGCTCATGATGAGGGAGATGATGCCGAGTACGACCAAGACGATGATGAACTCGTCGGCGAAGGATTTCAGGACGAAGATGTACCAGGGCTTGAGCTTGGTGTCGGTCGTGGTGTTCGGGCCATTCGCGGCCAGCCGCTTGGCCGCCTCCGCCTGGCTCAGCCCGGTGTCGGCCGTCGCGAGCTTCTGTTCGAGATCGGCCGTCGTACCAGACGCCAGGGATTTGTACTCCTGCTCCAGCGCCTGATCCTGGTTGACGATGGGCTTGGCGTCCAGATGCGTCACCTTCATGGATGGTCCTCCTCCTGCGCGTCGACACTTCCATGACCGTCGTCTGGGCTCGTGATCCACAGGTACGCCTGACCGATCCACGCCCAGTTGACCCAACGGAAAACAATACGCCCTGGCGCGGCGGCCTGTGGACAGCTAGTTCGCGATGGCCCCGTACGCGCGCAACAGCGGGAAGTAGACCTCATCGATGATGGCGGCGCACTCGTCGCGAGTCGGCGGCTCGCGGGATGTCAGGACGCGGCCGCGCAGCAATTCGAGCGGTATGTCCAGGACCAGTTGGGGTACGCCGGTGAGGTTGATTTCGCCGCGCTGGTGGGCGCGCAGCAACAGCGTTGGCATGGCCAGCGTCTGGTTGCTCAGGATGGCGGCCCGCATTTCCTCCAGTGAACTGCCACGTTGTTTGAGATAGGTCATCAGTTGGAGTACCAGTACCACCTGGAGCTGGCTGTGGGCGGCGGTACTGGTCATCATCAAGTCGAGCAGGTCGCCGCGCAGGCTGCCCGTATCGGGGACCGGTATCTTCTCCTGGGAGTACTGCCAGAACACGGCGGCGTTGATCAACTCGTCGCGGCTGTGCCAGCGGCGGTACACCACCGAACGCGACGTTTTGGCGGCGGTGGCGACGGCTTCGAAGGTGACGGCCGTGAAACCGCTGTCGGCCAGCAGATCCCAGGCCGCGCCGAGGATGGCGTCTTCGAGCGCGTCACCGCGCCGACGGCCTTGTCCGGAGCTTGGCATGACCTCAGTATAAGAGACACTTGCGTATTTTGTAAAGACACACTAGTATCTTGAGTTAGCTACAGTAACGTACCTTAAAGGACGCAAAATGTCTCTCACAGCGCAGACCACCGACCACACGGCCGTGACGCCGCCCGCCAAGAGCCAAAAGCTCGACCCGGCCGTCGTACGGCTGAGTTGGACTCTGCTCATCGGCATGATCCCCGTCACCCTCGATTCGACGATCACGAACATCGCTTTGCACACCTTGTCGGTCGATCTGCGGGTCGGGCTGTCGACCGTTCAATGGGTCACCACCGCGTACCTGCTGGCCATGGCCGTGGCCGTCCCGGTGACCGGCTGGCTGGAGCAGCGGTTCGGCGGCAAAACGGTCTGGCAGGTCGCGCTGATCGCGTTCCTGGTCGGCTCGATCGGCTCGGCCACCGCCTGGAATGCCGTCTCGCTGATCGGGTGGCGGGCTGTTCAGGGCGCGGCCGCCGGCATCGTCGTGCCGCTGATGAGCACGTTGCTGATGCGGGCGGCCGGTGGCAAACAGCTCGGCAAACTGATGGCGCTCCTCGGCTTGCCCGCGCTGGTCGTACCGATGCTCGGGCCGGTCCTCGGCGGGGCCATTCTGTCGGGTGCCAGTTGGCGTTGGCTGTTCTGGATCAACGTACCGCTCTGCCTGGCCGCCATCGCCATGGCCGCCCACTTCCTGGCGGCCGGGCAACACCACCCTGGTGAGGTACCGGACATGGTCGGCCTGGCGTTGGCCGGACTCGGGACGGCGGCGGTGCTGTACGGCTTCGCCCAAGCCGGGTCGGCTGGCCGGCTCCAGCAGGCCGGTGTCCTGGTACCGCTGGCTGGCGGGCTGGTCATGCTCGGCGCTTTCGTCTGGTGGACGCTGCGGAAGGCCGCTCATCCGGTGATCGACCTGCGGTTGTTCCGCATCGGATCGTTCACGGCCGCCTGCGTCACGATCACCCTGGTCGGCTTCTCGATCAACTCCGGGACCATGCTGCTGCCGCTGTTCCTGCAACAAGTCCACGGCTCGACCGTGCTGGTGGCCGGTTTCATCATGCTGGGCCAGGGGCTTGGCTCGCTGGCGACCCGTACCCTGGCCGGTCTCCTGACGGACAAGATCGGAGCCCGCTGGATCGTCGTCGCCGGTACGGTGATCGCGGCCGCCGGTACGCTGCCCTTCGCCTTCATGGGCGCCACCGCCACGTGGTGGTGGATGGCCATCTGGCTGTTCGTCCGGGGTGCCGGCCTGTCCGGCCTGCTGGTACCGGCGATGAGCGTCGCCTACGCCGACGTGCCGCCGGCCCAGGTGGCGTCGTCGACGATCATCACCCGTACCATCCAGCAGGTCGGCGGGGCCTTCGGCGTGGCGACGGTCGCCGTCGCGATCTCCTGGGCGGCCAACCGGACAGCGCTGGCCGGTGCGTACCACATCGCCTTCTGGATCGTCATCGGCTGTACCGCCCTGGCCTGCTTGTCGGCCTTCCGCCTGCCCAGCCACGCGGCGGCCAAGTGACAGTCCCGGTCCGGCGTCACCAAATCCCGGGGATCAGGCGCTTGGACGTCCGCTGGTAGTCGGCGTACGCCTGGCCGAAGGCCTTCAGCAGCATCTGCTCTTCGACCCTGATCCGGTAGAGGTACGCCGGGATGAACGTGACCAGGACGACCAAGGCCGTAATCCAGTTGTTCATGGCCAGGGACGCGCCGAAGAAGATGAACAGGTCGGACAGGTAGCCGGGGTGGCGCAGGGAGCGGTAGATGCCCGAGGTCACCAACTGGTGTTCCTCGGTCTGGCGCAGCGTCCGGGTGAAGAACCGACCCAGCTCGGTGAATGCCCGGTAGCGCAGTTGGAGGCCGATCAGCCCGAGGACCACCCCAAGTGCGCCGACTCCGAGGGAGCCCGACGCCAGGAGGCCGGCCGGCAGGTCGCGCATCGCGCCGACGTGGAGCCAGTTGAACAGCGGCGAGAGGGGAATCAGGACGAAGGCGATGCCCATCACGATCGAGACGACGGTGGTACTGCCGCGGTCGGCGTCCTCGCGGTCCATGCGGCGGGTCTGCCCGACGCGGACGAACCGCTCCATCAGGAAGAAACCGATCAGCAGCAGGTACGCCAGGCCGTACAGGATCCACATCCCCATGTACTCGATTATGCCAGTCGGCCAGTCCGGGAGTTAGCGAAGAACACCGACCCGATGATGACGACGCAGGCGGCGACTTGCAGCCAGGACATGGTCTCGCCCAGGGCCAGCCAGCCGGTGGCCAGGGCCACCGCCGGTACCGCGTTGATGGTCAGGGCGGCCCGGCTGGCGGGTAGGAGCCGCAGCGCCGAGTTGTACAGCCCGAACGCCCCCAGCCCGCAGCCGATTCCCAGGTAGGCGATTGACGCCCAACCGGTCCAGGGTACGGCCGCGAGGCTGACCGGTCCGGACGCCAGTGCGAGCGGTGCGAAAAAGACCGAGCCGACGGCCATCTGCCCGCCGGTCAGGAGCAGCGGGTCGTACCGCGTGCTGAGCCGCTTGATCGCCAGAGTGGAACCCGCCGCCGCCAGCATGGCGCCCAGTTCGAGCAGGTTGCCGAGCATCGGGTGGCGGGCCGAGGCCTGGCTGGTACCGCTCAGGGACAGGACGGCCACTCCCGCGACCGAGACCGCCGCCGCGATGATGATGCGCCGCGCCGGGCGCTCCCGCCAGACCACCCAGGCGGCCAGGG
>Ga0123354_10004780_pt1 | contig 19360 bp, 21 predicted proteins | sample TergutLab28metaG_2_FD_97872 | JGI IMG/M metagenome (GOLD analysis project Ga0123354, IMG submission 97872) | Labiotermes labralis P4 segment gut microbial communities from Petit-Saut dam, French Guiana - Lab288 P4 | ecosystem: Host-associated > Arthropoda: Insects > Digestive system > Gut ...
AGTGGACCCCGTTCCAGACCCACTACTACTCAGAAAATCTGGTAGCGCCGGGGATCGAACCCGGGACCTCTGTATCTGTAGCCAGAAACTCTGACCACTAGACCACAGAGGCGGTCACTATCAACATAAGGATATAGAAAGTGTCCTACAAATTTACATATTTAAAAACATTTAACAAAATTTATAAGAAATATTTATTATACATCATAATATCCGTAGATACTTGCCAAAGATATATTTGTATTATTTGTACAATATTAATTTGGATAAGATTATACAAGGATAGGAATAATAAATAAAAATGACAATATCGATGACGTAGATTACAATAAGACCAAGATTCTATTTATTATTGTAATTAAATACTTTTCTATTGAATAAAATTAATGTAAAAGAAGAAGTGTTTTTAAAGAATGCTTGAATAGCTTTGTTTGAATAGCTTTGTTTCATTAGATAATTGTTTTATATTTATTGGAAGATGATTAAATAACTTTATTCCAAAAAAAATATTCTACCCTTTGAAATGCAGTCAAAATGGCCATTGGAAGATGCAAATTTTTGTTGTATCTTGTATTAATGCCACGAATTTCTTTATTAGTTTATACAAATTCCTATTCTTCACCACAAAAAATATAGAAAATATGTACTCTAAATATAAGCATCATATTTCTAATTTTTTAAGCGATTGTCTAAAGGAGTCTCTGAATCTTGACTTAGTAATGATTCGAATTATTCATTTTTGAATCTAAAAAATATTATTACTGTGCCGTGAATTCACCTCAAAATTGTACCATAGGTTATTATTGAGTGAGCAGAAGAAAAATAAATCATCCTTAAAGTATCTTCCGCCATAAGCGGGACGTTCTAGACGTGTTTTGTAACGAGCTCTATTAAAACGTGTTTTATAATTATAGTTAAATAGCTATTACGAATTTAAAAATTAGACCTACTTTTACTTGTTTATTAGTGGGTGTGTAATGAATTCAACACCTCATGCGTCACATCTCGAAAATAAAATGTGGCCGAAAACGGAAAAAAGCATAGTTGATGTTGCGCAGACAGCAGATGAAGAGAGACACATCAGATGTCCTTCAGCGTACAGGTTCGGAGGCCAGATGTTGCAAAATGCAGATACGTATTTTCCAGTTTAAACCTATAGATCTTCACAAAAGTAAATTTTCTTCTTCTGAAATATTCACATGGTTGGGGAGATCTTTCATGATATCAGAGAACGAAGTGCTGAAAACAGTATGTGGACCGAACGGGGAACAAGTATTATGAGAACGGAGAGAATTACGCGCTGAGGAACTTCAAAACATGTACTGTTCACCGAATATTACTATGTTACTCAACTGAGGGTGTACAAGGAGGTCCAGAAATTTTGCAGGCTTCGAGGAGATAAAAATGCATGAAAAGAGTAATCTGAAAAATTGTAGAGACGTGATCTTGTGGTAGACACAGACCTTAATGGCATGGCAATACTGAGCATAATAAAACAAATTGAAGGGGGCGTTTCTGGTCCATCTGGCAGTAAGTATTATTGGCACCATGTTTTTTTTTTATAAAACTGCAGTATTGCTTGATTATTGGTTTCTCTAGAACAGTGATTTCCAACTTTATTTTCTCACGCAATCATAACACGAAAAAGTCACTTTCTTTTAACACTAGGCAATGCACATATGTAAGTAAAACACAATATCTGTTTTTGTAGAGTTAACTGAAATTTTATAACACTTCAATGTACAATTGAAATATTAAAATAAAATACCTAATAAAACATTGCAACAATTAACAAATTCTCGCGTCAAATGTGTGTTCTTTTGTTTCAATTGCAGTCTGTTAACAACTGTCATACAAAAATCACTTCAATGAGACTGCGACACAGGCTTCAAACTTGCTTCAACTGGCAGTAAAATCTCTTAGCTAAGGCAAATACGTATTACAACTTCCCTTGCTTCCTTTTGCCCCAGCCAGCTGAATTTGAGGTTATTAGATATGAGCTTTTTCCACAAAATATTTACTTATTTCCTGCCTTCTCTCAATAGCGACCGCCGTTAGAGATGTAAATGAGCAGTCAAAACGAATAAAGATGACATTCTGAGTCCTCAGTTCCTCAGGTCTGACACACTGCTCGACGTATATAAACATGTCACAAGATTCCGTCTTCAGTGTCCATTAGATGAAAGAGGAAAATTTGCATTTATGTTCAAACAAGAAAATGGTGTCTTAGTGAACACTTTGTAAAGTTAACATGTTCCATATCCGTGCATTAAAATGATATTCAAATTTATGTATTAGACCTAAAAATGCACACTGGTAAAACATTTTCATCATATATTATTAATTACTAATAAATAAGTTAATTAATCAATTAATAATATATGATAAGCACTTATTGCTAGTGGGCATTTCTTGGTCTAATACATAGGCCCTAACTGTGTAAAGTTTTTTTTTGTTTAAATACATTCATACATCTTTAACCGTACAATTAGACCTAACATCTTTCAACTTAAATTACGATAAAAGTTTCAATTCCCAAATAACTTTGTTCACCAACAGACAACACTCCGCGCACCACCGCTTGAAAACTAACGAATTATACAGTCACCACACCAAAGTAGAGTGAGACATATGAGTACATTTATTGATGTCTTTATTACAACATTAATGTCAAAAGTTACAACAGTCCATAAACCAAAATATCTCACGCGTTAGCGTATTGTTATTTTTCACTGAATTGCTCTAGTGAGTACTGCAGATATTTATTACTATAGATTGTCCCTTTTGTCATGCCCCTGAGCATGGCAGCTGCCATGGGATTTCCCAGCGAGTATAGGCTTTCTATGCGGTGCTTTGGAACACGATAGAAAGGACATTTTGTGTAAGTTTACACAATTGCTGAAAAGTATACTGAATTGGAAGAGTATTATGCCAACTCAGAAGTTTGTTCCACCGCCATGCTACATGTTACATAATGGTAGCAAGTTAAATTTACGAGGGTAATGTTACTGGAGTCTTTAAAAAATATCGTTTTTGTTTGTAAAATTAATCTCAAGACAGAACCAGAAAGTGAATAAGTGGACATGCCCACACACGCTTTAAAATAGTTTTGAAAAACGAAAGTTTCAAGTTTCGTTATCTCTCAATCAGCCTTTGCGGAGAAAAGTTGGCGTAATAAAGGATATTTGAACATAATTTGGCACTGCAGTCCGAATCTAGCACGTGCATTTTGGACAACAGCAACTACATAAACATTCAGAAGGTGAAACTCCACAGTGACATTAGCACGCGGCTGGAAGAATAAATAAATCGTGTAACATGCGCTCAAAATATATTTAATTTTAGCGCACAGATTTTCTGAGACTTTCTGTGTAATTTTATAATTCTTATGGGCCTTACTTTTGTTTAGGATGATATAATTCTGCTGGTCACATACATGTAGACTTTAGGAGTTCAAAAATGATTATAGACACACTTCGACACAGCTGATCGTCAATGTGAGTATTACACCCATAGTAGAAAGAAAACAGTCTGTCCTTCTTGTATTTCGGCCCTACTGTTACATCTACATTAACAGTACTTCAAAATATTTAAGCTTTAGTTTTATGCTATCAGTGTTTTTTTTAAATAATCTTATCACATATATAGACAATGATTATATCAAACAAAATTAAATTGGCCTTATAGTTTTCATTATAGACCCAAATATAATCCCTCTTCGAAACTATTTAAATAATGTGTACAAAACAACTAATGTGACATTTGTATTATGTGTTTAATTTACATGCTTTAGCCACTTTCCTCAGTTTAAGTGACGTGTTAACAAATCAGTGTTCGGTCTTCGTTCTTATGTTTCTCTACCAGTACAGTTTCAAGACCACGCTAAAGGTAATCATGGGTACATACAGATGCAAGCGCTGGTTCCTCGCCCCTGATGAGCCTATCCCTTCAACGATCCAGATATTATTACCAGAATCATCACCGCTATTACCACTCCCACCGCTCCCGCTTCCGCCACTACCACCACTACCACCACTACCACCACCACTGGAACCCCCACCCGGGCGACTCGCGGATATACCATCCCAGTCATTGCAGAGGCTGGTTGTGCAGTATCTAAGGTACTCCTTGGTACCGCCACCCTCCGTCACCTTGTTTATCGCATCATCGGTACAGCCACGGTAGAATGTGAAGATCTGACCTGGAAAAGTTCACACAAACGGCCCAAATTTTATCCTTGCCTAATCATTCAAGTCATTCTCAATCGCCTTAAATGACTGTCACTTTCAAAAGTGTTCTGCGTTCATAGAAATGCAGTTGTTACGGCATTAAAAAAACACGGAATTATTCCTACTGTAGCCCTCAATAAACAATTCAGTACACTTGACAACGTTTTAAGTACAATAGCATGTTTTAACTCTGTTTCCGAAACAGTAATTTTATTCTCTTTCATTAAACTTAATCTACCGCTACTCTCTATTTCCCACAGACAACGCTGTTTTGAATGGGGAACATTTTGGTGAAAGATGAAAAAGTAGGGAAGTGGTCACTGTCCGTTAAGGCACTATACCACACGTAAATTGGCACACTTAAGGAAAACTACAAAATACCTCGCGATTCCCAGCATCCGAGCCGATAATATAAATTGAGACCTGCAAGACACGAAATGTTAGGTATGGTTACTTCATTCACAGCTACTTACCAGGATTTTCCGAGTATTCAAGTCTTCGAATTTGGCAATATTTCTTCGTGCATTTAACAGTAGGGCTACTAGTGGTGACATGTGCCGGATTTGTCTCACAAGAGCGGTCCGTCGCAGCTGCATCCATTACGCATGAGTAGCACAGAATTTCTGTCATCAAAAGAAGCAATCAAATATAATTATTTATTATTTTTTTGAAAATTATAAAAGACAGGATTTGGCATATGAACTTCAAGTGTCTGGTAGAATAATTGATAGGTTATGTAAGTAAGAATAATTTGCGAAACATCACAGCCTGTCATACAAAAGCTTTCTACCGAAGATTTTTAAATAAGGCTGTTATCCCAGTAGTGAGTGTATTTTGATACGAGAAAGTCTACCAAGATCACAAAGACAGCAAAAACCGAATATGCAGATATTACCAGCAACATCATCAATTGCTGTTTAGATGTAAATACAGATCACATTCCGTTTTATGTACAGATTTAAAGCCTAAACATAGTTATATTTAATTTTTAGTTGACGTTGTAACATGAGTCGATTTGTAACGGAGTACACAATAACTTTGGTTGTAAACCTAAATATATAACCTATTGAAACACGTAGCGTCACGTAATATACACACGATATTAACCCTTTACAGACGAATATTAACCTGAATACTATATAAAGTTTCAGTTTGTACCGCAGAGTAAAAACACAAACCATCTCATTTGTAAAGCCAATTAAGTAAATACGTACAGCGAACAAACCGCTTTCTGTTGTGAGAAGCATACAAAACACTGTAAACACCCTCTATGGGTAGAATATAGATTTTTGAATGTTAAACCTGTTGGTACATAAAATAACCACTAAGTTTTAGAGGCGGAACAATATATGCCCAGTTTCATTATAATAGACTCATCTGCTGTTGGAAACAATTAAATAATCATTAAAAATGCAATGAAATTATTGTGTTAAACTGAACTTTATCTAACAGCCTAAACTTCGCCGAATTTTCTGCACAAGATACCTAATAGTTATGTCATAAAGATTCAGTTTCTAGGCCCTCGTTTGTAATGGTAGAGTTCACAGCTGTAATCATGCGGTTCGTCATCCCCGTTGTGTTCTATGAAATAATTAATGTACAGTGTGTGTACTCGTCTAGCACAACTATATTTATTGGTAGAATATAAAGTATTTTCTACATAAGGTACAACTACATGTTTCGGCGCTTGATAATGGCCATCTTCAGGTTGTACATGGAATACTTATTAAGTAGTTATACAAAACATACATGGGCTGTTTATATGGGGTAGGGAGGGGGTAAAGTAAAGATCTCATGCCCACTTTACCCCCTCCCTACCCCATATAAAAAGCCCATGTATGTTTTGTATAACTGCTTAATAAGTATTTCATGTACAACCTGAAGATGGCCATTAACAAGCGCCGAAACTTGTAGTTGTACCTTATGTAGAAAATACGTACTTTGTATTCTACCAATAAATATAGTTGTGCTAGACGAGTACACACACTCTACATTAGTTATTTCACTGCTACAAAATGTGGATGATGTTAAGGAAGGCCGGCCAACAGATACATACAGACACAGAAAACTGTAATTGGACAATATGGATGATGAAGTAATTTCGAATTCCCACTGAATTTGAAACACAACAGTTTCCAAAAGACGGGGTTAGAAGTTCACTTGATTCTGCATTACAATCATGCAAACACAAGAGCCTGAAACCTAAATTGAATGTGTAATTCATGGTAAAGTTAGAGCCACATTTCTTGCTAGTACAGATACGTGTAGTGTATGGAACCACTGTGAAAGAAATTGCTAAGAATTTTATAGTACACTTCAATACTTTCACTGTCTTTTCGGGCGTACGATGTTTCACTCTTTTTGTCATTGAAGAATTAAATAAGCTGTATGTAAAAACACACATAATTCTAAACTACAGGAAAACTTACCTCCATTGGCAACAGGAAAATTGAAGTAGGTAATAACTAAATACAGTAGTATCGCCTTCGACATTTTGAATCAAATGCCAATAGTATCGGACTGAACATGGCATTATTTGTGCTTACTGATAATCTAAGATAAGGTTTGGTTAGTCAGCAAGGCAGTGATATGGTTATCATCAGTGGATTTAAACAGGTTTATCCGAAACAAAGCTCCCGTCTCGAAATAAATTGTACTTCATTTTGAATGTAGGTTAGTCCTTTGGTCATCCTGACTATATGGGAGATGCGGTCAGGGTCACTTGGGAATCCGGACCACCGCGGGGAAACTCGGCGGTATAAGTGTCGTAAAATGTCACGGCTCAGTGCTAAAGCAAAATTCCTTGAACTAGGAATATTGTACCTAAGAGTATATGATGATGATTATTTTTATGATGCACTGTTATTGTACTACATTATGATATCAGTGGGGAATACTGGATTACAGTTGGCAGAGAACTGCCTGGACCACCCAGGGATCCGGATTGCCGAGAGACAAATCAATTCAGTCAGTGAAACGAGACAAGTGAGATTTGAGGTGACTAGGAATGTTACTGTATACTGGGGTTGAAAACCCACTTAGACTCGCACAAATTTATAAGGCTTTTAGAGGAACCCATGGCATCTGTCTTCAGGGTAGAAGAATAAACCTTGCATTCTGCGTAGTTTCTCTTGTGCAGGCACCGGTAAATCGAGATACCGGCTACTCTAATTAACGTTTTGGTGCTCCTAGCAAAGCCACGCACACTCTATCACACGTTGGTATTCCCTGAGAGGAAAAATTTCTCCTCCTTCCTTCTTGAACCGCATTATTTAGCACATTCTTCATCAATATGTTCAGACCCTGCAACCTGCATTTCTTATCGGCTTGCTCCTTCCCCCTATCCGCACACTACTTTTCCTGCACTGTTTACATTTGTATCCTAAACAGCGAGGCAGTTTCCACCGAAATTCTGGTAAATTTCTACCAAACTACGCAGGGTCAAATCCCACAAGACATTATTCTAACTAACTGGGGTCGATCCCAGTGGCCGCGCGATCTAAGGTGTGGGTCTTCAGCCGCTCAACTGCTGGGATTGCGGTTTCTGATCCCGCCGAGGGCTTGAATTTTGGTCTCTTGTGAGTGTTGTGTGTTGTCAGGTAGAGTTCTGTGTCGGGCTGATTACTCGTCCAGAGGAGTCCTACCGCGTGTGGTGTGTCTGAGTGTGACCGTGATCAGTAAGGCTGCCCTGGCGTATTAGGAGCTGTTGCGCAAAGAGGGAGAAAACCTAACTTTGGAGCATGGGTTGATGAGATGCAATGCGTAGTCTCTCACACCCAATAATCAGCCTCAGATTTTATCGTGTTCCCCATTATCACAAACGAGGCATTCTGTTCGAAAATTCAATTCCAGTCCGTATTTATTAAAATTAACCACCACTTTACAACAGACGTTATCAACTCCTTCCCAGCGGCTGGTTGTGAAGCAAATTTTGTTCGTGATGTAAGATATAATGATCAAATAACAAGATGTACAACTGTCTATTTGAGACATCTCCTTTATGTATGTTTATCGAAATACAGACAGGCCTATGAATTATTTTATGATTATGCAGTAGCATATGTTAGGCAACAATAAATGGACATCAATACCAACACTCCGATCACAAAGCTGCGTATCTTTTGCGCATTCTGTAGACATCGCCTTTAAATCGAACCACAACGAGTGACGTGAAGCTGTGACTTCCGCAGTCCTTTGTGGCAAACGCCGATATAATACGTAAAATAGACCACGACCTGTTTATTCCATACAGTTCTTTAATAGTTCATACTTTACAATGATCATACAATTAATTCAAAATTATTGACCTAAATTAACAAGACCTGCTGAAATGTATCAATATTGGTAAATATCATGGTTAGACTGACTGGTCGGCTGTTAAACAATGTCAATAGTATTGTTACGTACTGCCAAATAAAAAAAACTGTGTCAGCAGACTCAACTTTCTGTACTATGTAACTGATCAAATAAATGTGGCAGGAAATAAAGAAATATAACCCATGTGACTGAAAAAGCCCATGGATTAATCATGCAGTGTCACTCTAATTTATGAAGAACATAATGCGCTGCAATGTGCTGTACACTTTTCCGGCCTTAGTCAGCTACAAGCACGTATCATTAAACAGCCTGTAAGTCACATGACTGCGTCCGACACTCGCGATTGATCGAAGTCCCATCCTGTCGATCAACACGAACTGCTCTAACTTTATCTGCTGCGAGTGACTCCTCTCTTCCTGTACTATCAACCCAACGACAGCTTGTAACAAAAGCAGATAACGCTGTGACAACAAATTTTATATCGTAGAAATTCCAAACACAATACCTGATAACAAGCATCTCGGAAATGTTCCCCTCATTGAAGTTGCGTTTCAATAAATTTTACCACACAACAGATCTCAAGCACTGATATGCATATGGGTACTGGAAGCTGTCACATGCAAACGGAGACACACCAGAAATTTTCATATTTCACAGGTCCCGCCTGGAATTCTGAGTCATTGTCCAGTGCATTCTGAGGTCTTCACGGTTTTTCTCAGCCTGTCCAGGCCAACTGCAAGACAGTAGGCCTACCATTTCTCCACATTATTTCCGACTTGTTATTCGTTAACAGTGCAATTAACATATGAAAGTTTATTTAATAAACCAAAAACAGACGTGATTTCAGGCTTCAACACCGGTTTTAAAAAGATATCCGCTCTTGCGTGATGTTACGCAGCGTAGATTGGCAGTCACCGACGTTTCGGAACAATCTATCGGGCCCATTTTAAGGGGCTGAATCCTTGAAGGTTTAACCGATAGGTTTTGCCGAAACGTCGGTAACTAACAACCAATCTACGCTGCGTAACACCCACGAAGAGCGAAGATCTCAACCAGTCGTAAAATAAAACCTAAATAGAGTTGCTTTGCAGTTAAACTCTCAACCTGCTCATTTTTGACGCAAAGAGGCTAATTACAGGGTAGATGGTCAGAGTTCGATTTCTCGCAGGGCATCTTACTCAACTCGCTTCATTTGAGGCTACTGGTTGCCGCCGCTGTGCCAATCGCCCAGACCCGGAATACGAAGTGAAGAACGTAAGTTACGTTTTCAGCATCCAAAGTCGCTGGAGTCGATGCACTCGGATGCAGTCCTGCACCAGCATCAGCTGCCTGTCCAGGAAATAAACTGAAAACGTTACAAACCCAATTAAACCGTATAACCTATTTGCTTGGGAAAAAATGCATGATCAGAATGATAATGAAAATGAAGTTTAGAATCAATAAGCACCCCCCGATCTTTAATAAAGTCAATGCGTATAACACAAGACTGGGGGAACAGTTTGCACTCAACAAAGAACACGTTAGTTCCTTCGTAAGAATGAAATAACTCGGGTCTCACTGATTTTGAGCTGCGTGAGCCGTCCACCAAGCAAAGAACTGAACTTATATCAAGCTGAAATAAAAAACTATTACGAAGATAATTTATTTCTCAAAAAAAAGTCATCAGCCAAAAGAAGATAATTGGCAAATCTGTCCACATTACACAAATCCGCGTCATTAACGGAAATGTTGAAACCGAGTGTTCTCAGAACCGATCCGTTTGGTACACCATGTGGCATTGGAGTTGGCCACGAAAGGGTTCCACAAAAACTGACGTGTGATATTCTGTTAGACAAATAACTACGAAACCAATTTATCTAACCAGGAGATAGTCTATAATCTTAGTCCATAACACTGGACAACAAATTTTTACTGACCTTAAGCTTCTGAGGTAATTTTAACCATTACTTACTAATTTCGTGGCGCTGACAATGAAAACTCAAAATTGGCTACGGTTTCTAAGAAATCCGCAAACGTTTATTATATATTTAAAAAATATGTCCATCAGACAATTAACGATAAAAGTCCACTTCTACTTGCGACTTCGCTTTGCCTATCGCTTCTGTCCGTAGCGAAGTTTGCGTTAAGTAAATATACCTACTAAATGTGCTACAAATCTTTCGCAGTAACTGAATGGCAAAAGATATGCGATGCCGTTTGCTGTACCTATGGTTTGTAGGGAGCCAAGTAATCACACAACTGACTGCTAATTCTGTATGGTGTCTCCTGTTTCTGGAGGCATCACGAAGAAAAAGAAGTGGACAATAGTGTATCCGAATATACCATCTGCTCTTCGTCCAGTTCTGCACGGCGAAGGAATTTCCTTTCCCGAACCTCCGAAAGAATTTACCACCGATTCAGACGACGAGGACGAAAGCGAGTCGACCTCGGGTTCACCTGAGCGGCCGGCGTCTACTGAACCACACGTCTCCCACGGTAGGTCTTCTGCGTCACAGCCCCACATTCTCACACAGGACGAACTGAACGATCTTGTTCGCGGTTTGGAGCTGTCCAAGAGCACAGCAGACTGACTGGGATTAAGACTAAAACAATGGAATCTTCTCGAGAAAATGTCCGAATTTCTTCGCTTCGCAGTCGTCATCAGCAGTTGGTGCATTCTTCAGAAAGGAATATGACCCTGTGTTCTGCAGCGATGTAGATGGCCTGATGAATACCCTCGGAATCAAACATGACCCGCAAGAATGGCGACTATTTGTAGACTCTTCGAAACTGTGTCTGAAGGCGGTGTTGCTGCATAATGGAAACCAACATCCATCCATTCCAGTCGGACACGCTGTCTACTTGAAAGAAACCTATGACAACTTAAAGCAGCTGCTGAATAAGCTTGAATACAGCAAGTATGGCTGGCATACTTATGGTGACCTGAAGGTAGTGTCTCTGTTGATGGATCTCCAACTGGGATATACTAAGTATTCCTGTTTTTTATGTGAATGGGACAGCCGAGCAAAAACTTTGCATTACCTGAAGAGAGACTGGCCTCAGAGGAAAACTCTGAAGGTCGGAGAGAAGAATGTGCAACACCCAGCACTGGCAGGATAACACAAAATCCTGCTACCGCCCCTACACATCAAACTCGGTCTGATGAAAAACTTCGTTAAAACCATGGACCGGACTAGATCGGCGTTCAAGTATCTGGCTGAAAAATTCCCTCCACTCAGCGAAGCGAAAATTAAGAGGGGTTTTTGTGGGTCCTCAGACACGCAAGCTCTTCAGAGACGATATGTTCAACAACTTACTTCAGGGTGACGAGAAAAAAGCTTGGTACGCGTTTCGCCTGATGTCAACTAACTTCCTCGGGAACATCAGGGCAGAAAACTACAAGGAATTGATTGAGGACACGTCATTGTATCACAAACTTGGTTGCAATATGTCCTTAAAGATGCACATGCTTCCCACTTGGATTTCTTCGACAACTGCGGCATGGTTAGTGGTGAGCACGGTGAACTTTTCATGAGAAAACTGCAACGATGGAGAAACGATATCAGAAAAAGTGATCCACTTCCATGTTAGCTGACTACTGTTGGGCACTCGTCAGAAATGCTCCTGAGCAGCTACACAAGCGACAGGAAAAGCGAAGTCGCAAATAGAAGCGGACTTTTATCATTGCATATCTGATGTACATATTTCTTAAATATATAATAAATGTTTGCGGATTTCTTTGAAACCGTGGACAATTTTGAGTTTTCATTGTCATATTCGTGCTCAGCGCCTCGAAATTAATAAGAATTTGATACTATTACCTCAGAAGCATAAGGTCAGTAAAAATTTGTTGTCTTGTGTAATCATTAATTATGTGATGCAGCAATGCGTGAGGAACAAAGTCAAAGACTCTCTGAAAGCAATATAAATTACACCCACTTGATAGTGAGTATAAACCGGAGGAGTATGAATCTCAAGACACGTAACAAGACGGGTGCCGATTGATTTTGGTGTGAAATATCCGTCAATATTTGTCAAAAAGATTGATGGCGATAATACCAATAACAAAAATGTATATGATGTCATGTCACAAGTGCAGCTGGGTCTTTCGTCGCTTCATTATGGGCAGTTACATATGGATGCCTTTACCCTTAAGAAAGGTTTCGCAAGTTTATTTAGTTGTCCATTTCTCCTGACTAGGCCTACTGTGCTGAGCTTCATTCAACGCACGCCATCATTATTGACGGACTAGATTTTTTCTGCTCACTAAGCAGTCAGCAGAAACCATGACACCATCGTCCATATTTAAATTTCGGTGGCCGACATTTTTCACTCTTTATGACATGTAATAATTTATACATCCCATTATTTGAGCTTCAGCATACAGAAGAACCAACTAGATGCAACTGAATGGTTTATTGCACTTATAATCTGCTCAAAATATTTCGGGCACTCATGTGCCCATCATCAGGAGCTCGAGACTACACTTGTGTTGTTACCGCATATGGTGTGTAATGCCTTGGTTGTTGGTGGTCGGCGGTCAGGTGCAGGGTTCCTGCACCTGACCGCATATTTGATACTTTTCGATACTGTTCTTGTTACTTGGGAGTTACGTTCAATTTTTTACGTACAGGAAAACACAACTGATAAGAAAGCATTAAATTCCCTATGTTTCCACCACACGTTTCGGCCTATTTGATTGGTCGTTATCAGGTAGTGATGTAGTGTAATACCGTCGTAATATTTTGACGTCGCCGTTGTCTGTGTATAATGTGCAATAATAGGATGTAATCCGTCGATACACAACTTATATTGCAGCAAATCCGACGCAGCTACATGTTTCGGCTACACAAAGCAGAGAATATCAGGCTCTATGTATCAGAATACGTAAAGAGATAATTATGTAGCAAACACTATACGTATTATTATAAAATCTATGGCGCAGAATTCGCCCTTACATGTATTCAAGATGCGACCATCACATATGCTTTATGTTAGGGTGAGATCTCGACCATAGATTTTATAATCATATGTATGGCTATGGCTATATAATTTATTCTTACATTTTCCGATATATATATATTTATTTATTTATATATATGGCCTAATGATAGTTGCTTCGTGCAGCCAAAACACGTAGCTGTTTTGGATTTGCTATAATAAAAGTTGTGTATTGACGGATTACGTCCTTACTGCGTAGAATGTAGTACAGTGTACACAAAAGCGAAAAATTTCACTGCTAACAGTATAGTGTCAAAGACAAGCAGTCCCGTTACAGGTCTGGAATGGCCCAGAGGGTCCAGGAAGTTAAGGTTCCCGGATTACATGACAGCGGCACAGGATGGCGGTAAGGTTGTCAGCCCTTCGCACCGGCCGCCTTTATCCTCAGGAAAATCTCCTGGTACTGTTAGAGACTGAGTCGACCTGGAAGGATAATGTCAATGAAAAATTCCAGTGGCACCATCTTGAATCGAACCAGCGACCTTCTGATTTGTAGCACAGCACCTTAACCACTGTGCCACCGCGGTCCTCAACAGTATAGTGCACAAAATAGAAACTTTCTTCTTTTATGTACACGATCTATGCAATTATGTACTAGTGGTGTAGTGTAGTATGGTAGAACTACACTACTCTTTTATGTGCTCTATAATGCTACATGATAATGGCCAAACAAATAGGCCGAAACTTATGGTAGAAATATAGAGAATCTATTACATTCTTTTCAGGTGTGTTTTTCAGAACACAAAAAATATAATCTACTTGTATGACAAAACAGGATACCGATACAGACGTTTACTTGGTAGTTCTTACTATATTTGTACCTTGTTTTTCATATCTTGGCTATTTTTTCAGTACTTGCTGTACATGACTATCTTCCCATGGTCAAGGATTTTAATAAATGAACGGAATATTACTATTACTAAGTTTACACACACATATATGCTTACATGCACATATAAAGACGCGAACGTGTACGAAAACGTTGAAGTCACGTTTCACACTTTGGTCCATTGGAGCAGTACCAACACAATTTTCATTTGGGCCCTACGATTACTGCGCCAGCATACCGTACGAATGCGGGTCACCGAACTGGTAAATGGCATGTTCTGGCTCAGTGTTTCCCAAACATTTTTGCTCGCGGAATCCTTTTTGCTCCAAAAAATAACCTCGGATCCTCACATTCTTGTTCACGCCAATACAGAATGTCCGGATGACAGACATCCAGAATTATATATTTAATATCTCAGAACTGATTTTAGATAGTTAAGAATATATATATATATATGTGTGTGTGTGTGTGTGTGTGTGTGTGTACCGGTAGCATATGCAACAATATACTACATGATTGACTTTAATTAAACTAATTGTCCTTTGCTTCGTGGGTCCAGGGATTTTCTTCATTAGACGTTACATATTACATCATACGAAATAAACACAACGCCAATTAAAGGAATTCCGCGATTATTTTTAACAAAACACTATTTCTATAGTTAAAAATAAGCAAACGTCATAGTTGCCATTACAGATATGTATCCACAGATCCCCTAGACACGGCTGGTGTGGTTAACAGGCAGCGAGTGTCATATGAACAAGGTTTATCTGTGCCACCATGGATGACAATCGCATCATTATTCAGTGGTCATACGATTCTCTTTGCGAGATCCTTCGTTCTTTGGCCAGTAACTGTAATCGAATGGCATTATCATTGTGACCAACAATGGAACGCCTTAAAACATTTTGAAAACGTGCATTAAGTTAAGTTTACCTTCTGTTCATGAGCCAAACTAAACGTTATTTTTAGCATCAATGTTGTTACAACTTGTTGAAACTGGATACATTTCTTTTATAGTATTTAGTAGGATATTGAATATAGTGAACTGTGTTGGTAACGAAATATTGGTTACCATTGAAAAACAAAAATAGTCCGTTTTGTGTGTGTTTGTATACATTGAGGATCGTTAGTGTTTTCACTAGCCGAAATAGTGACAGAAATACTTCTCATAGTTAATATTAGTTGTCCATAATTTATTTATAAGTTCTCACTATGAGTGCCGGTATGCTGTATGGGGGTGATGAGATAGGGGCTCTTGTGTTTGATATTGGGCATTATTCATTGAGGGTAGGTTATGCTCAAGAAGATACGCCGAAGGCGGAGATCCCGGCTGTGGTAGGGGTCGTTGAAGATGGAAATTCAACAGCAATATTGAAGACGGATGGAATGGAAGTCGATGAGAAGAAAACTGATCCTTCCAATATATCATCTATGTCAGACACTAAATATCATATTGACACAAACTTCTTGCACGTGGCACGAAAAGGCATGGAAGTTTCAAATTACATGAAGGATGGCATGATTGAAGATTGGGATTTATTTGAAAAAGTACTGGACTACACATATGCTAAATGCATTCAGTCTGAGTCAGAATTCCATCCTGTCCTTATGTCCGAAGCGCCATGGAATATACGAAACAAACGAGAAAGGCTTACTGAACTTATGTTTGAAAAGTATAATGTCCCCGCCTTTTTTCTTGTTAAAAATGCCGTTCTTGCTGCTTTTGCAAATGGTCGTGCTACTGGTATTGTAGTGGATAGTGGTGCTACACATACATCTGCAGTGCCAGTTCAAGATGGATTTGTTTTGACACAAGCTATTGTTAAGTCACCACTTGGAGGGGACTACATTAGCATGCAGTGCAAAAATTACTTGCAGGTAACTTATGAAACACAAGTAACAGTAGTGGTCCTGTGCAATTCTTACAGGGCAGTTTTTGGCCTATATTTGGGCCCACTAACGGCTATGTAATACGAATATAAACCATAACATGTGGTTATCAATATTACTGAGGATGTTCATATTGTAGCTATTGGCACAAAATCTGTAGTCAATAATATGTTAAGTCAGCTGTCATCAGTAACCTTTGTCTTCTCTTCAAGGATAAACTTCAACAAGAAGGTGGATTGTCAAACAGGCATAATGTATGCCCACTCACACACAGACATACACACATACTCAGTATCTTTTATCAGTGACATGAACATGTTGGATGCAGGCTTTCTGTGTGATTAATACTCTGCAGGGCATAGCTAGGGTGAGATGAGTGGTGTTGCCATTCTGGGCAACAGAGTCCAAGAGGAAGCAAAATGAATATTTTAAATGGAAAAAAAAAATCTGATTTTGTGCACTTAAAAAATTTGAAATTGCTGAGACTAAAGGAAATTCAGTCAATAACTGTGACTGTTTAAAATTCATAATTTCTCTCAGGGTGGCCATTGTGAGTTTTTGCCCTGGGTATCAAAAACCTAGCTACATCGCTGTGTGTGTATGGTACAGATTTGACACTGCTGTGCTCAGGGTAGATGCCATGAAGACAGAGGCATTATATTCTTGAGAAGTGTTGATAAATTTTACCAGAGTATGTGTTGTTACCCCCCAGAAGACAGGAATGTTCATAGACACTGCTGTGACAACTTAAGACCTTGTTCTTTATAGCTGACAGCTTGAAATTAGTCACTGCTCTTTCTCTCATGAGAGGAATTCATCTGTAGATGGGGTTTCACGCTTAACACAAATTACATAAGCCTACAGAATCCCAGTTTCAAACCTAAAAGCAAATTTATAAAGGGTTTCAGTTTAGCACATTGCCATAAGAAAGGAACATATCAGTTTGCATTCTTATTTTTCTTCTATATAGCAAAGTGGTGTGACACATTTATGTTTGAAAGAACTTCAAGAAACAACCTTAGAATCAGAAGGCCTTCAGACCCTAACAGGATAAGATATTTCATACTCTCTTCAACTTGTTATACAAGTTTGTCATGTAATAATAAATTTATAAATATATAAATCTAAGTGAATCAATAGTGCGAAGGAATCACTTTATGAATTATAGTGAAAAGCTGTGAAATTTTTATAATCTCTAATACATGTCATTCACAATATCAAAACAAGTGTCCCCCTTAGACACCGTATCTTTAAGAAAGTTCCATCTTCATTTACGCAAGACCACTATAAATTTATACAAGCCGTCTTCCGAAAGATTATCTACACTTCTATTGATTTTAACTTGTAACTTTTTAACATTACTACTTATTTCTTATATTGATATATTCTTGATCCAGTCTTTTTAACACCATAAACATAGATATAAAAATTCTGTTCCCAAAGCTCTTCTTCCCATGTTCTGTATACCCATATAACAATAAATATTGTGAGGTTTTGGGATCTCCGTTCCATGTAAACTGTGTGTATGTATCCTTTTATTCTTGCATTCAACCTGATGCAGGCTTTTTAGGCTGAAACATGTAGTTGAAAATAATAAAAATTGTGTTTTGACCAGATTTATCATAATTCTAACCTAAGAATGAATCTAACATTCTCCTAAAATGTGTGTGATCCTCCTACACTTTCAGCAAAGAATAATTTTTGCAGGAGAATGATATTGAGGTGGTGCCATCGTACTTGATTGCCAGTAAGGAGGTGGTGAAAGAACGTGAGAAAGCTCGGTGGGTTAAGAAACGTGTGCCAGAGGTTACGACATCATGGCATAATTACATGACCAAGAAAGTTGTGCAGGACTTCCAGGCCAGTGTACTGCAGGTGTCAGAGACCCCTTACGATGAAAAGACTGTTTCTTCCATCCCCACCGTGCACTACGAGTTCCCGAACGGCTACCACCAAGTAAGAACATGACAGTACTTACTTCTGCACAGTATATATGTGACTTAAATAGGATGCTATCTAAAAGTGCAAGATTTTGATCATTCGGGATCAAAGTAAACAGCACTGTAACTTTCATATTGAGACACAAATTTTGCAGAACATAAAGAAAAATAAGTGCTTTAGAGTATATAATTTAAAAATTCATAAATCCTAACTATGAATGTGGCTAGATCTATTTTGACAGTGACTTGCTGGAGGAGTTATTGGGCAGGTGGGTCATCAGTGTAAGATGACTCAGATGATGCAGGTAAAGGTGGAAGGCTGAAATAAAAATGTGGATAATGATAGATGCCTGCACAGGCTGTGACCCAGCTCCACCTGAATAAGAAAAGTTCACAGCACATAACAGACAAGCATGTTTCAAGTATGTTAATAGAAATTCACAGACTATTCATCTTCTGCTTTACATTTGATTATGAAAAAATTATATACATAAAAAGTTTACATAACAAAGGGTACAATTTTTCTCTGAAATATGAATATGGGAAAATATGTATGCACATAAATACTGTTTCAGTTGAAATCCAGTCTTGAAACATACGTGAACCATTGTATAACATGTAGAAACCCCACAGAACTTCAGCATTTGCAGTGCATTATTGAATCTTTGGGATCTGCTGCCATGTAGTTACTTCAATTTATAGGCCTGTTTTTAGCATACATTTCTTGTTTTATTTCTTTCAAGATGCTAATTTCCAACAGGTGTTTTCGAAGTTATCAGGATTAATTTTGTCAGAAAGCATCATCATATGTACAATTTGTATACATCTTCTTAATATGCCTTATCATCATCAAATTCCATTCAGTCAAAAGAGCTGTGATGGTTGATGAAACTGTACTTTTGTAAAGCTTATTCATTCAGTTTACCCCAAAACACTGAAGGTTGTAAAACAGTGTTTCAAGTCCCTCAGTCTATACATTGCATATACAGGGTGTCCCAGGAGGAATGTACAAGACTTCAGGAGAGTGTTCCTTATGTTAAAGTATACCAATATAACCCAAAACACCTATATCCAAAGTTGAACGGTTACGGAGATAATGGCCAGAGAAGTTTGAAACTTTGACAGCTGTTACACACTTATTGATTACCAAATACATATTAAAACTGGCAGGA
>Ga0123354_10004784_pt1 | contig 19351 bp, 10 predicted proteins | sample TergutLab28metaG_2_FD_97872 | JGI IMG/M metagenome (GOLD analysis project Ga0123354, IMG submission 97872) | Labiotermes labralis P4 segment gut microbial communities from Petit-Saut dam, French Guiana - Lab288 P4 | ecosystem: Host-associated > Arthropoda: Insects > Digestive system > Gut ...
TCTCATGTATCCCTCCCGATGTAAATTTAGTAGTACAGCTTCAAGTTCTTGTATATGTGTTAAAAACGACTGCCACCGGGTGAAAACCCAATTGCAGTTAAATAAATATTATTATTATTATAGAGTGATGTGGTGAGTTGTAATTGGGCGTGTAGGTGATGTGTCGACGGTGTGGTGTTCTTGTAATTGGGCGTGTAGGTGATGTGTTGACGGTGTGGTGTTCTTGTAATTGGGCGTGTAGGTGATGTATTGACGGTGTGGTGTTCTTGTAATTGGGCGAAGGAGGTGATGTGTTGACGGTGTGGTTTTATTGTAATTGGGCGTGTAGGTGATGTGTTGACGGTGTGGTGTTCTTGTAATTGGGCGTGTAGGTGATGTATTGACGGTGTGGTGTTCTTGTAATTGGGCGTGTAGGTGATGTTTCGACGGTGTGGTGTTATTGTAATTGGGCGTGTAGGTGATGTGTTGACGGTGTGGTGTTCTTGTAATTGGGAGTGTATGTGATGTGTTGACGGTGTTGTGTTATTGTAATTGGGCGAAGGAGGTGATGTGTTGACGGCGTGGTGTTATTGTAATTGGGCGTGTAGGTGATGTGTCGACGGTGTGGTGTTATTGTAATTGGGCGTGTAGGTGATGTGTTGACGGTGTCGTGGTGTTATTATATAAGGGCTTCACCCTGAGGATGGCAGGAATGTAGGCCGAAACATGTTGGTGAGAATTTTGGGAATAAAATAAGTCATAAATAATGAAGTGTATTTTGTTGGCTGTTTCTATATTTTGGATCATATTTATGCACGGCAAATGAAACATACTAAAAGGAGCAGATCTGTTTATTTCCCATACAGTGGCACTCTCCTGCTGCACCAACACTTGTTTCTCCACCTGCCTATGCATTTGGCGCCGGGAAATCTTTTTCCTTGCAGTATTCTCTGTAAAAAGTAAAGCTTTCTGTATCCAGGCCCTGACGACATATACAGGAAGTAGAAATATAGCTCCATTGATTCTTAACCTTGACAGTAGATTGAGTTGAGTGGTCAGCTTCGCGTGGCGGTCGCAAAAACCCCCCGGAAAATGGCTCCGAGACACTTCGAATAAGAGGTGGGTGGGCCCCATAATGGATCCGGACTTTTCAGAGAAAAGAATATCTGTCTTCTGCGCCTGCATTCGAACCCTGGATCATGTCTTGTAGGTACAGAACAGACGGGTTCGGGAAAGTAAAGAGAGTTAAATATAAAACCACGAGGCACTTACTTTTGTTGGGCCATGTGAAAGTTTGTTGTTGCATGTTGGAGGGAGGATTCGAACTGGCTGTCACATTTCGAGTGAGCTTCAGTCGAGCAGCACCCCCTCCAGACTGGGCGTGAAGGAGTCCTGTAAAGAAAGATAAAAAGAGAAACAGGTAGAGAAGAGCACTGAAGGACAGGACAGTGAATGCAATATCGTCCATATTTACAAATAATACAGCAACACTGAGTTGTATTTGAGTGCTGTGGGGAAGGACAGTTCTCCTCCGAACCTCAAACTCACCATCAACAAGCCGGTTCAATTGGAAGGTGAGTATCCACACGGGTTACTGAGTCTTGGTGAAGGAAAATTGCCACTTGAACAGTCTAATGGCCTTAACACATTAAAAAACACGTACGTCTGCCACTTGCAACACCTAAGACAGTAGCCAACCTGACCCCTATAACGAAGACGCGCGGTTCGAGCCTGGACATTTACACCGCCTAACTTAAGTGCCCTTGTCGTTGTTAAAATTAGGCCAATACCGTCTCCTTCCACACCCCTGTTAGTTCATTATTCACTTTGGCCCTATCATTCGGCGTTATGCAATTTGAATCAGTTACGTCATCGTTAAATGAGCTAAAAATACGGAAAGTGCAATGGAAGTTGCGAGATTTCTTCCTGAACTTATATACTTCTGTAAACAAGGACGATGTGGAAACCCCTTTGAAGATCAAACCAATCTGCAGAGGCACACTCCGTGACGTAGGATACTAACGTTACTAAGGATCTCTTTACTTTCAGGATGTCCGATGGTTTGGCGGTGCGCAGTCACTGTATTGTCGCTTGTCCGCATTACACAGGTGCGGCCTGCTCTGCAACTTCAACTTAATACACGCAACGCACTTCATTTCCATAATCATACAGATATATCAGGGCCGCGACAGCTCAGTCGGTTTAGCAGCTCTCTACGGGTTGGAAGGTCCGGGGATCGAAGTTTTTACTGTACATGCCCAGACCGACTGTGGTCCCCCCACTACTGCCTTCCTAACAGAGGGTACGGTCCTTTTTGCTAGGGGTAAACCGGCAGAGGTGTGGCGTTGACCATCCGCTACCATCAAGTGCCGAGGTTAAAGACAGAGTAGAGCTATACCTCTACTCTTTACCTTTACTAATAAACGTATGTCAACCTCCCCCCATCCCATGTCAGTGCCCGCTGATGATGATTAACCCTTTAAACGCGGAAATAAATCCCATCTGTCATTTGTTGGCATTATTAGGAGCTCACCATATTCTCCACGTTAGCAGGATAAGGGTTAATCGCGACCCCAACATGTAGGACGTAAGGATAAAAGTACAGCCGTCCGTGCAAACACAATGAAGGCGTACATGGGGAGCGGAAGTATAGCTGCACTCATTCTTAATCTTGGCAATAGAAGGAAATGAAAATTCAACCTCACGCCCCGGCAGCTTTACTTCCAGGAAAGAATTCCAGAGCTGACTGAATTAGAGAGTGGCTGGCCGCAGAGCCGGTCTGAACTCTTTGAAGAAGACACAATCTCCTCGACTCTGCCGGGATACGAATACAGGGTCATCCAGCCTGTAGTGCAGTCACTACACTGACTGAGCTACTTATCAGAATAAAATACAATTGTGCAATAGATGGGATGTTGACAGCGTGTATTTGTGTGAAATCGATGTTATATTGTTCTTACATTTGTCCCTCAAGCAAATGGCTGGATTATACCTCGAAGAGGCCGTTAGCCATTCCTTTTCGGTTCTTACTGGTTTCATATTTACCCTGTACCGTAACACTGACGCCTATAATCTGAGATGCACGCACCGTCGCAAAAGCCTTCGCGGACAGCAGCCGTCCACCACTGTGCTACTGTTAGTTCCTGGTTGTCAGCTTTCCTTCACCTGTATATAGCGTTCACTTTCCTCTCTTCATGAAGTTCACACTACAACCCCTTTGTCTCAGTAAGAAATGATTTGTGGTGTGCTAAGCAAAAAAATCTCTTGCACTTATAAAGGTGGTGGGGAACAACATGTGTTTATAGCACAGAGGTGAGACCATTTGACGTTCATATGGCCGTGCATCGTAATATTATTTCTATAGTAAAACCAACCAGATGCACCAATGTATCAAATTTATTTTATTTTGGAATGACGCTCCACATGTTTCGGATGGTCTTTCAGTCAATCATCAGCAGTTCAAGACTGTACATACAGCAACAGGCATTTGTCAAACAGATACAGCGGTCTGCTTGCTAGCAAGCAGACCGCTGTCTGTTTGTTTGCTGTATGTACAGTCTTGAACTGCTGATGATGGACGGAAAGACCGTCCGAAACATGTGGAGCGTCATTCCAAAATAAAATAAATTTGATGCATTGGTGCAACTGGTTGGTTTTACTGTGGACAGGTGAGACCATATCGGTGAAAAGTGCCAGAACGTCCTTACAGTCTCTTTTAAGAGCTCAGATTTAATGTCCTTACAGCATAAGTAACTTGATCTGTTCGATCTGAAACAGATATCAGATTAATGTAGGAAATACGGCGCCGTCTTGAAGCAAGACCATCCTGTGTGTTCGTAAGAAAGCGCTGTAGTGACCCTCTGGTCAGTAAGTCTGCACAGATGCTGCAAACGAAGCCGTTTCTTTTAAACAAGCCGACTCACCGAACAGCAAGACTGCACGGTCCACCATCACAACTGCCACTCGTCCACGATAATCTGATTACGTCAGATGCGCTCATTTGCAGTGCTTCAACGTCGTTACGACTTGGCTGCTAACGCAATAAAAAGTATCAAGAATAAAGTGTGGGCGCGCTATCACGTTGCCTCCATAAGTGAATCAGCAGCACGAGTGAGCCAGTTCTGTGAAGAAGCAGAGCACCTGATGTTCTGCTGGATTGGACGAAGAGGCTTACAAACTTTCAAAATTCGGTCTTGAGGTTTTGTGTTCCTTTCGTCCCGACAAGTAATTATTGATAAATCCTACTGACAGAACTAATCAGATGTAGAAATATTAATTGCTTGTTTATGTATGCATGTATGTATGTACTACGTATTTATTTATTTATGTGTTTATTTATATGAGACTGATGTTTTCTCTGCTGGAATTTGAGGAAGATAAAAACTGTTTAGCTTAGAAGTAGTCCTTGCCCGGTCTGTAGCAGCAATCCGCAGTCTCTTCCATAAAACCTATGAAGATCTCATAAACAACCCAAAATCTGGCAGGAATTACAGCACACACACACACACACACAATACAGCTTTTCCCCTGCCCAGTCAGACACCGGCCGGCACACATAGGTGCATACAAGAGTTTGGTGGAGAAACCTCAACGATAAGGATCACTTGGAAAGCACAGGTGTAGATGGGAGGGTAATAATACAGCGGGTCTTTATGAAGTGCGATGGGGAGGCATAGACTGGATTGATCTGGCTCAGGGTAGGGACAGGTGGCGGTCTGTTGTGAATGCGGTAATGAACTTTCGGGTTTCACAAAGCGCGGGAAAATTCTTCACTAAGGTACTGTTAGCTTTTCATGAAGGACTGTGCTCCGTGGATTTAGTTAGTGAGGGAGAGAATGAGTTAGTTAGTTAGATTGTTTGTTTGTTTGTGAGTCAGTTGGTCGGTCGGTCAGTCCGTTAGTTAGTTAGTTAGTTTGTTTGTTTGTTCGTTCGTTCGTTCATTCGGTTGTTCGCTTGGTCGGTTGGATGATTGGTTGGTTGATCAGATAACAGCGAAGAAGTGAAATCGCAAATTTTGCGCCACCCGTGGCTGTGACGTACATTCAGGACTTTCACTCCTGCAGACGAAGGCGTAAGAATTCAGACAAAATCATTCTTCGGTGCCAAACAGTTAACAACAAATCCGTATAAACTTTCTGAGACTGAACCCCTGCCTCCACGGCGGGATATACCCCGATCACCAGATGCCCCTTTCTACCGGAGAGCTCAAACGCTCCTCTCCATCCGCACTTGTCTCGATCAAAGGGTAAACTACTTCGTCACATCGACTGACGTCATCGCGAGTAAACTTCTACCGAGTGATATGTAAAGAGGGGCAGGTGGCTTGTACGGGGGAGAGAAATGCAGACAGCTCTTTGGTAGGGAAATGGAAAGGAAAGAGACAACTGGGAAGTAGTAGGCGTAGAAGGGAGGAAAATGTTGACATGGATCTTAAAGAAAGAGGAGGGGAGGGCGTGAATTGGATCAGTCTGGCTCATGATAGGCACAATATGCGGCTGCTGTACAGGCGGCAATGAACCTTCGGGTTCCATAAAATGCGGGGAATTTCTTGACCAGCTGAGGAACTGTAGATGTTTATTCTCCCGTACTATAGACAGTGTTCTCAATTCTGAACACAATTTCGTCACTCCGTAACAAAGACAGACATAGCCTAAAAGTACAAAAAACTCTTCTCCCCCATTGCGTGGGATGTAACGCACGTGTTGAGATCTGTCCATCTTATAATTTGATTTTGAGATGCAATTAATAGTTACGGACTATTTTTCACAATCCGCCATTGGAGTCCATGTTTGACATTGCCCCTCTCTACCGAAGACAGACGTAACCTAAAGATAAAATAAAAAGTGTTTTTCCCCATTGCGGAGAGTGTGATGGGCGTTTTGAAATGTCTGTCCGTCTTATAAGATGCGTTTGAAAAGTAATTAACCGGTATGGACTATTTTTCGCAATCCGCCATGCCAGTCCATTGACACGTGCGATATCTTCAGGTTCATTGACCTTTCTTAAAGCTGTTTCGCGGTCTTTCCTGAGCAGAGCAGTGGCGACTTTCGGAGAGGGTGGACGTGACGTGTACTAGACTGGTACCGTTCTGCATGCTGTTGATAAGGGGTAGGTCCCTGTCCGCCATAGTGAGCTGCAGCTGCTGGTTGTTTTGCAAGTATATATGATAATACGTTAATTCATTTACGTTTGATACAGTCGCAAAACAAACTCGACTTGACGTGAAATATTATTTTTACGTTTTTAGAAGTTTAGAATTTAATAATATCTAGCGGCATTTTCGTTGTCGAGGTCGCAGATTAGCTGCAGTTTGTGAGTACAATTTTTGAGCCAAATGTGTAGTTCTTCAGAATTAATTCGTCATCGTAACCGATATACACGCAAATAAACATTAAAAATTAGTGCAAAAAGTTCGTTGTCATTTTATTTTGCAACGAATCGACATTAGTAACTCCTTTAATGTATTCATACGCGATTGACTCCAACAGTCAGCTCCGTGTGTTGTGGTAGTGTAATGGAGAACTGCCTCCGGTGGGCAGATTTACACAGAAAATTACACAACCTTCAGCATAAAGAGCAAGTAAAACGCAATACGTGTCATATTGCTTGGTTGCCTTCGACAGCTGACCGTGAAACTGTTCATCTATCGCCCGCCACCCACATTTGTCACGGCCCTCATAAAACACAAGTAGCATTGACAAAACGTCCAAGTTCTGTTAGCACGAATTAAATTAGTGATTTCCTTTATATTCAGTAGGATAACGTTTCATAGCAGATTAGCACTGATTCTTTACTCGGGATTCCGTCTTTCAGACGTTGCAGAAATTCGCAGTAGACGAAACATCCTTACGTAACCGAATATTTAACCTAAATACCCCAAATTTAGAATCTTGTGACACGACTATCTGGAACAGTACCAATAAACAATCGTTTTACCTTCAGCTTGCAAGTGTGTAAGAATTTGTAATTTAAACAAGTGGACCAGAACAGAGTTGAAATGCCAGATGCCAGTTAATAGAGGCAGTGACGTAGTCTGTAAGACGCAGCACATATATAAATGTACTGCATGCATAGTATGGGAGATAAGAAAGTATTAATAGCCTATTTGCCCTTGAAGTTGGGAAATATTGAGTTGCTGCTTTGACATGTTTCTTGTCTGCTACTCTGCTGCCGTTAAAATACATAAGAGTGATCTCCACGTTCACGGGCACCTCCAATCCCATGCGCCAGTATAACCCACTATTATCAATTTATTTCCATAACCAATTCCGTATCCTTGGAAGCCTCTCAATTAATTTGTCTCCGTAAAGACCTATCCCCTCTTCTGCAGCTATAATTGGCCATTGCTACTTCAAACCTCCATATAAAATAGATTCATTTACATTACTTCAGCAACCACCTCAGACTGTCTGAAGAAGGATGCAGTAAGTTTAATCGAACTCTCACAACATATCCTGCTAGCTATGACAGTGTCATAATTTTTAAACACCTGCCACTCTAAGATTTTCAATGTGAAGACAATGACGTCACTGCCGCCCCTCCACTTTGCATCTTCGTAGGCGTTCGTACTTCGCAGGTGCAGGCCCACCTGTTGTTACTGACCTTACATAACGGACTCGTGTTTCCGAGTCTCGCGTTACCAAGTAGTTTGTCATGTCATTTCTTTCGCCCAATTCTATACGGCTCTGTGCAACGCTTCTTTCGTTGAGTATCGTTGTTCTAAAGAAACATGTTGCACTCGATGCTGCTTGTATTTTCTGCCTTCTGTCGTGTTTGTGCTTCAGACACTTTAATTGCGTCACATGTTGAACAGACGATTTGGTTATGATGTAATTGGAACATTCAGATATTCTGGTACATTTTCTGTACAACTGTGTTGACAGAAATGTTATATTGTTATATTGACTGCTTTTTGGTAAACAGACAGACCGATCTTTTTTCGTTAAGCGACCAATGTTGTGTGCAGAGTGTCACGGCTGACCGGATTAAATTCCTCTTAATTATAATTTGTTTCTTTTTGTTTTATATGGGTGTGAAACCTGGTCTGTCACAATAAGGCAAATTATTTTATGCAAATAAACTTTTAATATTCAGAACACAGTCAGTTCTAGCTGTAAGTAGATGGGAATAGTTTTTAATTTCCATGGTTCTACGCAGTAACATTGAAGTGTGAAGTAAGTTATGGAATTTTAGAATGGCGTAGATGATATATTACAACTATTGGACAAATATGTAATTTTATTAAGAATACTAATAGAAGAGAATACAGGATAACGAAGGCAATAGCTAACAGTCATGGACAATATAAAGCAATGAAAGATAACGTTACAACATGTGGAATGGTATTTGGTTTGAGCCTTCAAATTTGGTTGTTTATGTTGGTAAGTATGGGTGGCAGTCTGGGATACAGGAAGTTTGAGAATGCTCTATGTAGAGCTACATATGAACCCTAATGGAACACACCCTGTTGTGTTAGAAACGAAACCAGACAAAACATCAGCTGCAATACAATTTATATTCTCTTTCTTAAGCTTCGCTAAACGTTTCAGATTGAGATCAATCCATCATCAGGCCAGTATACAAAGCAAACAGCAAGTACCATGCAATGACCTGTCAACATGCAGCACTGTCGGTGTGCCCTTGTGGGGGGGTCACACGTCACATTTATCATTGCAATAAACTGTAATAGGAAAACGTCCATTACTAGAGTTAACAATAATTCAGAACATTTTCCTATATCAATTGACTGTAATGGCAATTGTAAGTTGGGACCCCCAGAAGTAGTGCATGTTGACAGGTCGTTACGCTGTGCCTGCTGTTTGCTTTGTATACTGGCCTGATGGTGGATCGATCTCAATCTGAAACCTGTAGCCAAACTTATGAAAGAGAATATGAATTGTGCTTCGACTGATATTTTATCTGGTTTCGTTTACTGGGTAGAAAATCTAAAAGATGTAAAAACGTGATGTTAGGAGACGCAGCCTGCAGTACAGTATGACTGCAGCAATAAATATCTGATTTGATATTTTCATTGTTACACCGTGCATGTTGTCGAGTTACTCAATTATTATACCAACTAATGCACTTATATAAAATTTACACATTAAAACACTAAAACTGCGCCGACATGTTTCGGTCCTAAGACCATCATCAGGGAGTCATATCGTCCTTGCTAAAGTCACACTAAAAAAAGTCATATTAATTTCGCTGTACCAGTTGGGTATTGTGGCAGCATGCTGTGTTGTGTAATGTTATGTTGCAAAGAGTGTCCTGCAGGGCACTCTTCGCATCGGCATGCTGCCACAATACCCAACTGGTACAGCGAAATTAATGTGACTTTGTATAGTGTGACTTTAGCAAGGACGACGTGGCTCCCTGATGATGGTCTTAGGATCGAAACATGTCAGAGCGTTTTTAATGTTTTAATGTGTAAATTTTATAAATTATATATATGTGCAGCAGTTGGTGTAATAATTGAGTAATCTGATTTGATGTTAGGCGAAGTGCATACGCTGAGGTTGTGGAAGGTCAGGGTGCTGAGCACAGCCTGGGTCTATAGTGGCGGAACTTGGAGGGTAATTGAGAAAAGTTCGTAACTAGGAGCTTCATGATTTGAAACTCTCAACAAATATTATTTGGGTGATCAAATGATGGAGGATGGGATGGGCTGGGTATGTGACATGAATGAGGGAGAAGAGAAATGCACACAGGATTTTGGTGGGGAACATTATAGGAAGGAGACTATTTTGAAGATCTAGGTGTAGATGGAAGAACTGAGTTAAAAATTGGTCTTAAATAAACAGGATGGAATGACGTTAATTGGAGTTATCTGGCTCAGGATAGGGACAAGTGGCTGGTATTAATGAATACAGCAGTGCAGCTTCGAATGTAATAAAAGTGGGTAACTTCGTGCCTGAATGAGAGAAATATTCCGTCAAGACATACTTTGTTCCATGAAATTAGCTGGTTAATTAGTTATTTTGTTGATTTGTTAGTTAGTTACATAGTTAATTTGTCAGTTAGTGACCGAACACTGTTCCGGTTGTCATGTCCGCTGACAGCCGCTTAGGCAGCAATGTTTCGTAAAGTCCGATCAGAATGGCATGCTATCCGACGGCAGACATGTAGTTGATGCGACATCCAACAATTTGTACTGATGCGCAGCAGGTACGAAGCGTTTAAAGCATTTATGATTGGCGTTGAAAATGTTACAAAATTAATCCCAACATTTTGGGTCTTCACGCGTGAATTGTTTGTTTTTGAAAGGGGGTTCGAATGTTCTGACACGTGACGCCGTGTTTTGGGGTGCGCGATTCCCGACGTTTCGAAATCTCAAGTAGCATTCAACCTGAAGGGTCAAGCAGACTTAAGAGTCCTTGAACCTTGAACATAGAGGCAACTGAAATTTTAAAATACTCAGTGCCGTATGCCTAGCGACACGGCGTCACACACCAGAAGATGTGGGTCTCCAGCAACACCTCTCTAATACCCTCCAGTATTACGAGAACGTCTTACAGTGGCCAGTGTTTGCGACTGTAGCAGGCGCCAGTGTCATAATATACAAAAATATTTCCAAAATGGGTCTCAACGTACGTATTAAATGCTTGCTCTATGTAGTGGCTTACAGTCTTACAATACAATAACGTTGTTATCTTCCAATTTTTAATCCGTGTCTGATGATAACAATACAACAAAAATAATATTTAATTCTTAAGTAACTGCTTCTGCAAGAAATGAAGTTAAATTCCGTTGGTATATCCGCAGTCCTACTGAGCGGTCTGTCTGTCTGTTTGTCTGTCTGTTTGTGTCTCTCTCTCTGTTTTTACGCCAACAGTTTTGAATCACACTGGTGTTGCCGAGCAAAGGCGTCACGATTTGTGACAACCCCAAGTTGGCAACATGCATGTGGCTGGCACAGGTCACCACTCACTATTCCACTGCACTAACAAACTACACTAAAAATTCCGTCTTCTGGTTGTGGGTCTCTTCTTATTCCCCTGCATGCCCGGCACATGGCAACTTAACATATCTCTGCATCCACATGCATCCATTGCCAACTGATATCAGTCATTCGGGATAAAAATTTTTTGTTTGCAACTTTAATTCTGCGTGTTTCTTAATTCCAAAACAGTGGAATGTTTAATTTGGGCGTAAATTGAACTTTACGTTGTGTGTTTAGAGGCAACAGGCTTCACTTGCATTACCGTTTATCAACATGTGGTCCACGATTCGCTAACTGTTTGTGGATCGTGGATAGAAAATAATGTGAAATTTGAAGTTCTCACAGCGGTATTCGATAGGAATTAGGTTTTTCTGGAGAGTGACGCAGTGCCACTGAGTTAGTCATTCTCAGCGGTTCGAAAGAGCGTGCTGTCGTCATACTGCAGCCCTAAACTCTCTTTAAATCTTAAACAGTGAGACAATCACGATTATTCGAAACACCGGAAACCACTAACCAAAGACGCACGGTCACAACCCGGGTGATCTGATCCGATATTCTTCATAAGTTCTCCAAACAAAATCACAAAGTACTTTGAAAATATAAACTATCAAGCCACTAACAACAAAGTACAAGAAAAGTGACCCAGTAAGGGAATGTAGGGCGTCGAGGTACATTTGCAGGGACTCTCAAATACGACGTTGGTGATTCCTACAATCTTGTCTCGTGACATGAAACAGACTCCGAGGATCGCAGAGCAAAACCATGCTCTACAGAACAAAGGGACATGAGAGCGGGAAGACAGGAAAACTAAGGTTGAGAATAGTGATGGAGGCTGATTTTATTAACCAATCACAAGAGGTCAGTAGTTGGCTTTGTTCTTCAGAAATATAAATGACTGTACAGAATACTGAAATGGAAGTAGCAAAATGTCTAGATCTGGTGGTAATGAGGGTTAGCGTGAAGTAATACAAATGAAACGGTTAGACAGACTAGTCTGAAGGCCAGTGTAGAAAGGAAAGAAAATTATGGGAGAGAGTTAAATAATTTTTAGAATTAGAAGTGCTACGAATATTAGAAGAGTAGGGTGAGACATGACAGTCTGCTAGGAAACATAAAGGAGTAACAGCACAATAGATGCTTCTGGTGCCGAGGTTAATAATGAGTGATGTTACAGTCCTCTTCACCCTATATGCCTTCACGGTGTGGGCAGGGACAGCTTTAGCCTCGCTTATTGCAAAAGTAGAGGAAGAAAAATTAAATCGTAGAGTGAATCAGAACGAAACGGAAAAATTGTGCAATGCCACTAGGAAAATACTAAAATCAAGAAATGCTTGACATATATTGGAAACTGGAATATGTTCAGTTATTTTCAAAAACAGTGTACGAAAAATAAGCCAGAAAACGTAGCGACAGTACCAGAAATAATTGGCCAACGGTAGAGCAGAGAAGCAAGAAGGAGACTTAGTGGGAAATGTAGGAGAGGAAAGATGATTTGAAATATCGTAAGGTTCTGGTACAGAAATTTGATGATAGAAGAAGATGAATTTGTAACATTTGCTATGAGGGGCAGACAGGTAATGTCAAACAGGTAAAGTTTGGCAGGAATTGTAATGATGATCTGTACAAAACTGGGTTGGGATACACTTGAACGGACATTGAGGAGGAGGACATAAATGTTACATGAAGAGTACTGGGAACTGGGTGTAATAATGTACAAACACAGGAGAGTATGTAGAGAACGAGAGAAGGGATATGTTTAGTTTTAATTTGAAATAGGATGAAACAGTAGGGGAAGGAGCTGAATGTATGTACGTTAATTTAATATAGACGAGAGAGAAGAGGCTTTATATTGGGAATCTGGAAAGTAAAGGCTATGAAGAGACGCACAGGAAAAGGAATGTGACCCTGTGTGAATGAAATGTGACCCTGTATGAAAGAGATGGAAATAAAATACACAAACTGTTGAAACGGGAAGAGAGACAAACGGGGAGGCAAACATTTTTCGAAAGGTAAGTAGTTGAAGATAGGCAAAGAAATCGCGTATAAGGAAATAACCAGTTGTGCCAACATGCAGAACTGTAAAATTTGACACGTTTTTGTGCTCACAACAACATTGGTATAAAAAGGACAATCAAACGAAAAGGAATTGTGTGGTTTAGAGGAGGAGGGGCAGGATACATTGTGGATAGGAATAATTTATTTAATGAATTATATGTAATAAAATATAACACATGTGTTCAGAATAAATTATTATAATGTAAAGGTAAAGCAGTCCCATTACAGGCTTGGACAGGCCCAGAGGTTTCCACGAAGTTAAGGGTCCCAGATTTCGTAACAACGGCACTGGATGGTGGTAGGTTGTCAGCCTTACGCACCGGCCGCCTTTACCCCCAGGAAATACTCCTGGTACTCATTTCAGCTAGAGGCTGAGTCGACCCCAGGGCCATAGTGCGATCGGAAGGATGTTATGTCAGTGAAAAATCCACTGACACTAGCTAGGATCGAACCAGCGACCTTCCGATTTGTAGCACAGCACCTTAACCACTGTGCTAGTAAGTGTGGTAAATATTAAGTAAATGGAATGGAGTTGTGATGAAAACCTAGTGACAGCAGTCACATCTAAAGGAACGCCACTGACAATCAACACATAAATTTGATTTGTTTTATACGATTGAATCACATACAAATTATTACTCATATGTCACAATGCAGCCGATTTGATAAGTGTGGGTAATATTCTGTAGCTACTGGAGTAAATAAAAGTGGGGAACTGTTGAGTGGTCGAGCACAAATGATCTAGCATGAGGGATGGATAGGTTATATAATCATATGATGTGTGGTTGACCGTGCATCGTAATTCGGTGTGGATAAGAAACCAACTAGATGTCACTTTGTGTAATCCTTTATTTTCCCCCTTTACAAGTAGCTCAACATGTTTCGGGCAACCATGTGCCCATCTTCAGGAGCTGACGACTGCGTAGTGTTATCGCAGCGTGTTGGTATTGAGCCGTGGCTGCAGGATGGCTGTCAAAACCGGTTGGCAGGTAGTGTGTCAATTGAGGAGTTCGTAGCACACACCTTGCTAATGAGACCTTCTGAGTTCTCCCGATGTGTTTCGTGGTTTTCTTCAGTAACGTTTAGAAAATAAGGTCCTCATTGGAATATTCACACAACTTGTTTCAGAAACGCTGTCGTGTTTTGCTTTTTTTTCTTCAGTACCACTTTTCAAGCAAACACGTTTTTGGGCCATCCGCATCGCTTTGCCTTAGCTATGTTGGCCTTTGTTCTGGTTTTATTCAGTAACACTTTCTGTAATTTAACTCTATTGGATTCTTAGATCACTTCCGTCTCAACTGTCCTAATGTTTGCCTTGGTTTCGTACGGTAACATTTTGGAAAATTAAACTTCATTGTAATATTCATATCAAATTGTCTCGGCTCTTCTGATGTTTATCGTGGTTTTCTTCGGTGATCTTTCTAAAACACATCAGTGCAACACTTACTAACTCCACTTTCCCTTTAACACACGGTCGAATCTCGTATTTTTGTGTGCATCTTTCTTTCCCAGTATTTCTCAACACAGTCCGTATGGACTGGTTTATCCCACGTGCTTATGTTACCATACAGCTGTATGTCTCCATCTGTCCATATAAGTACTCAAACTGCAGGCCACTACTGCCTCTGCCTTCTACGTTCATTTCCCATCTCATTCCAGTGCACAGCTAAACCAATTCTCGTGCCCAGACTTCACAGGATAGCCAGTTGTTATTAGATAGGCAATAGCTTTCCGAAATATCAGCATCATGAAATGTGTCATTTATCTCAATTATGAACCGGCTTAATCCAATTTATTTTTCTCGCAATCTGCTTACCAAAAGTCAATCCACAGTTTCCAGTGTCGTTGGCCACTAGTTTTCCTAAACAAATTTTTGCCTGCTCTAAACGGTTGCCCCTGGCGTGCAATTGGCCCCATACATTCCATAATTACGTAATCGTAATGGCCTTAGTTGAAGGAAGACTATTATGAGGTTCTCTGCTGTTTTAGAGACCTGAAGCATTCACCATCCTATGCTTGCCATGAGAGTTAGTTATGTCTGCAAACTTTACGATACGTTTCTGTTTTATGGCACAGTTACTGCATGCTGGAACTCTCTGAAAGTGCGAAAGGTTATAAGAGCAGCGTAGAGAGAGTTGGCGTCCACTTTCTGGGAGGACATATCTAAATTCTCTAAGCCTTAACAACCTGTAATAAAATATATCAAAATTTCTAAATCCCAGTCGGCAATTAAATGTCTCTTGCGAGTTAATCATACATCGTGCTGTCGCAGTATATTCCCATTGCAATATTCGCACACATTTAAACATCTACTGTTGTTGGAACACCTCTTCCCCTCAAAATACTGTAGACATGTTTTGTTTCGCGATCGAGGAACATGTTTAACCCGTCGCAACAATCGGCGCTTTAGTCCGCATTTAACGACGTTTTCAGACGCTTCATTATTTATTTATTTATTTACCCAGTTATTGCCATTTATTGGCGATAAGAAATTTTTCCTAAACTTTTTTTTTCTGTGAGTAAATTATTTGTGACTGGTGATAATTAACTGATTGCTTTATAAACCACCCAGTTTAACATTCAGCAATTCCACGTTCTGCCCACACAGTGTATTTATGTGTTTTGTGTGGATCTCAGAACACACAGCGATTATTTCCCTATACAGCATTAACTGACTGGTTTGTATAACAGAGACGGAGTGTGTTTACTGCGCGGTACGGACTGAGTCTTCATATAAAATTCAGGCTTACTTGAGTCCTTAAATTATCAACCCTGACAGACCCTCACATATGGTCCGTGCCTTATTTCTGTTTGTAATCAATTCATCAAAATTATTTATAACGATTTTATAGTAAGGTCAGTTAATAACCTCTAACAGTTACTGGTAGGTGTGTATGTGTGTGTGTGTGTGTGCGTGTGTGTATGTATGTATGTGTTTATGTATGTATGTCGGTTTCAAAACGTTGTTCTACGCTGTCCGACACCTAGACTCCACCGCTTCCTATCTTCCCACTGGCCTTCATTTAGGTTTCTTTCGTTCATGGCCTTCCTTATACCTTCCACCCGGTTTTTCTTCGGTCTTCCTCGTGCTCTCTTTTGTTTAGGCATCCACTTCAATGCTATTTTGGCTAATCTTCCTTCTGCCATTCTTTGAACATGGCCGCACCATGTAAGTTGGTTCTGCTCAGTTTCTGGTTAACGTACACAATTACCTCACTGCAGCCGCCGGCAGTAGCTGCACTCACTATTCTCACACCGTTCACAGAACATTTCGATAAGTGTTCACATATCTATAAGCCCGTTGCTGTCAGAAACCGTTAAGACCTCACAAGCGCAGCCAGCAGCCAGCCAGCAGGTCAGTTTCGTTAATCTCGACTTTTCGGTCTTGTTTATTTTCGCGGGTGTTTGTGCACCGAATAAAAGTGTGTAGTCTGGAGTGTTTGTGCGGTTAGTGGCAAAATTCTTATAAAACGAATTTATAAAACACTTTCTATTTTTTATCTTCAAATGTAGCTTTAAAACATGTTTTTGGCTTAGATCCGTGCACATGTAAAGTCACTGCTGAATATTGTGTGTCTAATGACACGTGATGTGAACACAGACACGTATGCAGCTTCATAAGTGCTAGTGTTAGTGTTGCGATAAAAAGTGCTGTGATCTGAGCGATGAAACAATGGAGTGCTGGCACCAATACGCGTCCGAATCAGGAATTCGAACCCAGGACCAAGTGAAGAGGAGCAGCGCGCAAACCGTAACGTTACAGACACAAACAGTGTCGGCTGAACCTTATGCGGTTAGGACCCGTCGGCAGGAGGACGGGCTTGATACTGGCAACAAATCAGGTACGCCATAGCACAGACACAGTTCATCGTGACGTCAGTCCGGTCGGGTCGTGATAACAGTCAGCTGCGTCAGACAACTCTGTATTTGACGCGGTAGCCACCGTGATTCAGGGCCTAGGTTAAGGTCGAGTTGGCAACCCCGCGAATGTGAATTTTTTTTTGTTACTTGGTTTGTAAGTTTTGTTCTCCCTTCTCTCCCTGTTAGGTGCCTCAGTTAGGATTTCTTGATAGGACAGTTCGCTGGAATTAGCGCCCTGTGGCAGAAGTGTTTAGTTTTTTAAGTATTTGTGGGTACTTTTTATACGGCATGGTGCCAACTTGACAGGGTTCGGTCGGCACAACCTGTGATATCAATGCGAGATGGAGAGAGCTATAACAGACCCCTTAATGGTTTCTCCCTGTCAATAACTTGCACTGGTGGGACACTGATTCACCAAATCAAAACTTAATTTTGCTTTTATCCGTCTGTCACTTCAGTGCTGAAAGACAGACACATGTCTTTTCAAAGTTTTATTTATTCACCAACTGATGCACCAGTGAGTTGTCTTAAAAACAATATTCAAATTTACATTAAGAATTACATTAAACAGCTCCGACATGTTTCGGTGTTAACAGTTACACAAGAATCCGCTCCCTGATGATGGTGTAACTGTAACACCGAAACATGTCGGAGCTGTTTTAATGTAAATTTTAATATTGTTTTTAAGACAACTCGCTGGTGCATCAGTTGGTGAATAAATAAAACTTTGATAATATCAAGATGCACGGTAGGAGTCTAGTCTTAATCTATAAAAATACACAACATACTGGATACAGGTGGTTGTACAGTGACGTGTAGGTTGTCGTAATGGTGCTGGGAGTTTATTGTATCAGACAGCTTCTTATTCCAACATTTGGATCAGCAGAAACCGAAGGACAGCAACTAAATGTAGGTCCTTATGCGTATTGGACCGTGCATCATCTTGATATTTGAATAAAGGTAGACCAACTTGATGACACTTGTTTTATTATGTCAATTTACTGCTCAACATGTTTCGGATGTTAATACATCCATCCTCAGGAGCTTGCGAATTATTTGATGAGTTATTTCATGGGTTGTTTTGTTCTGGTTCGATGTGTGTTGGTGTTACGTTGTGGTTTGGTTGGGGTGGTGTGGTATCCGAGTGCAGGCTGCACTCGGATACCACATCACCAACAGCCAATCCCGTTACATAGCACCAACACGCCTCAAGTCAGCACATTACAGCCTACACAATAACGCACCAAGTAGTCGCAAGCTCCTGATGATGGATGTATTAAAATCCGAAACATGTTGAGCAGTAAATTGACATAATAAAGCAAGTGTCATCAAGTTGGTCTACCTTTATTCAAATAAATGTAGGTCCCTTACTTCGGTTTTCAGCAACGAAAAATGGGTCATGGACTTCGGGTAGAAAGACTGGAAGGTGGGTCATGTACATTATAACGAATGGAGAAACACAAGCACATCAGTAGCGTTTAAATTGCATGTGAAAGAGAAGTAATCATGGGAGTGGCGTAGGCGTTAAAGATTTGTACATCAAGCGAATTTAATGGAGCGTATGATTATTGTTCGAACAGAAGAATGTATCGGAGTTAATACGAATTTGTTAGCGCTGGGTGTTTCTGCGACTGGCCGCCAGGTTGTGTTACACTAAACAGATTCTGACGGCCAGTGAAGCGGTACGTCGTTATTAGGCTGTGGCTGGAGGTGAAGTGAATGGAGCGTCTTTGGGACCGGAAACATTTGGTTTGCAGCTTTGTAAAAGAAACAATCGACGCTCTATTTTTTGTACATAAGATTCCGGCGTTTTATTGTTCCGACAGAAGAAGATTCCGGCGTTTTATTGTTCCGACAGAAGAAGATTCCGGCGTTTTATTGTTCGGACAGAAGAAGATTCCGGCGTTTTATTGTTCGGACAGAAGAAGATTCCGGCGTTTTATTGTTCGGACAGAAGAAGATTCCGGCGTTTTATTGTTCCGACAGAAGAAGATTCCGGCGTTTTATTGTTCCGACAGAAGAAGATTCCGGTATTTTATTGTTCCGACAGAAGAAGATTCCGGCGTTTTATTGTTCGGACAGAAGAGTATTCCGGCATTTTATTGTTTGGACAGAAGAAGATTCCGGCGTTTTATTGTTTGGACAGAAGAAGATTCCGGCGTTTTATTGTTCGGACAGAAGAAGATTCCGGTATTTTATTGTTCGGACAAAAGAAGATTCCGGCATTTTATTGTTCGGACAGAAGAGTATTCCGGCGTTTTATTGTTCCGACAGAAGAAGATTCCGGCGTTTTATTGTTCGGACAGAAGAAGATTCCGGCGTTTTATTGTTCGGACAGAAGAGTATTCCGGCGTTTTATTGTTCGGACAGAAGAAGATTCCGGCGTTTTATTGTTCGGACAGAAGAAGATTCCGGCGTTTTATTGTTCAGACAGAAGACGCTTTCGTCGTTCCATTTTTCGCTGAACCAGCCAACTCTGATGCGGTGGCCGTCATGACTAGAGGCGTAGGTTAA
>Ga0123354_10004785_pt1 | contig 19349 bp, 9 predicted proteins | sample TergutLab28metaG_2_FD_97872 | JGI IMG/M metagenome (GOLD analysis project Ga0123354, IMG submission 97872) | Labiotermes labralis P4 segment gut microbial communities from Petit-Saut dam, French Guiana - Lab288 P4 | ecosystem: Host-associated > Arthropoda: Insects > Digestive system > Gut ...
ACCTTCGGGTTCCATGAAATGCGGGGAATTTCTTGACTAGCTGCAAACCAGTTAGCTTCTCAAGAAGGACTCTGCACCATGGAGTAAGTAAGTAAGTAAATGTATACTGTTGGGAAACTGAACGACGAGATCTCGTTGAATTTTAGACACATATATCCTATTTTATGATTCAAATTATTTTATTTATGATTCACACTGTATAGTCTCCTCAATTTTATATATATATATATCTTGTGACTGAAGATGGCCCAGTGCAAAGGCCGAAACATGCCATCAGCTTAAATAAAGACAACAATAAGATGGTTGTGTTTTGACTCAAAAGAACCCTTTTAATTGTAAATAAAACATAACGGGGATGATGCACCTAAAGATTCTACATAGGAAGAACGGTCCAAGCAGCTGAGGATATTAGTACGAAATTCAACCAACCTGTAGAGGTATGACTCAATACCTGACGACATTCCACTATGTTCTGGTCGAATTCTTCAGGCTTATGGCAGCGGAAGTAATTTTGTACCTCCGGTTCGGACGGTTCATATTTCTAAAATACACAGTATGTTACTTTATGTACAAGTTCTTCACAAAGAGTATATTATTTTGTGTGGATTCCAGAACAAACACCGATTATTTCTCTACACAGTATTAACAGACTGGTTTTAAGAGTACTGTGCAGTATGAACTGAAACGTTATTAGGCGCGTTCGCAAAATTGCGAAAACCTACCTTCGTCATGTCTGTCCGTCCGTCCGCCCGCTCGAATTTAAGTGGCCTCCCACTGGACGGACTTTCATGCATTTGATATTTGAGTATTTTTCTAAAATCTGTCGAGAAAATTCAAGTTTCACTACAGTCTGACAAGAAGAGCGTGTTCATTACATGAAGACCAATTTACATTTTTGATCTACCTCGCTCAGTTCTTCTTATGAGAAATGTTTCAGACAAAAGTTGTACAGAAAATCAAAACACACATTTTATGTATAACTTTCTTTTTGAATCGTGCCGTTTATGAGATAATGCGGAGAAATTCTGGAGAGCCGGACAGGCCACAGACATCAGTATGACGCATAGGAATTGCATGCTTGATAACAAAGACACAAATAGTACGTAATATTTACTGCTTTTCCAATGCAACAATGGTTGCACGAACGCGCCTGAACGTTACCTTATACGTACATTACCTGTCTTGTATATAGTTAATTCAGGTTAATGTCAGTATTTAAAGGTTAATCCTTTATTAACATGGTCACTTCTGATGTCTATAAAAACGCACAGCATCTCATTGCGCAGATGTGAGCTGAAACTAGGGATGAAAAGAAAAAATGTTTATTTCGGGACACAATCCAAGATAAGAAATATATTTCAGAGCTGGATACTGTGTTTTAAATTGTAAGCGAAGTGGTATATACATTTATCTGACGCCATGGAACCGGTTCGTTGTTGAGAAGCTGTCAGTTCTCCTCCGTATATTACGGGATCCAATTATTCACCACCGCGTCAACAAGAGCTGCCGTTTGTTCCTATACTAAGCCAGATGAGTCCAATCCAAGCTTCCACACCGTATTCCTCTAAGACCCATATTAGAATTATACCTCACATAGACCTGTGTTCTCCGACTGGTTTCTTTCATTGAGGTTTACCCATCAAAACTGTGCATGCATTTCTCTACCCCCCCGATACATGCCACATGACCCAGTGATCTGAACCTCTTTTTATCTTATCACCGTACTCATGAGATTTATTTTGTGACGATCAGAAATCGTGAAGCTTCGCAGTATCCAGTGTGCTCCAGCTGCATGTTGTTTCCTCCTTCTTAGGTCCTAATATCTCGTGAAAGTTTAAATACTTATTACAAACAACTATAGTGCAGACTCGCAGTTCAGTAGGTTAGGAGACGGGTGACTAAGACAGCAGTAGGACACGGAATGACATCAGTGTACAAGCATTCCGGAACATTTAACACCTAATGTTTACTGTTTACTCACATGTTTTTAACTGCCGAAGTGACCACACTCTGACTGTGTAGCAGATATCGCTGAACTGGATGTCAACAGCCAGCTTCTTCGGAAAACGGCGTTGAATTTTCTGGTGGTTAATTGCATGGACATTGTTGTTGTTGTTGTTGTTCTGCTGCTGATGCACTAGTGTCACCGACTCGGAACTGTCAATATGGGTAATATCGGTCAGTGTCGTCTCTTGCAGTCTATTGTCCATGGACACCATAGACGGAGTTTTTAAACAGCACGGCGTTTTTATATTTTGAGCACCCTGCTTCATGTTGCCTGAGTTATGTTCATGCACCCACTTCAAAGTAAACCTGCTTTCATCTTCCGTAGCGCCTGTCAGTTAAGAGGTTTTGATGACACGGTTTATGAATACGTAAACTTGTTACTTTAGAGTTGAAGTGTTATTCTGACAGAGACCTGCGAGTCTAGTTTCACGGTGTCTCCTCAGTGCTAAATTACATTGTGACGTAAGGCATAGTAAATGCAAGTTATGGTGACAATGTGCACTTGAAATCCACAAAATGTAACAGATAGATTTAATAGATGACAGTCAAGCCTGGTATTTTGGTTGCGCTTTTAGAAGCAAAAAAGAATGAATGAAAATATGTAAATAAATGAAGCCGGAGATGAAAAAGGTGAAAATATGAACTTGAAAAGTAGCGTAATGTTTCGTTTTACATCATGGTCCTTATAGCCTGTTCTGTTACCGAATGAAATCGGGTTTTCAGTTTAAACTACGATCGCAGTTTTCTTGCGAAATCGCACCAAAATATGAATGTAAATATTCACTCGTATGTGGGATACTGAAGTACTAAAGCCAATGACACATCGATGCTAGCCCGCGATACCAAAACTTGAATGAGTTTGCTCGTTGGTTGGTAATGACACTGTGTCAGAGGCGGGCAGCTGCTAAACCACACGTCCTAACCCTGCCGCGTTCTGCAACAGACTGTCGATTGTGCTGCAGGCAGCAGACCAGGCGATCGAACTCGTATAACCCACGTGTTATCACGACACCAGCTGTGGCGTATCGTACGTTTTACTGCATGACGTTCTTGCAAACCCCTTTCTTTTACACCTTCTTACAGTCGTTGTAACAATAACAATAAACAATAAAAAATATAACTGGCCCCTTTGAATCTACAGTAGTGGTAGTCTACGCCATAAAAGTCCTTGATAAATTAATATTATGTTACGTTACGTCAGTAGGTGTGGATTGTGCACTGATGATATACTTTAATTTTAACTGTTATACTACATTCACAGAAAGTGTGGAATCTTTTGTCATTGTAAATCGTTCACAGTGGTTTGCCTGTTCAAAATTAAAGTACTTAAGCCCGGGGTCTTCATACTGCAATGAAGAATCTTCGCGCAAGTTGAAACACATAGTCGAATTACTGCTGAGGCATCTTGAAGGTACAGCCGATGCACTACTCAGGGTACGAGACTAGCCAACTTCAGGACGTGACCATAACCCTCTCAGAACAAAGGTCAACCTGCAATGAATAATAAGAGACATCATTATTAACATGTCACGCGCATGTCGGATTAACCTTTGTACGGTGACGGCATTCGTTCAGTGTTCTTGTAATACTGTATTAGGTCGCACTAGCTTTGTACAGTTTGCTGCGTTCCTGATCGCTACCAGCAGTAGAAAGAGCAACCTCGACCCAAGAAATTTTGCCGGAAAGGCAACGTTCGACCTGACCTCGGTGCCCCCGTACACTCTACTGTTCTGAGCAGCAATTCGCGATGTTTTTCGTACTTTTGCCCTTGTTTTTAACTAGGGTGAGTTCGAAGATCCAAGTCTTTTGGGATGTTGACGCCGTCCAAGACTGCTTGACGCCGGAGATGGAAGCACTGTGCTCATTCAAAGTGCTGGTAAATATTCAGCAATCAACACGGCGTCACATCCCGAAAAACTTGAATCTTCATCAACACCGCTGTGAGGCTTCAAATTTCGTATGGTACAAAACCCACTGAAAATTTATTTGGCAGTTTCCACTGATTACACTTCCATTGATCTACTACCGTACGTTGCAGCTGTTGAGGGAATACTCGTATATATCTCACACTGCACACTATAGTAGTTATGGAAGGACTATTCACTACGACAGGCACACCGCCTGAGTTAGCAGTAACTTCTTTCGCTAAAGGTCGAGACTGCAATACCGACCGAAGGGTAGGTATCTGTCGCCATCGTTTAGTGCTGTCATGTTTCCATGTATTTGTAACTGTCAACAACTGCTACAGCAATCGCAGTAAGGCGAGTGTTAAGCTTTTGTGCATATTGATTTTGCTACTACCACCATGCAACTGGCCCGGGCAGAATGTAAGATACGTGCACCATAGTGCATATTCTTGTCACTGCCTTAGTTCTTTACAATCCTTTTCAGTTCTTTAGCTTCACAGTAATTAATGATGAGACCTTTTATCCCTTAGAGTGCCGTACTCTTATTTGTCCATAAAATACATACCTTAAGAACATTGTTTTTTTTTACGCAGTTAATGTTTATTAATATCCCAAATGTTGACTGCATGAAATAGACTTACTCTTCGCGCCTTTCTGCCGATTACATTTTCCTATCCACATCCTCTCACCCACAGTATCTGAAGCCTTTCATCTTAAGGCATCCCACCTAAATATCTAAGAATCGGAGCACAGAAGACATTTTGTGCTGTATGGGTGTTGAACTTGCTTTCTCAAATTACGGGACGAACACAGACTGGGGAGATTTAAACGACAGGTTGGTGACGAAGATATTTGGGCCTAAGAAGTTGTCGACTCCTCATCAGATATTAGGGTGTAATTTACCAAAACGAAGTGAACTAATATTCTCATACGCATGTAGTAAAATTCCATTTCTTATGGAAATTCTGCTATGATGTATTTTGTTAGTAATAATACTCATACGTTATTAAAATTAACAAATTAAAAGTCTGTGTAAACTTCATACATTGACTTTCCATTGAAGCGAATGGTGGTGTGTCTGACAGGAATTTTATGGCAGTATTAAATTATTAAAATTCATAAAAATCATTACTGAATTTGAATTTTTGTATACATTTAAACTGAACCGCAGTCCAGGCTTGGTACTGTGGTCTGGATTCACGTACTTCGTTGTACTTTATCTGCTGCAGTGACAGCGTCATTGTCACGTTGACAGCTGGGACCGTGCGTGCTGTCGGGAGGGGTTGTTGACTTAGAGGTTACCGTTCCGGTACCAAAACTTAGGCCTAACTAGTTGGACAACAGAACTGTCATTTAAGCTCTTCGTTTGTGTGTGCATGAGAGCTGGTCTTTCACCTTACGGTTAGAGCATAATGTAGGTAGGCCTAGAATTAGTTAGGTTCAGGAGAATATCTGGATGTTGAAGACGGGATGTCACAATGGGTTGTAAAAGCGCTTCGTAATGTTTACTCTTCACCGATTAGTGTTTGAATGGTAAAAAAAGACTGTGGAAATGGGCTTAACATGTAGCATGGATGGGAGATTAAAAATGCATACCAAGTGTTCGTTGGAAAGCCTGAAGCGAAGAGGTCCCTTGGCACACTGAAACGTATGTGAAAGAATAATTGTAAATAACATGATTGCACGGTTTTACAGTAAGGTTGATAATGTGTGCTGAATTTTTTGAACACGGCGGTGAACCTTCGGGCTTCATAAAAGGTTGCGAATTTTGTGATCAGCACGGACTTCACTTTCCCAGATGAATGAATACATTATTTTTGAGTTTTATTTCAGCGGCAGTTATCAGGAACGTCAGGTACAGATAAAGTATCTAGGAGCCTATGTTAGACCAGTGTCCCTTACTTTGTTTTTTCTCCCCATGGAGGAACCCCTAAAATAATTGTTCTTATCTCGAGGAACCCCTAGCTACGAAAACGTTTACTAGCCGGAAAAGGTGGAGAGCGAGGAGCCTTCTTATCGCTACCAGTGAGGCGGTTCTGTAGCAATTCAGCACGAACATAGACAGTTACAACAGGTTATGACCTTAAATACGAACTGACCAAAACCAGACGAAAAGACAGGTGATAGCGCACGGAGATTATTCTAATGTGGCCAATTGCCGGACAAAAATACCCGCGATATTTCGAGGGACATTTGCAAATTTTCGCTGTAATTTCAAAATATTTATGTATTCCACGATTTCTCGCGGGAACCCTGTTTGGGAAACACGGAGTCTGACCGATCCTCTCAGTTTCACTACGCACTGCCACAGTTCAAGCCGAGGCACCATTAGATGAAGGGGCTTGCTGAACCTTACATGCACTCCGGGCGCAACAGAAAGACAGACCCCGCGCGCTCTACTCGTGTAACAAGAACGAATAGATTAATAAAGGGCTAAGGACCCAAGAACCATAGCAAACTTCATGCTCGACAGAGGACATTGAACCCAGCTGTGAAGTGTTGTGGAGAGGCCGTTCACTAACATTTTGAAAGGCGTGTGAACTTGTAGTTGTTTCGAATCACAGCTCTTCGCAAATAAAACATCAATCACGCTGGCGTATAATTTTTGTAACATTTACGTAGGTCAATGATTCATGTAGCTAGGAGTGTAAAAATAACAAACATATGTGGATGTACTCAAATATCAACGACAGATGTCAGAAATCAGTCTGTGGTAACAATAGTAACTCAGTAAGCAGAGTACCTAGGCTGCGAGTGGGCGATCGGGCTTATTTTGCGACAGAAGCAGGGATTTTTACTTTTGTCATAGCGTCCAAACCGGCGGAGTGGCCCACGCAGCCTCTTTTTCAAAGTAATCGGGGTTCTTTCCGAAGGACAAACGCCGAGGAGTGAAGCTGATCACTCAGTTGTCTCTGGTACCAAGGTTAAAAATCGAGTAGGTGTAGCCCCGCTTCGTCTTACGTCTTCATATCGTGTTCCTTAATGAAGGAAGACAACGGTTTTATCTACTTTGGGCGATTTTACATGTCTTACACTTTTCTTGTCTCAGTGTAGTAAAAAAGTGATCCCGTTACAGGCCCTGTGGGGCCCAGAGGGTGGGTAGAGGTATAGCTCTACTCTTGCATGACCGCGGCACTAGAAGGGAGTGAGTGGTCAGCAGCAAGCCCCGGCCGCACTTTACCCCCTGGAAAGACCCGGTACCCATTTACAGGAGGCTGGGTGGGCCCCAGGGCCGATCTGGACGGGTGGAAAGTCTCGTCCCCACCGAGATTCGATCCCGGACCGTCCAGCCCATAGTCAGTCGCTATGCCGACTGAGCTACCGGGCCCACCTCAGTGTAGTGGCCACGCAAATTTTATAGCAGAATATTTACGATTTATTATTCTTTGTATATAGTGTGAATAAAAATTCCATTCCTCTCGGTTTTGTTGGTTTTAAAGCGATGTTCCGGCGTCCATAAAAACTATCTTCGGGCTGTAAAATGTCCTGGGTTTTTTCCAAATCATATAAAGATAAGACATTTCTAAAAATGCATGCGGATGTCCGACTCTCCCACGATGACAGGATACGTCTGTAGGAAAGGGAAATCCATCAGCCAGCCACTAACAGGATGGAATTGGAGGAGAGAGACAGGAAGATGTGTAGATCAGAGATTATACGAGTCCCAACTGAGACTGTGAAGGGCGAAGAGCGGATATGTAAAGTAAAATAAGTGAACTGAGCGTCTGAGTTTGAGTAGCAGTTTGCCTATTATTATTATTATTATTATTATTGTTGTTGTTGTTGTTGTTATATCATCATCATCATCACTTTTTTATCCATATAATAATTTTGTTATCTGAGTTATCTCATAGAAATATTAATAAATTACTCTGCTCTTTTGACTGCGTGCGTTATGGGTTAAAAATTAGTATTCCTCCCCTTCTCCCGTCAGATGTTATCAAGTGTCCCGGTTTTCGTTTCTTAAAAAATGGGGTCCCTCAGCCTGATTTACGAACATCCGTCAAGGACGCCTGTGTGCAATAGACCGAACTCTTCTCCGCCATGTTGCACGTAATACTCGTAATTAGATCGCACATGTATTGAATCACATTAACGTTCATTCTCTTTTAAAAATCTCTGAATATAGAGTCATTTTTTTTCCGACGACTATCGGGTTGCCACTTACTATCAGCTCGTTTGTCGTCGTAGTTACGTAGCCCACTCGGCGAACCGGCCACACACAGGTCGCGGGCCGCGGGTATTGACCAACGAGGGTCGTCACATAAAACAAGGGCCTCATGTTTTGAACATGCAATAACGTTTTCTTCAGTAATAGAACGAGACACGATTGTCAGTAGTCTGTTCCGTTACTTCGTAAACTTATTAATTCCTGTATAATTAACAGTGGATAATTTTACAGGAATTGATAAAATCTACATAAGCCTACAGAAAATATAGAATTAGTTCGCATTTTGCGAGATCCGAAAGGTTTTTGAACAAAGAGAAGTGTTGCCATCATCTGTTACGTCCCTTCAATTTGCGGCTCTGCAGTGCGCCTGTTACTCCATGGATCGGAGTCATTCAGACGCCAACAGTTAACTCACCTTGTCGAGTTATTTCCCGCCTTGTACGGAACGTGAAGTTTCATTACTGTTTTCACAAAATCCTGCCACTGGCCCTTATCTTGAGCAAATTTTTTCAACTCACACCATCCTTCCATTTATTTAGGATCCACTTTAATATCATTCGCAATCCGAAATTGTTTCTGCCCTTTAGATTTACCGATAAAAGTTTTGTGTGCATTTCTCATTTCTCCCACGCAATTCAAAAACTATACTTGTAAATTAAAAACCTTATAAAGCAGCAACAGTTTTCCCTAGTGCTTTCAGAACAGATGTGGAACAACAACTGATTTATTACAGTCTACTTGTCAAGCACCAATCTGGTGTGGGAAATATTCACGCTTTCATTTGGGCAAGAAGCGTAATGCACTTCTTAAAATTTCATTTCACTTGTTAGGATATGACATGATTACATTTTCCGCCGCTTCCGCCGACTCCCTCTGGAGGCAGCTGAATTTCCTAGTCCCAAATAGTCTGGCGTCCATGTAATCAGTGACAGACCTTACGCCGCTCCGAAATGTGGTGTGAGCGGTTAATCTAACACAGACTGCCTTTGAATTTCATCCCGTTTACAGGAAGTTAAAGCATTGTTGGTCTACGAAAAACATTTTAGTCAAAGCCGTTAAATAAATATCAGTGCACCAACCTGCTAGTTCATTGGCCCTGAACACACTCCTGAGTTTTTCCCAACATCCTTTTTTTTTTTTTAAACAGGATTATTTGCCGTTTTGTAGAACTGGGGTTTTCCGTTGAACACCGACTGGCTCGACATTTATAAACACAAGACACGCAATGTACGTATTACGTAACGTCGAGGCGCGTTCCTTTAACCATTTTTGCAGTGGAAAAGCAATTACTATTACATATTGTGTGTGCGTGTGTGTATTTGTAGCTCTAGGTATCCAGCATGCAATTTGCATGCACCTTAATGTCGTCTCTGGCCTTCGCGGCTCTAAAATGTTTTTCTACATTATCTGATTAATGGTAGGATTTTCGAAAACCGTTAACAGCCATAAAATATGTTTTGATTTTCTCTACAACTTTTGTCTGAAATATTGTTCATTTAAGAACTCAGCGAGATATGATAAAAAAATTTATATTCTTCACGTAAAGTACCCGTCATTTTTGTCCGATATTAATGAAACTTGAATTTTTTTCGCTATAAATTAGAAAAACAATTAATTATAAAATTTCATGAAAATCCGTCCAGTGGGAGCGGAGTTCCATTCGAACGGGCTGACAGACGGGCAGACATGACGAAGCTAATAGTCGCTTTTCGCAATTTTGCGATCCTGCCTAACAAGATTCTCCCAGAATGACATTGTTGTCATACGCGGTGTAAATGAGAACTTTGCTCTTCTGCGATGTTACGCAGCGCAGTTTGATAGTTTGTTACCGACGTTCGGACAAACCATCGGTACAATCTTCGACGGTCAAGCAGTCCAAGAAGACTTGGAATGCCTGACCATCGACAACTAACTACCTGCCTAATTGCACAACGTTCTAAAAGAGCGAAGATCTCGGTTTGATTTCTGTTGGTATAAATGGCCTTGAAGTCACACTTTGTATTAGGCCTGTGCATCCAATCACGAGTATGACTACGGGTGTTCTGACTATGGTTTTGTTTACATCCTTCTCAGAAACGGCCAGATATGACCTTCAAATAGACCAGATTCTTTGCTACATCATTATTCCCGTATTCAAATCACCTGTTCTTTCGTTTATGTAGAAAAACGAACTACAAAACTCGCAGAATGTGTAGGCATCACAGACAACAAAGCGCCTCAGCTGGATAGGCATTTGTATCGCAGCTTTTAATAAATTGTGACTGAAATAATATAGTTGTTTCTTGTACGCGTTTTCCTTCAATTGAGACGCTGTACATACCTTTAATGTTTCAAAATATGACACGCGGTAAATAACTTTTTTTCCTGTAATGGAGTTTACAGGGCCGTCAGCAAATTATTAGAATAACGAAAATAACGAGTCGAAATGAACAAAACTGAAATGGACCAAACAAGTTGCTGAATAGTTAACAAAAATGAATAAAAGGAGGAAACGGAGGAAAAGGAACAAGGACAGTCTTCAGTCGCGTTGCAGGTAGCCATGAAGACAGCTAACTTTCGCACGTATAAACTGCTCGTCATTAATTTCGTATGAAACATAATAAATGTAGGTATTATTTTACGATCAGGCTAGGAGAGACATACACATCATGACATGTATTTGCCAATTAGCAATACTGTATCAACTGTTAGTGTCTAATAAGAATAGTATTCTTGTCAGGTTGAACTGCAAAGGAGGTGGCTGTTTCTTTTAGTGTCTCCACACATAACTCCGTATTAGTATGGGAACACTAAGGAGAAGTAGATAAACATGAATCAGGATATTCGAAGCCAAAGTCAAAAAGCAAACCTACTGGGAATCCGAAGAATCGAAACCTGCACAGTGTATGGATACCACTGCAGAAGCCGAGTTTCCGTAACGGTGCGGATTTGAGAGTGGACGTAACACACTAGGCAGTGACATGTAACGTAATCAGTGTGGCGCGTTCGAGTAATGTTTGTATCTCCTTGGCTATCCTAACAGCCTCACCATTTCACTCGAAGAGGGCGCGTTTATGGCGATTTAATGTCGCCGGGAATACACGTATTTAGATCTTCATGTAAAGTGCCCGATTTTAGCCAAATCAGTATTTTATCGGCAGACTTTCATAAAAGACCCAAACATCAAATTAACGGAAATCCGTCCAGTGTGAACTGCGTTGGTACATGTAGACAGACATGTAGACGAACGGGCAGAAATGGCGAAGGTAACAGGTGCTTTTCAGGAATATGCGAACGCGCATAACAATACAAACTACATATGTAGACTAGGAATGTATGCACCGTGAACCGATAGGTGTGACTCAGCAGTAAAGATTACTAATAAATATGAACAAGACAGGCATTCTACGTGTAACATCACATTGAGGCGCATTTGGGCAATCACTGTGGGCCGTGGAAAAGCAATAAATATCACATATTCTAAGTGTCTGTAAGTAGCTTTTGGTATCCAGCATATAATACCCATGCGCCATATTGTCATCTGTGGCCTGTCCGGCTCTACACTATTTTTTCATATTATCTCATAAACGGCACGATTTTCGAAAAACGGCTATTTAACATAAAATGCGTGTTTTGATTTTCTGTACAGCTTCTGCCTGAAATATTTCTCATTCTAAGAATAACTGAACGAGATATGGTTATAAATGTATTTTGGTCTTCATGTAAAGTACTCTTTTTTTTTTGCCAGATTTCAATGAAACTTGAATTTTCTCAATAGATTTTCGAAGCATTGTGAAATTTCAAGTGTAATGGAAATCCGTCCAATGGGAGCCGAGTTATTCCATGCAGACGGACGGAAGGACAGACGGACAGACATGACGAAGGTAATAGTCGCTTATCAAAGTTTTGCGAAGACTCTTAAAAATTGGCGATATTTAAGGAAATTAACTGGTACATGTATAGCTCATTATTCCGTCAGTTGTAGTGGAGATTTTAGCGCTAGAGTTCAGGAATTCTCAAACACCGGACTCCTGCTACATATAGCAACTTCCTACACAGTTTAAATTAAAAGAGTGCACGTAATGTGAGTTGTAACAGAATGTAAGTACATTTGGACAAAAATTTAAGACGAAGTTGCTGGCATTCCAACAGAGAGTAGTTTATCTCCGGACTGTATTTCAGAGCGTGCGGCGCCATCGCTCGCTCTGAAGCAACGTTGTCGTCCGCTCTACGGCGAGCAGTCCGGCGATAAAAATATATTTCCTGTACCACAAATTCTTCCGTTAGATAAACTGCGCTCGTCTGTTAGAGATAATTGGTTAACAGTTGGCAATCTGCCGTAGAAGGTGACGTGCCATGTTACTGGAAACACTGTATTGTACATTTACCGTGTGATCTTTTGGGTTGTTGCACCGTGTGCTGTGGTAGGTGGTTGCAAACGTTTTGGAGGAACCTCCTGCCTCTTTGATGACGGTTCAATTCTGCATTAAAGTATACCGATCTACAGATCATGTCTCACGGGATTAAATTCTTTGCTTGTTCACCGAGCTTTCTGTCTGATCATACACATTAAACAACTTCGCTCCGATTGAATGTGATTTTACTAAAGTTCCTAGTACCATGGTTTATGTTTATAGATCAAGTTTCGTTTGGGGAAGGATTTGGCCACATTTTTACGCGAAGGTCCTATCTTGTTCAATACAAGCTGTTCCTGCTTGAAGTACCGGTATATGCCTACCAATGCAGTGTGTCGGCCTCTATATCAATATATTTAGGTACAGTTGGGTTTTCCGTATTCATCTCCCAAGGACAGTGTAGCAAACGGAACGAATTCATTGTTACACATAGTAAAGATCAATAAAACCAATTACCGCGTTCATCTAACACAACATATATCTTTTAGGTATAACTCAGCTACATTTTCAACTTTTCAAAGTGTCACCATTTGGCTGCGTGTAATAAGTAAAAAGATAAAACTTTACAAATAGCATTAAGTGGTCAATTTAACACAAATGCGTTTTGATTCAAGAGCTACATGTTTTGGCCTAGAGATCGTCACTCATCAGGCTAAAATACGAAGTCACTGAAAATCGACTAAAAATGAATATACAATACATTGTGATGTTTGTGTTTTGTTTTGTGGGATCCCACACGCTTAAAATTAGTTTTATTTTACAGTAAAAGTTTTTAGTTTTTCTTTGTAAAATCTGTGCATGTTCGATGGTAGCTAAATTGTAAATATAAGGTGATAATAATAGTATTTTTTAATTGCTTAAAACCGGCTGGATATGTTGTATGTGTAAGTATCCAAGTATTAAAACGGGTGTCTCAGGCGTTGGTTGCCAACTTAGACTGGCTGGTATTCACACGTATCACGTCGAGTTTAGAAATTTATTATAGCAGAGTGTTGTGTAATTTTAATTATTCTTATCACTTCTGTTTTGTTGATTATTTGGGTTTCTTTCAGTGTTCTTAATCTGTAGAAATATAGCTACAAAGTGTTGAGTAAATAGACGGGCTATCATTGTCGTGTTTTGTGATGTTGGTGCCTACAGTAATGTACGTTGCAGTGCACAGCCTAAGAGGTACAGTACAGTCGATAGTATCTCACGATCCAATGGTTGGAGTTTGAGCTGTACATCATTCAGGTATATATATATATATATAGTCGCATTAATTAGGCTGAAGGCAATTTTGAAATTTCAGACAGTCATGTTTTCCTGGTGTGACGCGTACGTTAGAGAATCCATATATATAATTGCGTAGCTATATAGAAATATAATGTAACAATAGAAGTTGGGGGTTTTAATTTGATTCTTGTAAATTTCGTACAGTTGGTATAATAAACTAACAATCGATAATGTTATAAAACCTACGTGAATGTTCGGATTGGTGGAGCTAGTTGTAATTACCACCCGTAAATACAACACTTGTAAATACAGTTTTAGTCGTAAGTGTAACTACTTTATAATAAAAGTGTTAGAATACTTGATGCAGGATATACGTGGGATTCCAGTGCTTAACACCTTACTTGTTTTTCAAGTGTCCCTTTTATCTTTTTACTTCTTGTGCGCAGCCCAATGATGACTTGTTGGAAAGATAAGACGGTTAGCCTAATTATATGGATTATATCTCAAAAAATATGTGTTGTGTTAGACGGGTGTGGGAGTTGGTATTATTGCTTTAATGCTAGTAACATAGCAGGCTGAATCATCTCAAGACAAAGATCATGCATTTCTTCGACTTGAGGTTTAAGATTAAAATATATAAAATATAATGTATTCGTGGTACATAATGGTTTTGGGTTCAGGGCCCAAAGATTTAAGTATAACATGCCTCCAAATAGTGTGTAATGACCTTGTAGACTACACGGGGAGAGAAGAGCAGAGCAGAAACGCGGGGATCTGAAGAACAAAGAGTTCAGGAGATTTTCTTGCTTTAAGTGACGTAAAAGAACAGCGTAATAATGAATATTACATAGTGACTGAACTTCACAATTTTCATTGGTTATGTAATATTGCTGTGGTCATTAAAGCCAGAGAAATGAAAGAGACGGGGCGAATTAAAAAAATAATAATAATACACATTAGATAAACTGTAAACGGACCAAAGCTTTGGAAAAACCGAAGGAAAGAAATTTAATGAAGAGATCTGGGCGTGTACATATTTTTATTAACATTTTAAAAGCCAGTAGTAAGTACATGTACCATCTACTGTAAGATTAAGATCTCTGAATTTCGCCACACAGTGCGTTCATTGGCTTCGTATGACAAATTAAATATGTCTGTCTAATGGACACATCCCATGTTCTCGGTGAGATACGAACTGAAGTTTTGTATGGAATTTTGAACAGAAGTGCACAAATCCAAAGCGACATTTCGCCAGGACGATTAAATATTGTACTACGGTCTTCAGTACGGAACTTCCTCCATGTCACCCCTCTGACGCCTAGAGCTTTGCTGTGGCGTCTAGATTTGTGGTAAATTTGTAGACATCTGATGTAGATCACTGACAGTATTCCAAGCGTTTGAATCTTCAGTTTTTTTTGCCATGGCGCAACAGCCGTAATGAGTTAAGGCCTCCTTATTGTCGAGGATTCATGATCACACACACAGTTAGACACACCACGCTCGGCACGACTCCTCTGGACGAGTGATCAGCCCGACGCAGAGACCTCTACCTGACAACACACAACACTCGCATGAGATATCTATGCCCTCGGCGGGATTCGAACCCACAATCTCAGCAGGCGAGCGGCCGCAGACCTTGGACCGCACGGCCACTGGAATAGGCGGATCTTCCAATTATAATAAGAATTTCTGTACGGACGGTTTGGACTGAACTGTATTATGCATGTTCCAGCAGCGGCTCCCTTCAAACACATGTTCGTTAGCGGTGTAGCAGCAGATTTACTACCAAATGTACAAAGTCCTTTCTTAAGTTAAGTGCACACTGTGCTACACGGGTAAATTTCGTATGCCCATCTTGTCATGAGAGGTCAGCCGACCTTTGTTCTTTTTAAATTCATAAATCAGTAACGTCAACATTGTGACCGTGGGAACATGTGAGGAGTCACTGGGGTCATTTAATATAGGTTCGTGACATTTTGTGTGATGATAAATCTTCCTGCATATGTTAGTTTTCATTTTGTAGGATGTTACAATAAAGTGTGTCCCAGTTCGGCACATAACTGCGCGTGTTTCAAAAGCATTATGTCTGACTTTACAAATGTCGCAGTAGATTATATGCACCTATTGCACATACAAATGTGTTGACCTTCAACCAGTCGATTATTGCCCTACTTATCACAAGAGACATGTCGCGGAAAATTACTTGTCCTTCTTTGTTTACTGAAATGTTCAGCCTATTGAGTACTGTTACGCATAAAGTTGAAGATTTTACCAGGACCTGTACCGTAATACCAGTTTTTGTACAAAGAGCAGTTAAAGATTTTAATTTTCGGAATGATTGCTGTATTTTGGTATCGACGCCTGCAAAACTGGTGAAATGTTAGTGTGGGCCTTCAGATACCCACTTTTATTGAAGTGTAATCACAATTTTCAGAGAAGAGACATGAGGATGGACAAAGAAAGACAGAATCTGGCATTATTAGTTTATTTAAAACTCTGCATTTCGCGTAAAACCGTCAAAAAATACCATAAATCTTGACTCGCATTGCCACTCCTTATTAGCTGCTCGTCTCTTCTGTAATGAACAGCTGTTTTAATAGCTGTATAAAAGAATCTTCCGAGGGCATCGCAACTTCTCCTTATATGTGATCGATTTCTTCACATGATAAATCAGGCTGTCGATTTTCATTATCATCGTATTTAATACATCCTTGGTTGCAGGCTTTAATATCTTCATTAGAGCACTCTCTGAGCAAGTTTCGGGACAGCATGTGGTCGGTCGGTAATGTGAATGGTTTTCAACGGAATTAGTTCACTGCATCGAGGGGTGGGGGGGGGAGGGCTTTTCTTTTGTCACCACCACGCATAGACCGGCTATTTGGGCCCATGAAGCCTTCTGTCCGCGCAGGTATTTAAGGTGGTTTCATTTCCGGAAGTAAAGTTGCCTGAGCATAAAGCCGAAGGCTCACCTTCTGAATGCCAGAATTTAGAAAATGTGGCGCTCCACTCTGTACTTTCCAAGTCGTGCTGATTACATTAAATCTGATGAAAATTCGTAAATAGTTTCAAGAATTTTAGATTCTCGTCCTGTGTCATCATGTAGTCTTATTAGCAGGTACCAGCATTTCGTGAGAAATCTGCTCCATCTCCACGTCTACGGTGAATATGGAATTTCAGTCACCGTGAATACATCAAATTTAGTATGGTTTAATAGACACACACACATGAATGAAGCCTGTCTTTTCTTTTAAAATAATAAATGAATTAACTTGTGACTCACGTTCGGTTACAGGCCAATAGGAAATTAGGGTGGTAATGATGTGGGGTTTACGTAGTGTGAGATACGATTAGTATCAGTCGCCTGTTTTAAAGCACCATGAAACCCCACCTCCCGCTTCCCTAAATGAGATACTGTAAAGTCAGCAGGAATATACCACCTGCATGAAGGCATGACGGGCTTCGAGAATTGAAGGGAATGACTGTACTTGTAGGTTAAACACAGAATGGCTCATTGGTGTTGAGGTATTGAACGATGCTGTTGCTACTGCAGCAATTTTCCACCATAAAGTTGGCTGTAGGGATGAATGTGAATGATAAAGGGTCGCGACGGTGGCATTAGCAGTTCCGCCCCTTTGGAAGGCTCCTTGTTCAACTCGCAGCTAAGTTATAGACGTTACTGAAACGTATAAACTAACAGCTGTTGAATTGTTCCATATTTTCTTGTTTCTTTCCTTTGTCTGATGAATGCAGAATACCAGATGTGTAGGTCATGTGGTATGTTGGCCTTAACACCGATCAATTCCAAAAAATCGTCGTCGTATAGAGTTAACATTATTAGAGGATTATTAAGGGACTGTAAATAGGTTGTGAAGTAACCGTGATGACATTAGAGGGACGTTAGATGCACGTATTAACGAACACAACCCAAAGAGTAACGGTAAAAATGTGCTCTGTGGGCCGTATGGGGGTTTTCAGACGAATCGCCATGTGATGGGATTTTATATCAAGCGTAGGAAGAAATCTCACAGATCCTTAGCAGACACAGGCACGGAGAACCTCCTGTTCATTTCGACGCACCGTTGAGTTCCGAATTTCTTGCCGGCGTACGCATGTAAGTTCCGCAACATACTAGCGGGCAGCTCGACTGTATTTTTGATGTACTGCACTCGAGTTCCGGCCGGCTTATGATCCATATTCAGAGTTTTCTCAGCTGGCAGAAAACGTTATTGACGAGTACAGAGCGCTACCATCTCGTATTTGGAAGAATGATAAAATACTAACTGCAATAAGAGCATAAGACATCGGGTAAAAATCGTCGTAACATGTAGGTAGGTTTTCACCCTTTTTATAGGCCACGAAGGCCCTTAGGGTGAGTAGAGACACAGCTCTACTCTTTCTAGGACCTCGGCACTCTAGATGGGGTGGGGGTCAGCCCCACGCCCCGGCCGCCTCTATCCCCGGGAAAGACCAGGTACCCATTGTACAGGAGGCTTGGTGGGCCCCAGGGCCGGTCTGGACGGGCGGAAAATCTCGTCCCCACCGTCCAGCCGGTAGTCAGTCGTTATACCGACTGCGCTACCCGACCCATCGTAACGTGTGTTTCGTAAATTACGGTGTGCAATTACAGAGTGTAACTAAATTACCGAAGATGTTTTTTATTACTCTCTGAAACCTACCAGGCGAGTAACACCAATAAGTCATTATATACTCTACGCAGTTGTTCGTCAAATGACCTATGAACCGTGATATCCGTGACTGCATGGTGAACAGTTACCTAATCCTTTAAGCAGACACACATAACTCTCTCTGTTGTCGTATCACCGGACAGAGCACGACATTCCTGACATCATCATCTGTCTCTGTGCTGCAACGATGTCGTCCGCTCTACGGCGAGTAGTCCGGTGATGACACTCTCTGTAGCAAGTGCAAATAAATACGTTAGGTATGATAGCATTATTACTCGTTCTGCAGCGAGATGTTCCCTGGAGCGATGAAGATGCATTGTGGTTACAAACTGGAACGCGTCTAACATACAAGTTTACGGCATATTAGAATATAATGGCGCACGACTCGGGGTCACACGAGGTTCTGTTTGCGTCATATGTCTGTAGCCGTGTGATGGGACGGGCAGATGAGCGATTCAGTTAGTAGTAATTTAATAATATGTTATTGAAAAAGTGGCTTGTCCACTGCGGTAATTATACGTTTGCAGCTGCACATACTCATGCTGAGTCAGTTCTGTGCTCCTCTTGTTGTATGCACGTTATCACCTATAGCAGACAGGCAGGCGTGTCACTACGTAAAACAGCGCGTAGCGCAAATTTTAATACGTTGCAAGAAACGAGAGTCGTGGATTCGGTTCGTTACTCACATATAATTCTTCAACATATCAAACACAAATTGGACTAAAAAATTAACAGGAAAAGTAATAAATTACTTCATCAAATTAAGCAAGTCACCTTGACCGAATCATCATTACCCCCACCCCACAAGAAACAATTTTGTATTTTCTTTGTACTTTTGCTCCAGTCAAAGTCAAGGTCATAATTACAAGGCAAGCATTCCCACTTATGCTGTAATTTACAGTAGCAAGTTCCACAGTCACAGCCATTAAAGAATATGAGACAGTATGACATAACGTCTGTTTCATGGCGC
>Ga0123354_10004786_pt1 | contig 19347 bp, 12 predicted proteins | sample TergutLab28metaG_2_FD_97872 | JGI IMG/M metagenome (GOLD analysis project Ga0123354, IMG submission 97872) | Labiotermes labralis P4 segment gut microbial communities from Petit-Saut dam, French Guiana - Lab288 P4 | ecosystem: Host-associated > Arthropoda: Insects > Digestive system > Gut ...
TGGCCAATATCTCCGTAACCATTGAACTTTGGATATAGGTGTTTTGGGTTATATCGGTATAGTTTGACCTAAGGAACACTCTCCCGAAGTTAGGTCCTTTCCTCCTGGGACACCTTGTATAATGGACAACTACATGTTTTGGCCTGTACTGGCCATCTTCAGGTTGTCTTAGGGGAACTTAATATCTTACTATAAGCATGCCAGTACAGGCCAAAACATATAGTTGTCCATTATATAGTCATTAAATACACCTCATATGACACAGTTGTGTTTGACTACATACAATTTTCCAAGTCTCATTAACTGAACTTTCATGTCATTTATGTTGGTTCCTAGTCATATAACTCTGAACAGTGACTGTTAAGGAATTCATACATACCTGCAGAGCATGGTTGTGTTGCGTTTAGTCACAGCATGCCTGCAAAATTAAATCTTTATTTTTGTATTGTGATGTGATATACTGCCCTTAGATTGCTACACTGTACCGTAGACAGGGTTATAAAAAAGTTGTTGTAAGATTGCCCTTCACAGCAGAAAGCAAGGTATAGACTTTGTTGAAAGCATTAGCTATGAGATATGTATCAGATTTGTTTAGCCTGAAGTTATGAAGGTAAATGGTGCAGTTGCCAGTTCTATGGAGTGAAGTGTTATTCAGTTGTGAAAGGGCACATGGAGGTTTGCAGGTATGAATGTGTATCAGAAACATGTGAAATGTATTTATGTGGCCGGTCTTACCCTAATTGTCAGCATGCACACGCATGCTGACTTGTAAAATTGCAGTGGTCTGAAAAATTAATAAAATGTACCATGTTTTTCATAGGGTGCTCTTAAAGAGATGCTGTCAGTTGCTGAGGTTTTATATAGTGTGGCTGATAGAAGAATGAATGAGTGGGCATGGGTGGAGTGACAGTGTTGGGACAACGAAAGTGCTCTGAGAAAAACCTGTCTTCGTGCCACTTTGTGCACCACAAATCTCACATCAACTGGCTTGGTATTGAACCTGGGCCTTTGCAGTGGGAGACCACTGACTAACCACCTATGTCAGCTTGTTCACAAGCTGTCAGCAAACCTGTATGACATATACCATTGCTGTGTGTACTGTGAAAAACTGGTGATGGACAGAGGAACTGTCCGAAACATGTCGAGTTTTATTCCAAAATTAATTTGAGAAATTAGTGCATCTAGTTGGTTTTATTATAAGAATTTATCACGATGCACAGTCACCTGAACGGCAAATTCTTACAGTAGTTATTCACCTCTTGGGGTTGTACAGCAGCTTGTGTCATGAAGCAGAGAGTGGGAGACACCCATGTGAGATCGAAACCACTCTCTGTTGGAAAATTCATGCACAGAGTACGGAATATTTTGCAAACAGTTCCTTAATAATTTGGTACTGCACTTGGGGTGAAACAGATTGAAATCTCTTCCTGCTAGAAAATTTGTTCTTTACAGGTGTGAAGCCCTTAAGTGCAGGGAGTTTTTACAAATATTTCCTCAAAAACTTGACCCTGTGTATGTGGGGAAGGGCTGTCAGAGATCTGAGTTAATGAGGATCCCCTGTACTGTTTTGGTTATAGAATTTGTGGTGGATAGAGTGCCTGGGAGGTGGAATTTGCTTTGAGTACTGATGTTTTGTGTTGCCATTTGTTATTCTACCAGTCCTTTACATTCAATCTACTGCCATCCAAGCTGTGTAGGCCAGATGTTGACTGACATTAAATACAAAAAGTGCAGAGGATGGAATCTAATATGATTACATATTTTCTGATCTTAATTCTTGAATTCTCTTTTTGTCTCATTTCTGCATTTTTTTACATTTATCTCAGATACCTGTTTCACTCACATCAAGAATACTCTAGTCCCTGATAAACAAGTTTTTCACCACTCTGTTTAATTTTATGTAGAAGATTTCAAATTTTTTCCAGCAAGATATCAAGATTCCTATCATGCAGTAGTACATGCTAAAAAGACATATCTTTCCTGTAAAGCTGTTATGCAGCTGTACTTGTTCACAACAGACTGTTGTGAACAGGTACAATTTTTTTGAAGCAATAGCACTAGGCAGCTATAGTGCGATTTATTTTGAGAATTATGGTAGGAGATGTGGAAGGCAAACAGCCTATTTAAGTATTATCATTAATCTCCAAAAGGGCATCAGAATTAGTCATTCAAATCGCACAGTGCATTAGCAGCCAATTTTAATGGTCCTCAATGTAACTAATGAATAAGCTGTAGGGATTATATTTACCAACCATACAGTGCCAAGTTTCAGCTGAATGGTATGGAGGCTTTTCCCTTCAAGGTGTGTGAAAGAAACTACCAGAAAAGTATTCTTTTATTGTGGAAGAATTTCCTATTAACATTGTCAGTTATGTGCATAAGAAGTATGATGGTCGTCATGACAGTGTTTCAGTAGCTGACATTGTCTCCAGTTTCAGGTAGAGAAAAGGCCCCATTGGGCTTGGTGATTTAGAGCTCTTAGTATGGTACTTTTGGAGGTCATTTATGAGAACATGAGATCATTTGTGGCATGAAATATATAAACCCCCCCTCCAGATCTTCCACCATTTATGAGTTACGCCATATTATTGTGCTTGCCAGTTTTTCAGAATGGAAACAGTTTGTTGTGATGCAGAGTGTCAGTTGATGTCCAACTGAGCATTTATAAAAAGAAGGAAAGCAAGCAGATTCTGTCCTGTACAGTAGTTTGCAGTTGTCATTGCAGAATGCTACTACTGTTTTAGTGTGGGCCAAGTAGCTCAGTCGGTATAGCAACTGACTACAGGCTGGATGGTCTGGGATCGAATCCCGGTGTGGACGAGATTTTCTGCCCGTCCAGACTGGCCCTGGGGCCCACCCAGCCTCCTGTAAAATTGGTGCCGGGTCTTTCCCAGGGGTAAAGTGCGGCCGGGGCGTGCTGGTGACCACTCACCCCCTTCTAGTGCCGCGGTCATGGTAGAGTAGAGCTATACCTTTACCCACCCTAAGGCCACACCGGGTCAGTAACAGGATCACTTTACCTTTACCTTTTTTTACTGTTTTTTTAGTAACATCCTGTTCATACAGTAGGGGTTTGTCAGTACAGTGAATGTATGTAATTGCAACACAATTTTGAAGTCTTTTCTCACAATAATGTTGACTGGAGTCCCTGATTGATACTGTTTGTCTGGGTGTGAACTTGGCAGCCTGCAATTCAGTACAATTATGTACACCATTGAAATCCCATTTTGCGGCACTTTGGGGAGGGGGGGCATCTTCACAAAAATGTTGTGGGAATAAGATTGGAAGAACATGAAGGCCAGGAAATCATACCCCTGCACCCATTCCATCTGTTTGGAGTGAGCAGATTGGAGACACTTCATTGCCTGTATGTGGATGTTGTGTAGATGGTGTGCATCATATCCTGTAAATCTTGTGTCAGTGTACGACACTTGGTGCATAAATTTAATTGTGTGCCATTTTGTATAGCACCCATCAAAAGAACTGAAGATGGTGATGTTTTTCACTTGTCAGCCATCCTTGCATTGGTTGTACATGAGAAATACACAGCTGGTTCTTATGCAGTGTGTACCATACTGTGGCCAAGTTGGCTGTCCTCTTGTGGATGAAGTATGATGACTCTGACTGCTGGTTTATGATTTGTGATATTTAACACATCCTTCTCATTGCATTCGTTTTGAGCTGTGATACACCATTTTCAGGTACATGTTGTAAGGTTGTTTCATTCCATGTATCATTGCTGGTATTTGCACGGTGCAGCTAGAGAATTACTGTCACAAAAACTAGACATGAAATTCATGTCTGCATATTTCATATCTATAAATCTTGGAATTTTTTGTTGTTCGTTCTTGTTAACAATATTACTGTCAATATCTGACAGCTTCTCTGTAACTACCTTCATCCAGCATGTAGCCCTTACCAAACTATTGCAGTAATAATAGTGATGGCAGCAGTAGATTGTAACTCGGAAATTACACTGCATCTGGATAAGCTTCATGTATATTTCTGTTATAATGATGTTCCTAACAACCTTCTGAAGTATTGTTTTGGAGCCCTGAATCACTGTGTATAATGCCATTCTTCATTACTAGGGGGTTTAGCAACCATAAGGGGCTTTATAGCACAGAAAGAGCTTACAGATGCCATTGTATAAGTAGGAGATACCGAGAACATAGACAAATGTCTGAGACCTCCATAATGGCATTGTTTTTGAGATACAGGCATTGTGAACTTGCATGAATCGAATTTCCTTTTGTATTCTGAATCATGTGGAATTATGGTGCAGTTTTACTGTGTGAGTAGGAACAGTTGTGGTGGCCTTTATGTATGTTTGTAGAGTTTTGTGGCTTTTGATACAGCTTTACTTAAATTCATGCAAGGCATCTTTCAACTCTCAAGTGTGACTCTGATTTTCCACACGCATTTCAGACTTTGCAGTGGAGACATTTCGTGGATGCATGTTGTGAAGAGCTTCTTAGATCAGAAATGCGGAAAAATGAATTATTTTCATAGCCATGTAACTAAAGAGTGTGCATTCACAAATCCAGAGTGACAGATTTTGAAGTACACTCTTACCGCAAGTTATAGTAGTGTTTGGCAACTTAGAAATCAAGAACTTCAAAGCACTTTATCCCATTGTGTTGCAGTAACAAGCCTCAGATTATTTTGGTCTTATATGGTTCAGTCAACATTTTTTTTTCTGGCAAGTTGGATGCATAGAGTTGTGTGCATAGAGTTTTGCTGTCTTGTAATGGTAGGAAACATTTCTTCATATGAACAAAATTCATCAATAGTGTTCTGGATAGGTAGAATTAAAAATGTAATTCCGTGTGTATCATGTAGTTATTAGTACCTTGAATCTGATGGATAGTATTGAGTCTTAAAGAGTTCCATACCCACTCTGTATGTAAAGTGCTTGTAATATCTCACTTAGTTTGAGGTTATCTTCAACTGAAGGCGTTTAGAGAGTATGTGGTTGGTTATAGTTTTATGACTTGTTTTAGTGGCTTTTGCCAGGATACACCACTTCTTAATTTGTGTAATCTCATTTTTATCTTTGATGTTTTGAATCGCTTTTTGTGTTGGAAATCAAATTGATCAACATAATGGCTGTCTAACGTAACTGTGGTTTATATCTCTATATGTACTGCAGTTGATCTGCGGGCCAATTTCATCAAAACATTTTGCCACCTTGCACAGTTGTCACACACTGCTGCTATAACAACACAACCAATACTGTGCCCACAACTAACAACCTTGTTAGTTGTGGGTAGAATATAGTTTATGATACATTTGTTAACTGCAGTTGGGTTGGGTTAACACCTGGTGGCAGTAGTAGTACAGTACGCATTTACACACAAACAATACATAGAACAACACAATTAAAACCTTTGGTAGGAAGGCATTCTGGGATTCGAACTCAGAGTGGTCAAACTAAAATTAACAACGAACTAACCATGTAAAAATTATGGCCTAATTGGGAAGAGTGCGGGCCATGCCCCGTCTTTGCTAGTTATACCCTGGCATTTGCCTTACAGCTGAGGAAAAAGCATGGGAAAACCTCAGTCATTGTAGCCAAAGAAGTTGTTTGTTGTTACAGCGGTAGAGTGTGACAGTTGTGCGAGGTGGCAGAACTTTTGATGAGATGGCAATATAAACATACATACAGTCAGCCTTGTCCAATGAACAAGTCAAGACATCCATGCACTTCGGAGTAAACAATTTAAAGAACACACCACCCCTTCACAAGACTATACCATGGAACACTTCCATAACCCTAAGGTCATCACATCCTGTCCTTGAGGAAAGTTCTTGTGTCCTCTCACCTGCTACTAATTGATTGTTCCAACCCATTGAAACTTAAATGACATAATAAACATACCTTCATGCGTAGGTTGCGATCTCAACTGCCACATGCATATACAGGCCAATAACATTTACATCCTTGTAAAAAAACACAAACTGAAGATGACTGCATGACGGTCAAAATATGTAGCTAATTGCTGATCAACCACAGTTGCGTTATATGGCCATTCTTTTGATTAGTTTTCTTTCATTTTTGGCTTAACGCCATTCAACTGGCTGCACTCTGTTATGTTAATCCGTACCACTTCTTTTATTTCTTGGAAGAACTGATCTACACTTTTTTGATTTTGTCTGTTTTTTAGGAACACAACAAGGGCTTTGTTTATGTGTGTTTGTGTTTGTGTGTGTGTGTAGGCATATGGCATTTTTACCTGATGATATGGAACTTTGATATACCTCCAGTGTGTTTCATGTACCATCTATGCACTACCTGTTCCTACTGTATCTGTAACATAATAGAGTATACTGTTAAGAATGAAATTTTGAAAACATACTTCACCATAACTGATACTGCAGTTGAAACATAAAAGTACATTGTACAAAACAGAAGCTTTAGTGAATCAGTACAAAGAAGAATAAATCAACCTAGAATATGAGATATGACCACTCTTATATGTAGCAGTAAGTAAAAAATATAGGAGTTGTTGAAACACTAATACACAAACAGATGATTGAACTGCCAGTGCCATCTGACAAGACACAACAGAAATCATCAAAACTTTGTAAATGGCAGTGTGTGGATTGCCATTCACATTGTGTAGGACTGGTGGCTGATTTCAGTCCAAGTGGAGGGAATGAATTTACGCAACCCATCTAACCAAAGCCACATGGAGTTGCACCTAACATATTCTCAGTTCTTGAATTAGGAACAGAAATAAGATGTGCTACTTAAATGTTAAACATTAAAGGAAATGCAGTAAAAAAAACATTGTTTTTTAAAGAAAATAGGCATACTGATGACACATACAGATGATTACACTGCGTTTTTCAATATTGTGTACCAATGTTTCAACCATTGATAATATGGCAATATATAGTAAACAGCATACGTTTACAAGAACCATATTTCTCAGTCCACAAACAGCTTGCAGTAGTTCAGAAAACCACCAATGTATGTAGGGAAACCATTTAATATAATAGGTCCCTATATTAGTACAGTATTAATCTTAATGAAATTAAACTGAGCTGTGAAGTTGGCTGGCATTAATTTTGCATGTTTCAGAAAATGTAGTTGAGTGTAATAAAATTAACATCATCAGCAAAGCCAATGTAAGCTAAAAAAAGCATTGCTATAAAGGTATAATCAAGAGGAACAGAACTGTACATCAGGTTATGGATATACATGAATGTTATAAGTAACTTTGTAGTGGATATTTTATTAATAATAAGTCAAACAACAGTTTGAGATATATAAAGAAAATGTAGTATACAGTGACTGCAGATATGTGTGCAGCAGTGAGTAGACATATACGTTGCATACAAACGTGAAGATACCTGAATACCAAGCTGTAATAAAAATCAAAGTAATGATGGGTGCTTTGAATATAAATTAAAACATAACTGCAGTGTCAGAGAAATTGGTAATATAAGAATTCAGTTGTCATTATTCTACAAAGTAAAGGTAAAGCAGTCCCATTACAGGCCTGGAATGTCCCAGAGGGTTCCAGGAAGTTAAGGTTCCCAGATTTCACGACAACGGCACAGGATGGTGGTAAGGTTGTCAGCCTTACGGACCGGCCGCCTTTACCCCCAGGAAATACTCCTGGTAATCATTTCTGTTAGAGGCTGAATGGACCCCACAGCCATAGTGTGATCAGAAGGATTTTATGTCAATGAAAAATAACAATGACACCAGCTGGGATCGAACCAGCGACCTGCCTATTTGTAGCACAGCACCTTAACCACTGTGCTACCGCTTTTTAAAAAGGCAAAGCAGTCCCGTTACAGGCCTGGAGTGGCCCAGAGGGTTCCAGGAAGTTACGGTCCCAGATTTCGTGACAACGGCACAGGATGGAGGTAAGGTTGTTAGCCTTACGCACCGGCCGCCTTTACCCCCAGGAAATACTCCTGGTACTCATTTATGTTAGAGGCTGAGTTGACCCCAAGGCCATAGTACAATCGGAAGGATATTATGTCAATGAAATTCCACTGACACCAGCTGGGATCGAACGAGCAACCTTCCTATTTGTGACACGGCACCTTAACCGCAGTCCCCATTCTACAAAGTATTGCCCATTATTTATAGCAATAGATACAGAAATTTGCTAATGAACTGTGCTGGCTGTATTAGTGTGTTCTGTCTGTTTTCATTCTTAACATATAATTTATTATTTATATAAATATGTGTACAATATTGATGGTTGTGTATAGCTGGTATATGAAACATTACATTAAAATGAAAATGTAATCATAAGGGTAGGGCTGGCAAGCCTTTTTGAGGGCAAATGCCCAAATTGTGTATAAATTAATAGAAGAAATCCTTTTGCCTGCACATGAGAATTTTGAAACACAAAATAAGGTCTTGAGTATTCCATAAATTATTTATTATTAATAAATTATATAATTAATGCATATTATTATTATTATATCTAATAAAGGCCTCCTCAAGGAATGCAATAAGGATGAAAATGTGGAAGTAACCAGGGCTGCTACTACTTCCAGTTTGAAAAGAGGACTGTGAAACATTCTGTCCATTGTAACATATTCGCCCATTCACTGCCAGGCCTGCATCCCAGTGATAAATATCCAGTCAGCACTTCACGCCACTCCCGATATGCCTAAAAATGTTTCACACACAGTGTTATTAGGTATCAGCGGTAATTCATATACAGTCTCTTTGTCATCAGTTGTGTGTATATGTACACACATATTTTTCACAACGTAAAGACGCTGGTCATACCAAACAAATAAAAAGAATTGGGACAGCAGTGAATGCCTTGTGCCAAGGAAGTCATTTTACATGCCATAGGTTCTCCAGTTCTGATCTAGTATGTCACTATAGCAGACGTGTCTGTCTCTGTTGTCAGTATGGAAAATATGTTCATTCATTCCATTGACACGTGCAGAATGCGACCATTTCTTGCTGTTCTCAGGAGCTTCTTCCATTCTTCTCTGTTATGTACTTTTTTCTGCCATCCTTCTCCACCAACCATTCGTCCATCCTCTCTCACCTCATCTTGCCATCTGTTTCTTGGTCTACCCCTCATTCTTGATGTTCCCAAATTCATGTATAATACCCTTTTGGGAATTATATTTTTTTCCCTTTTTTTGTACATGCCCAAACCAACATAATCTATTTAACCTTATTGTCTCTATTATAGTAGGTTTTTTAACACTTGCATAAATTTCTTTATTGGTTAATATCCTCCAATTTTCTTTTTCATTGTCATGTACTGGGCCCAAAATTCTTGTATACACTTTCCTCTCAAAAATGTTCAATTGCTTTCTATCTCACTTTGTTAGTGTCCAAGTTTCTGATGCATATGTTAACATTTTGTCTATTATTGTGTTCTGTAGCATTAATTTTAGTTTCTTTGATATGTTTTTATTTTTAAAAAATGTTTGTAGCATAAAATATGTTTTGTTAGCATTTTTATTCATTCGTGCTAGTCTGTTTGGTTATTGTTATCTTTTAAGTATAACTCCTAAATATTTAACGTTTTCCACTCTTTCAAATTTGTAATTTTTTATTTTTAAATGTCTTATTTTATTCTTCTTTAAACTCTTTTTCCTTTCCACTATCATATATTTTGTCTTTTCTTGGTTTATCTGTAGTCTGAGCTTTCTGGCAATGTTTTCCACTTCTACAAAAGGTTTTCTTATTATAAATATGATACAGTATTTAGAATCTCACACTTTTAGATAACATGTTTGCTGAGATTACTGAATATTGGTATGGAACTTTGATAGATACTAAAACCATGGCTATGAAAGAAAATGTTAAAATTTTCCCAATTTCTTTTCCATTGGACATTTGAGGAATGTTGTTTATGTGGAAAGACAGAAATCTCATTCGAGTCTCCCAAGATAAATGATTTTCACTTAAAATGATTCCAGTTATGAAACTAATTTGTTTCAACTATTATGGTACAAAGCTACAGTGTAGGTACTGAACAAATGGGACCAGTAGTTTCAGTAGTCCAGACTTCATTTTTTGAATGAATTAGTAAGAACCCTGAAACTGCTGCATTTGTTCCAGTAGTGGATCCTTGTGTATTAGTTTTACCATTGTGAATTTAGTGATGTGGAAGAGGGAGGAAATCAAGTCAATTTTGCTAGTAAAATTAGATTAGAAGGTGAATGGGATTTATCCATTGTAGATGTCAGTGAATAGAAATATAAATTTCAGTTTCTTATAAAATTCTTAACATTTTTGTCCACTGAAAGTGAGTAATTGTCTTGTGGTATAACATTACCTCTAAATAATTAAAAATAAACATGGTAGTAAGAAAATAGTGGAGCTGTCTATCAGAATTTAATTTGTGTGCCTTATGAAAATTGTAAGCAAGAAATGACTTCACTCTAGTAAAGACAGTTCAGTGAAAATATGACAAATGCATTTTGTGCTTTTTATAGATTTTTGAATAATTTATCAGAATTACAAAATCACTTGGCACATTTCAATAAGTAAAATTTAATGCTTGGATTTTAGTTATTCAAGTGGTGTTTTGTAAGTTGTGATCATCATGGTTGCTAGACAGAAAATGTTTTAAATGGCCTTTAGAAACAAACTTGCAAAACATAATAGAACTCTTTTGTCATATTTGTTATTTTAAAGATTTCAAGGTGATTCATTCTCTTGCTATACAACATCAGTGAAGAACGAATGTTCTTCATCAAACACAATAGTTGTGTTGTGACAGAAGGATGTTGGGTCTTTTTTATTTTAAAGCTGTTGATTGTGTTGAGCTAGACAGCCATTACAGGCTGCAGAATATCTCAGAGAGCACGATTCCTACATTGTATGTACATGTACTTAGAGAAAAGCAGCCAATATGTGCATTTCAATATAATGGGTGTTTATTGGCAACTTGTTCCTTGTTATACAGATTGACAGAGCATTGTATTTGTTACTGTTTATGTATGCTGCTGATGTAAAAGGTTTTTCCTTTCATTTGATAACAGCAGATATGTTTGAGTATAAATGAAGCTAGTAAAGCTTGGTGTGAATGCTACTGACAGCTGTAAATGTGTTGAAGCTGTGCCAGTTCAGTCCAGATCTGTGCATTCCTAATTGGAGATGCACTACTAATTGCTGGTGTAATTATTTGTCACAATTTTGTAGCACTGTTCACTTTTCCGCTGTATCCTTGGTAGGGCTGTAAAAGAAGTACATTTGGGGGATGCATTAGGACTTGGTAACAGGCATGGAATTGGTTGTGCTTCTGCAAGCAGCCATTCAGGAAATGGGACATTGACAGCACTGTTTATAGCATTAGCAAAATGCGGGGGCACACCGTCCTTTTGGAAAATCTGGCCACTTATTTCTGCTGTCTGTGGAATGTGAAGTTGTGGCAAATTGTGGAGGCCGCTGTACCCGCCAAGAAGAGGAATTGACCCATGATGTAGTTTAATGTGGTACTGCATCACATGTTCACTTTCTAGTGATCTCACGTTGCTCGTTTACTGCACGCCTGTTTTTGCTGCACCGTGTTCTGCCGTTCTCATGGTTCCACAACATCATGTACATGAAAGATGCTTTCTTCACAGAATGTAGCATTGAATTGAAGTGCCTCAGTGCTACCACACATGTCACAGACTGGGCTTTGTTTAGGCATGTCATACAGCAGCCCATGTTACATAGAAGCTGCATTGTATACTCATGAAATCTGAGTTGTAAACCAAGCATAATGAATTTGGAATGATTAACTAATCATGTGTTGTGACAAGCCTGCTGGGTGAATGAAAGTACCCTTAGACACGTGGAATTGACGTCAGCATACACACTGACACATCCTGTGGCTTCCGTTGTGGTGACAGTGTTATAGTTTTTTGTCTGTGCTGTGCTCTCATCACAAATTACAGTGCTTGCACTAGAAGGTACGTGTACTAAACCTGGACATATTTGCTTGAGTCGTGTTTATGACAGTCATAACACATTCTAATGATGAATTTCCAATAATATTATAGCAAAACTATTGACACTGTTTTAGTTGGAAAGAATAATTTACAACAAGAATAGATACAGCGTGGAAAGAATTTTTTGCACCCTCCCCCCTGCATTTTCCTCTGTCTTTTTTGATTGGACTTTTCTCTCAACAGGCAAGGTTGTGCATTGGTTTCATTCATGTTGTTTTTATATTTATTAACTTTGAAAATTCTAAATCTCTAGGAAATTGTGTTATGTTGATTGCCTTATATTTTAAGATTGTTAAGTTTTGAATGTCAATAAATAATTTAATCATGCAGAATGTGTTTGTTCATTTGAATTGTATACAGAGTATAAGCCATGGACATTTTGAGTGGTTTGAACTGTGTGTTACAGATCAAGTTCTGTGTTGAATTTGGACCTTCAGTACTGGGATGATAGAGGCTTGAACATTTTTTGAGCTGTGTTATGTTTCTGATTCCCCCTCCAACATCGCACATTGCATGCCTTTTCACGTGTTTGACCTTGACTGATGTGTAGAACAAATTTCACTACTATGAAATGTATGTTTAAAAATTTTGTTCCTCTTATTGGCTGATGTCTAGTTCAGTTGTAGACCATAAGAGATGTAACTTGATTGGACCTCTTATCAGAAAGGTTGGCTGGCACTGTGGATAGACATCTGCTTGCGTGTATGATAGCATGTTTGTGCTTGGCATTTTCCTGTTAAGTCCAAATGATAGAGTGGCTGTTAGGCCTGACATGCATCCCTGAAGGTCTAGATCACATAAAATAAGAAACCAAAGTTCAAAATGTGTGATTTTTTTGTTTCACTATTTCAGGTGTTAATTATTTTATATGAACAATTTACATCCTTGATAATGGGCTGAAAATGTGACTTATTTGTGTGTGTATGTATGAACAACAATTGTACTGAATAAGTGATGGAAAACATGTGAGAAATGTGTGTGATGTCTTGTTTACTGCGGAGTGAGGTGATCGGGTTCCCAAACAGTAACTTTCTAGCACTGTTCACCCTCCGAGTCTTATCTGTGGCTCACAAACAGGAAATATGCAAGGACATGACCATGAGTGGGAAACTGATTAGACATCTGCATAGTGCTACATTATCACACAGTCTGCAGTACTTGTGTGTGGGCTTAAGTTATGACGTTTTGTCTCTTACTGGAATGAGGCATCTCAGAAATAAATACTTTTTCATATTGCCCCTGTTTTGTACAGGGGTGCTAACTGCCACTGAGCTAATAAGGTTGTGTGTAGCAAATCCTTCAACTTGTGGTCCTCTGTGATACATACAAAGTTGACAACTCCATGTTCCAGAATAACCAATATAGGTAGAGGATATCCTACCTGTCAAAACATTTGTCCTGTGCAAATTGGAGCTAGTGTCCTGCTTCTCCTGTAAAACTGATATATTGTGAGTTGTCCCCCTTTTTACAAAATACGGGCAATAAGCAAGATTTGGCGTTTTCAGAGCAGTGACTCTAAAGATTACCATCGTCTGGGATGTGACACCGTGTAGTCTGGTAGAAATTTATCTACGTTTCGGAGCAACGTATTGCTTCCATCTTCAGGATGGAAGAGGATTTTACCCTCAACAAACCTTGGATGTCAAAATGTATTTATTTCAGATGTGCCTTTAGTGGAGTCTTCTCCCTTAAAGACAGGGGCAGTACTTTACTCTGAGTCATTAGTAAATATACCTGACTTCACGGCGTCACATCGCAGAAGACTAATCTTAAAATCAATTTTGAGTTTGCATTAACGTTTACTTCGCCTGTTTACTGTGTGTTCCCAATTGTAGGCCGATAACCACGTGCCTCCACATTTTTATTAAAAGAATTCTGACCGAAGATTGTGTTTGTGTGTGAGAATTCCGTCTAATTTTATAAACGTAATTAGACAAAATTATGTGATCAGGTAACCATTACATTTTTTTTCCTGCTTGAAATGAATTTTAGGACAGTATCTCATACCTGCCTTGGGCTGTGACAAATTTTTCTGCCCCGTACTTCATAACAGAATCCAAGGATTTAAATAACAGAAAGTAACAACCAAATTTTCTATCAGTACAGTTGTGTTTACAGTTTATCGTTAGTCATACCTTCTCTTTCTTGAGTATGATAAATTCAATTAAATGTGATTTAAATATAGAGTGGATGAATATTTGCATGTTTTCCAGTTGTGTGTTTGCTTAATAGTAACACTTAATGGTACTTTATAGTAGGTTTGATGCATAAATTAATATATTAGTGCTAGTGGGATGTTCTGCATAACCAATCAAGAATGTGTTAATTAATGCTCGCCATTTCAGCTGCTTTTCCTTTGTTGATCTTCGTTAGTCTTTTATTATGATTTGAAAGCAGCATGATTAGTATGATTCTTAACTATACTTAGCCACTTAATACATTTTTATGGATAGTTCCTGTTCCTAAACTTATCTAGATCGGACGAGTATATAAAGTACGGGCAAGATTTTATTTATTCCTGATTTCAAATGTTCTCCGTGTTCTCAATGTTGCATTCTTTCTTTTGGGTGATTCCCCGGAGTCTGAATTTTACGTGCCGACGTTTCGGAACACTTCCACCTTCATAGGTTGTGTAAGCAGGATTCCCTGCGTACACCACCTATGAGGATGTAACGAATAGAGTGTTCCGAAACGTCGGCACGCCGGGGAATCACCCAAAAGAAAGAATACCGGGGTGCTAATAAGTCCTTAGCCCGACCAAGAAGGAAACAAACTTGGAAGCATGTCAGGGACGTGCGCGATTTCAACAAAATCGAGACACGAGCTCTCATCAAGTTTTTTTTCCTGCAAGGCAAGGCGCCGAAGGAAATTCGCGCCATTCTGACAGAAACATTAGCTTGTCTCCTTCCTGGTCGGGCTAAGGACTTATCAGCACCCATGTTCAAGATTTTATTTACGCCCTTAGGTAAATTGTTCCTTTCACTGCACCAATTTTCAAGAAATTCGTTTGCTCCGTCAAGCAGGGTGTGATTGATCCAGTTTTTGAAAAACCAACGCTTGGCCGACGATTTCTCGTGAAAAACTCCTACACAGAATTTCATGGAACGTCCAACAGATGGTTTAGTCGTTGATAATAGGACACAGACGGGGCCTGCACATAAACGATTCTTTTTTACTTCTTAAGGAACTCTTGAAGCGAGTCAGAAACCTTTTGGGTCCTATATAAGTAGATGTCACCACAATCTTAGAAACAGGAAACAGACGCAAGCCTTCCAGTGGTACTTCCTGTGCATAACGTGTATCTATCCCCAATCGCAGTACAGCTAGTCCGCGTAACTGAAATGATTGCCACATGCATTCAGTTGTTAACCAGCTTAGCATGTGTTACAATGGCAATCATACTCTGACGGTTGTACGAGTTATATTCACAGATATACTGTGTCTAAAACCTGTTCAGAATAGTGCTTATGTGGAGTTGTATGTGCGTGAAGAGAATGGTTTGCACTCACTGTACAATATATAATAATCTACTGAGCAGCTGCTGTGTTTGAGTGTTATATTTGCAAAAGTTACGGTTATTATGTATTGATATTGTCTTCATATTCTAAATACAGGCCTACACGTTTGCTTACTTTTAAGCTGCTGAGTTCCGTGCGGCTTCTGTCCATCCATGAAAGCGTGGAAATGTTCTAAAAGTCGTGAATAAGATATAGTTGTGTGTAATTCGTAAGAAAAATGAAACTCTATGTTACTTCTTGTATTTTCATGGCACTTTTCACCTTGATGGATGTCGGCAGTTCTAGTGAGTAATTTTTTTTAAATAATTGTACCTTATTTAGCAAGTAAAATAAATACCTTGTGTGGAGGCCATGTCTGTCCGTCTTGTGACCTGGTGTCGGCACCGAAACCGTTAGATTTTTAGAATTCGACCTTTGAGACTTTACTTAAATTATGTGAAGCAGTTTCGGTTTTCAGCCATATTCATCCTAACAACGCTTGCTCTACATATTTACAGTCATAAATTATTATTTCGTGTATATTATAAATTTCCAGTCTTTGTAAGTACGTGCAAAATAAGCATGCATAACATTCGCCAGTTGTTCTGATTTTACCTTAGTCATGTGCCATGGGCTGTGATAACTCAGTCGGTATAGCGACTCTCCACGGACTGGACGGTCTGGGGATCGAATCCCGGTGGGGGCGAGATTTTCCGCATCCGTCCGGATCGGCCCTGGGGCCCACCCAGCCTCCTACACAATGGGTACCGGGTCTTTCCCGGGGGTAAACCGGCCGGAGCGTGGCGTTGATCACCCACCCACATCTAGCGCCGAGGTTAAGCAAAGAGTAGAGCTATACCTCCCCTTTGGGCCTTCGTGGCTTGTTCTAGGGTGGTTGATTGATTAACATTGGATTCGTGCCCATACGGTCCCGATGCACCTAGGCCTTATAGACAGGCCCGTTGTGTCCCATAATCTAATATCAACTCAGGAGAGCCCTGTTCCTTTACTAAAGTTCCAGACGCCCCCCAGACTAAAAATCTTAATGGCCTCCGGGTCCAAGCAAGGAACCCAGATATACTTTTCTCTCAAATGCCCCCGCAAACGAACCCCCACCAGGTTTCCCAACAGGGCCCCTATGGAGAGAGAGGCCTTATACAGGGCATTTTGCATATCTCTCAAAAACCTCATTTTTTTGGGTTCCCCAATAAAGGGGCGCTCCCTCAAGGTCCCCTCGATGGAATCCCTCGCAGAGAGTTGCCCCACCACTAGAGGCCTCCTCCATTTATCTATCAAATTCCCCAGTATATCAGCCCCCCCTCCACATACCAGGTTCCCCTCGGATGGAAAGGGGCCCCCATGGAGAGAGATTCCCGTATCCGGAGACTTTCCTAGCATATCGTCCAGGGTCCCCAGTGTAGGACCTCCCCCCCGAGGCCCCCTCCACGGACTGTCTTCAGAGAGAGACGCTCTAGCACCAGAGCCCCCTTCATCCATCTCTCAAAGTCGCCGGTAGACGAGCCCACTCCAGGTTGCCCAACTGAGCCCCCATGAAGAGAGATGCCCATCCCCAGAGCCTTCCTTTCATAACCTTCAGGGCTCCTAGCAAAGAAGCCCCCCCTCCAGGTTCCCCTAACAGAGCTCCCAATGAGGGAGATGCCCCCCCCCCCATGATACTTAACAGGGCCCCTGTGGAGAAAGGTGCCCGTCTCCAGAGCCTTCGCAAGGCCCCGGTAGACGAGCCTTACTAAATTCCCCAGTGGGGCCCCCACGGAGAGTGATGTCAGTCTCCTGAGCCCTCCACCTCATGTCCTGCCGGAGCCCCCCCTAACAGAGCTCCCACAAAGAGAGATGCTCCCTTTCCGGAGCCCTCCAACTATCTCTTAAAATTCCCAGTCAACGGACTCCCCAGGTTCCCCAACGGGCCCCTACGGAGAGAGACACCCGTCTCCAGAGCTTCCTTCTACACCTTTCCCTCAAAGTCCCCAGTAAATGAGCCCCCCCCCCTCCATGTTCCCCAACAGAGTTCCTATAGAGAGAAAAGCTTCATCTCCAGAGCCAGTGGTTTATTCATTCATTTATATCTGTCAGAGTCCCCAGTAAGGAGCCCTCCCACGAAGAACGGGGAAAACATTTGGCCACCGTCCCCGGAGTTCCACGTGGACGGAAAGCCTACATACAATGGGGTGCGGCCTGGTTCCACAAGGGGATCGTTTAAGACAATGCAATCTCTTCCCCAGTGCCATGCAGCCTTCAGCACGATACCTTCCACCTTGGCAAGGGTAGACCAGAGCCCCGTTAGCCAGCGTGTTGTAGCAACCCTCATCAGGGTATGCCCTCCACAACTATTACCGCCTCCCACGTGACCCAGGGTATAGTAGAGTAGGAATCCACCATACACCGAGGTACGGACGAGGGATTGGATTTATGGGAGGCTGTTCTAGGGTGAACTTTACCTTTAGTCATGTGCCCGGCAACAGTAATATAATCAGTCTTCCCTTTTTTAAAAGAATTACCTTTCAGGTCTGTTTTTTTTAAATATAATTTTGAAAACAAGCTGTTTGTATAGCACCTCCACATTAGATCGTAAGTAACTCATATTTTCGTAAAAGATAATATGTGAGATTGCCTCTAATAGTAGCAGGCCATTTAGGATCCGCACTGACTTATAAATCCTACGCTACATGAGGGTGTGACGTGCTTGTGTAGCCTGTATCATTTCATTATTCACATTAAAAAAAAACCCTGTATGATATCCGTGTAAGGGTTGTCGACAATTTTGATTTTTAACAATATTTACATGTTTTCAGAGCGTGCTGTAAATACAGTCGTAAATTGACTTTTCCGTTATGTACCATGATCCAGTGATGTGTAACCTACGGCCCGAGAATGACATCGCTGTTTAAAATAATATTCCCAAAATAGTCTTAGATTCTCCCATTACATAAAACGCGTGGTTTTTGGTTGAAGAGACACCATTCTAAAGGCTAGAGGTAGTGTTGGAACGATACTATTATCGATGACAGATCCATCGAGATTGGTCGCCCACCTCTCATTGCAAAATCTCATTCGAGTTGCCGGGATATTGTGTCACAATGTTTGATTAATTAAACCTTACTGAACTAGTGATAAGAAGCAGTAAGCCTTTTAAAAGAGCTATTGCAATTGAGATATCTGAAACTTCAGGCAAGGTAGTAACACGTTTCGAAGTCTTATAAAAGTATCTTAAATAAACAATGTTCTGTGATTTGGGCTTTCACAATCACGTTCAGTAACTTACGAAGACAATCGTTTCATCTCACTAAATCCATGATATGTGCTACTGTTTTCCCTTAAAAATGGCGGCTTTCAGCTGTGTTTACAAGGAAATAGCGCAATAACCAGTATTCTAATTACCCAATCATTCTTAAAAGAATGAAACTCGGTTGGCGATTGGTTAGTACTATTCGCATACCCCGGTACGTTATTATCAGGAAAATTAACGAAGACTTGGAGGTTGCGCTTATTTCTGATCACGTCAGAGCTCTGGCTGAGAGTTCGACTCGTAGCTGATACGAGGAGCCTCCTGATTCGGCAGCTGATTGGACACATCTAACGTGACGGCTACGTTAGGTCACAGACGAAGTAGTTAGAGCACGTTTGAAATGTGATGGCACACGCGCAGAAACTAGATTTGGTCTTTCAGCGAAACGAACGAGTCCATTTAAATTGGCGGGGGCGTCAGTTCAGTCGACTACTGGCAGCCGAGGTATGCGCATCAGCGGTAGTTATGGTAGTAAAGCTAGATACACCATGTTCTGAGGTAGAGTGCAAGACTACTGGCTACCCACTCCACTCGCATGTTTCCCCTTCACTTCCCCTACCGTGCGTCACCGTGTGCCATCAGGTTTCAACTGAGCTCTACCAA
>Ga0123354_10004787_pt1 | contig 19347 bp, 15 predicted proteins | sample TergutLab28metaG_2_FD_97872 | JGI IMG/M metagenome (GOLD analysis project Ga0123354, IMG submission 97872) | Labiotermes labralis P4 segment gut microbial communities from Petit-Saut dam, French Guiana - Lab288 P4 | ecosystem: Host-associated > Arthropoda: Insects > Digestive system > Gut ...
AAAAAAAAAAAAAAAAAAAGAAAAAAGTAATAACAACACTCTCCTGTTTTCTTGACAGCGTTTGGGGGTGGGGGGGGGGGGGGGGGGGGGGTTGCCAGACCAGTAGTCCCTCGCCTGGGTTCCTCCCTGATCCAACGTGTAAACGTCAAATTCAAGTTAATTGTGCACATAAATTTTTATTACAAAAAATGATAAGGGCGTAGCTAATTTTGGGACAATATGTACTGCCTCTGCGTAAATCTGACCTTAAGAAATCGAGTGTCTAGTCTCGTACTGCGATGTGACAATCTTAGCTGTTGTTATATATGTTTATATTGGAAATATATTTCTGGCTTTAGAAGAAGAAGGATTCTGAGAGTGTTTGTAAGAGATGCTGGAGGCTGTAAGAGGTCGGAAGTGATAGCTGAGCGGTTTGTACTCTTCATCAAACATAATATTCATCAAACCAAGCAGAAAGGAATGGGTGTTGCATGTGACACACACGGAAGGACGATAAATACGTTCAGCGTATTGTTTCATAGACTTTAAGGTTAGATACAGGGAGTACATGAGAAGATAATATTAAAGTGGACCTTAAGGAAGCGGATTGGAAAAATGTAGACGTAGCTGTCTCAGAATATGGACTAATGACAGGCTGTGTTGAATGCAGTAATGAGTCGCCTGGCTACGAATAAGGGCGTTGATTTCTCGAACTGTTAGTTTCTAAAGAATGATAGTGCTCCATACAGTTACTTTATAATCCGGAATCCACAGAACGAAAGCCGCAGCTAGCTACCGGGAGTGGAAATATTTACTGGACCCTTTGGTTAAATTCGGAACAGATTTCTACTTCGTCTTCCTGCAATTACTTAGCTCAGTTCTTGGCGCTAAGTGCTACAGTGCAAAAAAAAAGTTTTTCACGTGTACTCCCATTTTTACTAATATTTTTCTGGCGTTCACTCTTTATCAGTAATACCTTTAACACGAACGAATCTAAATATTTAAAAGTGATAGATATGATACGCTCTGAACAAAAATGACGAGACCTAACTAAGAATCACTTATACTCACTAACCGTCGGATTCTTACTTTTTGTCATGACTTTCCGATAAATGTTTAAAACTTTCAGATACTTTTCGTTCGTGTAAATTAAGCCCGTTCTTGATCTTACCTTATATTCAGGAGCCGCGAGACAGTCTCTTAATACGCGTGTGACCCGCAACTGTTGTCTGCTCAAAGGAATACGGATGTGCATGATCGTCACCATCACTGTAACAGACAATGTGTAACCGAGATCAGAGTGAGGCGTACTGGCGCCTTGCTCCATTGACAACCAGTTCAACTCCATTGCACCTCCTCCTTCCATTCAGCGCGCGCGCAGTTCGCGAATGACTACGTCACCTATCTTATTGCAGGTTTTTACATAGCCTAGGTATAAAGTGTTATACGTTCCACGGTCTAAATATCTTTGCTGTCTCCATACGGAAGACCATAAACATTAACCTTTGTCAAGTTTGCACAAATCCACACTTCAAAGGAATAGTATTCTACGATGTGTTTATATTTTTGTCTTGGCACTTCTATCAGCGGCCATTCAATTCCATCTAAATTTCTACAGACTTTTCATTTGTAAGCGCTGATTACTGTTACAGATAAGGGCTGAACGAACGAAATCCTATTACCAGAGTGGACGGGGCTTCTTCTTCTTCACTTCCGTGTCCAGATTGGACGTGCGCCTCATCCCTCAGTCTTCTAGCCATTGGTATTGTGGGCGTGTCCATTTAAAGCTTGATGACTGGTGTCAGCTCTCATAATAAGTATCAGTTCCTTGACCAAGGCATCCTTACCGGCTGTTTGCTACACTGAACATCGTATCGACTGGCTACGACCCTCGACCCAACGCGTTCGGTACGACATATGAGCACCTGATTTGTAAGAGACGCTCTCAAAGTATATGTACAGAACCTGGAAGAGACGCATCATATTGTCAACATTCAACCCTCAGGAATGTAAACTGCTTTTTTTTTAGTGATGAGAATCACTGAACAGATCAGGGAGAAATTGATGGGAGAACTAACGGAACTGCATAATGAGGAACGTGAGAATTTGTACCGTCATCAAATAGCAGTAGGCTTGTACACGATAATTTAATTAAAGATGGGGCCTGTATTAAGCACAGAGCCACAATATGTATGAAAGCTTTAGTGGCTAATTTAAAATAAGAGTGATAACTTGCAAGAATTAAGCATGGATATTTAGGTAATATTAAATGGATCTTTAAAAAATGGGAAATTAATTACATTTGGATTAGGTTAGAGACCAGTAGCTAGGAGTTATGAAGACGGTAACAAATTTTATGAGATAATTTCTTTACTAACAGACCGACTATTAAACTTTTATAGTTTATGAATGAAAATCCTGTACCATGGTAATAGTCCAAATAAAACAATTTATAGGATGATAATTTCTGCAAATCGGACGTTAGGATCTAAAAATAAAGTGGGTTTTGAGGGATGGAACGGAAGGAAATGTCTCAGAATGGTGTGCACTCGAGGGCTTTGGTATAAGCGGTGGTGAAGCTTGAGTTTTCTGAGAGGAAAATTACTTACACAACCAGCAGGAAACGTTTTGTGAAGGAAAAGTTATATTTTACCTAGGAACGTAAGAGTTAATTGTTGCCAACGTTATTTGAACGTGTCTTTATTTTGATAAACTTCATAAGAAAAGTGCGTAAGGAATAGTAGAATTATTATTCATAACCCCGCAGAAACTGTAAAACTTCTCCCCAACACCAGAAAGAGCATAGCTTCTTTAGAAGGTTCCCAGGATTTGCCCGCTTGTCCTTCTGATACGAGTGGCGTGAATTGAAGTAACGGCATGCAGCTGACGGAGTGAATGAAATTCATCTGCATTACATAAAGTAATTCAGCTTGTACCTTACACAGACAAAACTCCACCGTCACTACAAGTACCCCTAAGTGCTCTGTAGGGCACTAATCTATTTTAGGTACATTCGCAAATTTGCGAAAAGCGACTCTTAGCTTCTATTAAAATATATTTTCAATCTTATCTCTCAGCTACATGTTTCGGCTTGTCCGTCTGGAGCCATCTGCAGGCTGAACTTTTTAAAAGGATAATATGTACAATTGACAATGTTGTGTTGATTACGAGACTCAAAATACATTTTAATAATTGCCTATTTGAAAGTTGTGTTAGACTATATTTCACATTTCATATTTATATATTTGTATTACCATTGAAACACAACGGGGATGTCCCACCTGAAAATTATAAATACCAGTCAAGGTTACATCCATAAATATGAAAACCTAAAAAGGAAACTGTACAATTGCAATGTCAACATTTATTTCAATCAAAAATGCCTTAAACACGAGATCTCCTAATCAACATAACGTTGTCAATTGGACATATTATCTTTTTAAAAATGTTCAGCATGAAGATGGCTCCAGACAGACGAGCCGAAACATGTAGCTGAGAGATAAGACTGAAAATACATTTTAATAATTGCCTATTTGAACGTTGTGTTAGACTATATTTTATATTCATATATTTGTATTACCATTGGAACACAACTGGGTTGTCTCACCTGAAAAAAAAGACTGTTAACTTCATTTTGTCTGTCTGTCTGTTTGTCCGTCCGTCCGCATGGAACAACTCGGCACCCACTGGACAGATTTTCATGGCATTTGATATTTGGGTATTTTTCGAAAAATCTGTCGAGAAAATTCCAGGTTCATTCATATCTGACAAGAATAACGGGCACTTTACATTAAGACATCTGTACAGTGAGACACTATCTCGCTCAGTTCTTCTTAAAATGCGAATTTTTCGGACAACAGTTGTAGAGAAAATCAAAACACATATTTTATATTCAATAGTTTTTTTTGTCGAAAATCGTGCCATTTTTTAGGTAATGTGGAAAAATATTGTAGAGCTGGACAGGCCACAGATGACAGTATAGCACCTGCATATTGCAGCACGCCTGCTACCTAAGTCCACAAACACACATACATAATGTTTAGTATTTATTGCATTTCCACTGCAGCAATGGTCGCACGAAAGCTCATCAATATAACGTTATACTTACATTGCCTGTCTTGTCTTATCGAAAGAATAGAAAACAATTAAGAACGCTGCGTTGACGATGTGCAGAGCTCTAAATGTTACAGCAGCATTTATTTGTTGTTATTACGGGGCTTTAAAGAATTCAGGCAGTTTACATAGCACTGCGGCGCGTGAAGCTTTATTTCTGAATAGATAAGTTTAAAATCGACGACTTCCAACACAAGCGTTATATTTAGCACCTACGTACTTCAGCCCTCTAAAGCTCAGTGGTAATTATATCTTCCACCTACCGTAACATCAATAAACTATGCGTGGTACTCACAGAGTGTACGTGTGTGTTTCATTGCTTCGTGTTATTCCTTCAATAAGCAGTAATATGCACTAGCGTGTCCTTGTAATCGACGCAGAGAGAAAAGGAGAAAGGTGTTTTATTTCACGACGCTGTCAGTTGCTAAGCCTGTGTAGTGTTGATGATAAATGTATGAAATATGAGTTTTGAGGAATGGTGGGATGATACGCACAAGGAAAATCGAAGTACTCAGTGACAATCCTGTTCCTGTACCAGTTTTCAACAATAAATCCTACATTGGCTGGTCTGGGTTTGAAATTGGGCCTTCGAGATGAGAGGACTAAGACTTTTCGCCTGAGCCGTGGCTTGGCGTTTTGTACTGTAGAGGCAGCATGGTAAATACGGAAAGAAGTTGTATTTATCTTGCACCTATTTAGATGTATTTTATTATTTAAAGAATTAAACATTGACTTAATTATCAGGATAATCATATTTAGATTCTTCAGCTTTATCTATTTAAAATTAAAGTGTGCCTTATATGGGATGCTTATAAGGTGCTGGCTGATAGATCAAGTTAACAGTGGAAACTGCCCAGCGACTGTGCGAATTCCATCTACTTGCTTTTTCGACAACTATGAATGGTGGGCCAACGGAAATAAACAAGGAATGTTATCTTGAATTCAAGAGTTCATGTAGTAAAACAAAATGCCATGTATTCAGAATGATTTATGGGCGCAAATCACAGCAGTGTATAAACATATTTAGCTGTCCTACAGCCTTAAGTTTCAGGGCACACTAGCGTCACACCCACACGAAAGAAATTAGTTCATTAATTTTTAAGTTCGAGTCTAGCCACAGGTCTAGCCGTACGGACGAATAATATACAATTTAATATGTTCCATATTCCCTGCACTGATGGATAAATCAACAAATTAAGAGCAGCAAATGCAATATGTCAGATGTGTTTATCACATGTTATACATTACCTACATGTTTCATATTATATTTTGCAATGTTTGAGACATTCCCCCTTACAGGCACACCTCCATAGAAAACACAGGATGCACATATACTGCATAAAGCAATACACCAAGATTTTTAAAGGAATTGAACTTTTATCAAATTTTATCAGCTAATATGCTGACATTCAATGACTGTGTAGGAAGTTTGAGACATGCTTTTAGCAGTGAATGGTTCACTTATACATTGTAACAGTTTGTTTGCGATAGCTTGTAATCTTGTAAATTACCCTGTTGATGACCGCGAAAGGGGTTGAAACATTTCGATAGTGAATAACATGTGATGAACACATTTCACATATGTGTATTTGTTGGTCTTGTTGTGTTGAGTGAAATATAGGAATTGGTTTGACGTTTTTCGATTAAATTTGATCTTTTCATTGTTACACCGTGCATGTTGTCGAGTCACTCAATTATTATACCAAATAATGCAATTAAATAAAATTTACACATTAAAATACCAAAATTGCTCCGACATGTTTCGGTCCTAAGTCCATCATCAGGGAGTTGTATTTCTTTGCCTTGCTAAAGTCACATTAAAAGCCACATAAAAACCAGTCATAAATTAACTTCGTTGTACTAGTGGGGTATTGTGGCAGCATGCCATGTTGTGTAATGTTTTGTTGCGAAGAGTGCCCTGCTAGCAGGGCCACAATACCCCACTAGTACAACGAAGTTAATTTATGACTGGTTTTAATGTGGCTTTTAATGTGACTTTAGCAAGGCAAAGAAATACAGCTCCCTGATGATGGTCTTAGGACCGAAACATGTCGGAGCAGTTTCGGTATTTTAATGTGTAAATTTATTTAATTGCATTATTTGGTATAATAATTGATTGATGATATATTAGCATAGATTAAAATGGAATTATTCAACTTTCTTATTAGAATGACACATTGAAATGAGTATTATTTCTGCTTGTGTTTGGAACTTTTCAGCACAATGTACATGTAAAAAAAAAGGAATATAAGAATTGATTCAAACTTCTGTGAATATAATGTCTATAATTCTGCCCTGAATTAGGAGAGACAGATGAAAATGTGGCCTTTTTTTTGGGGTTTCGTACAATAGCAAGTGTACGGTTGCCAGATGCCGCCAACTCTCCGTTCTCTTGCGAGTAAGCCATTAAGAGCTGTTTTTACTAGTTAAATTATAATTTGTGTCTCAGAACACGTGCCTCCAGAAATGTGAGAGCGTCCATTTCCGAGCGCTATGTAACTGCGCTCCTTTCAATTGGAGGCATCTTTTATCTTATCGTCGTCATGAAATGGAATTACCTTTACCCACTCTCTTTGCTAACTCTTACATCCATTACTTTACATTATTTTAAATTTAAAACTGGGTTTTTTATCGCTTATTTTTAACTGGAATATGTTAGCTGCATATACTCGTATTTGGATAGGTTAGAATTATATCTTCAGCTTTGTAAGAAAAGAGAGCTCGTCCAGAAGTTCGTAGTTCACATCTGTGTATTTCGACTCGGCCTACAATCTAAATTACACCTGTGAGAGGTAGGATGAGCTCTTTCTGTCATTTTGATTATTGGCGCTTTACTGTCTTGAAATACATTAGAATGCGAAATTTTTCCTCTTTTTCTAAAGATACCTCCTGATAACTTATGTTAATTCTTATTCCTGTTCCAACGATATCGTCGTACAGACTAGGTCTTCCTCCTCTTCTAAATATATCTATACATAATAATGCTCCCTCCTGTTCTCAAAGTACCTCTCTACATGTTAAGTATTCTTCCTGTTCCATAGACACATCCCTATACATTAATGCTTCCTCTTGTTCCAAAGATACGCCGCTGTACATTATTTCTTCCTCCTGTTCTCAAGGTATCTACTTACACATTAATACAACCTCCTTTTCCAAAGGTACCTCCTTCAATATTTTTCTCTCTTCTGTTTTAAAGATACCTCCGTACACATTAATGCTTTCTTCTGTTCTAGATATACCTCCTTACATATTAATTCTTCTTCCTGTTCTAAATATACCTCCTTACACATAGTGCTACCTCCTTTCTCTAAGGATACCTCCTTACATGTTAATTCCCTCCCTTGTTGTAAAGATACCTCCTTACATATTAATTCTTCCTCCTGTTCTAAATATGCCCCCGTACACATTAGTGTTTCCTCCTGTTCTGAAGATGTCTTCTTACACATGATTTCTTCCCCCTGTTCTAAAGATGCCTCCTTACCTAGTAATTCCTCCTGTACCAAAAATACCTCCTTACACATTGGTTATTCCTCCTGTTCTGCAAGTATAGCCCTAGACATTACTGCTTCTTCCTGTTTTAAAGATACCTCCTTATCTATTAATTCTCCTCCTCTTCTAAAGTTAATTCCGTGTATGCTTCTTTCTGTTCTTAAGATAACTCCTTACAAATTAGTCACTACTTATCCAACCAAAGGGAATGAAGCCTTGATTTTGCCTTTTGTTTTCACCGACGGTAACTGCTTTTCTCTGATTATAGATTTTGATGCAGTATTTAATGAAGTCACACCTGAGATGTGGATAAAATCCGTTAAATAAAAATTATTTACCTTCGTATTAATTATATTGAATTTCCGATGAAAGCAATTCCGAAGTAGTTCCTCCTTCCCCCAAACCGGCGCTTACATTTTTGCGGCGAGTCCTGCTTTGTCACCTGCTTTACGAAGAGCGTGATATGTAAGGAGCAAACAATTTGACAAGAGTTTCTCACGTCTGCTCCTTGTTATTTATATTAGTTTTTCTTTGAATAATTTCAGTGCTGACGTAACTCAACTTCCTAATTATTTCGTCTATACTTTGTTGGTAATCAATATTTATTTAATGGATATTCGGATTTTTTATTTATATTTGCAGAAGATAAGGTTAAACACGATGCAATAGATACAGTCTTGTGTTTCGTGTATTGTTGCAATATCATATGTCACACATGTTTCCTAGAAGATTAATGTTAATGAACTTACTGATTAGTACCAGAATGTTGTACTCGTGTATTATTTCAGAATGCGATACCAAACGTAGACTCTTAGGTTGACAGTGTTACAGTCGACGTGCAGATTCTGACTTTAAGAAGAATGATTTCTCTATAACATGTCAGGCTTGCTGTGATGTGATTACGATTGTTGTGAAATAGAGACATATTAATTTTGTGGTTGTATCATAACTTTAAATCTGAAGTTACTGCCTTCATACAATGTAAATTCACATTTCCTTTTAATAGAGACATTTATTTATTTATTTGTGCCTTCAGTAAGTCTGTGATTTCTTCTAATTCCAATCGGTAGAGTAATTATTATGTTAGCAATAATATAAACAGAACTGGATGTCGTATTATTGTAGGTATTATTCCAGCATTTGTCTTGAATGCATGAGGAAAACCACGGAAATCCGACAATAAGAAAGCCAGACTTAGGAAAGAGGAATTTGATAGAGAGGATAACTTTGAATATGGGATCCCGTATATTATAGTTACAGTTGTTCATATGCCTGGCAAGGGCCTAAAAAATCACTGGCCTGTGAGAACGTTTTCCAGGATTACCCAGACCTTAAAATTACAAGTTTAGAAAATAGAAAACCAGAGGCAGAATCTTCCGCCTTTGGTCGTGAGTGGGACTTCCTTTGTCTAGCTAGAAACATGCCACAAAATTCGCAGGAACTAAAGTCTCTGTGAGTCTGTGAACTTGTCGCTAAGGGAGATGAATAAATGCTGTATCGTGGGCATTGTAATGACTTACTGCAGACGTGATCGAAATTTGCAATGAGGAGACCACAAAGTGTTTGCTGATTCCAAAGGAATGCATTATGCGAGACGAATCGAAGAAAAGTTTTGTAATGCGCAATGTAAATGTAGACATCTCCATGTCACTCACTCATTCACTCACACACACATGTGAAAAAAGAATTGAATGTAACCGAAAACATTTACACAACAAAAGTGAATATGTACTTACTGTAAACTTTAAAGTGATAGTAGCAAAGTTCTTACCCTATATGTCAGGGTTCAGCATCATGGTTGTCCATGTTGAATGAATGGACAAAGTGGCCCCAACGAAATGTTTTTCTCTGCATATTTTATTTTTCTCCTGCAAATTATCTTTTCGCCATTGTCCCATAATTGCAATTATGGGCGATCGACTGTGATCAGGGGCTGATAAAGTCCAATTTAAGGCTGCAGTACGAGGGAAATCAGTCTCTTATCGTTGCTACTTTTGATACTGCAGGTCAAAATACCAACGGACTGAGTCTCACCTCACTGATTGTAACTAGCTAACTGCTATAAGTTACAGTAGTCTATATGTATAAAGTTTGTGTGCACATCCACAATGCAGATTTGTGAAAAAGTAAGGTAATTCCCGCATGGCTTAGCATTTTGTGTGCGTTCCGTTGTTACTATCCCTATAAATCTTGTTGTTCCTGGTGTTTGTAAACAGGGCTTATTGTCAGAGCAATCCGAACGCAATTTTGTTTCTTCGTGAGATGCTATTTTACGTTCAGGTCGTTAACTGTTTTACCGTCTTCCCTGGCTGTGCCTTATCTATTATCTCGTAAGCGTCCATATGTCGTATTTCTAGTAGTGGGTGGAAGATTTCCTTCTTGACCGAGAAGTGGCGGCCACAAGTTTGCGTGTGATGTGCCACTTCACGGGAGGGATAACATTCAGTGAAGTGAGCTACACGAAGCACTGCAGTGACAACAACACTACGAAAGTGTAATAAAAATCTCGCAGTGCTACAGAAGATGTTCAAAATGCTACAGAATATGTTCAAAATGCTACAGAAGATGTTCAAAATGCTACAGAAGATGTTCAAAATGCTACAGAAGATGTTCAAAAGCTACAGAAGATGTTCAAAATGCTACAGAAGATGTTCAAAATATTGGCCCTGCGGAACTTGCCGTTAACATACTGGAGCTCTTGCTCGGAAGTTGTTGAAATCTCGCGGCGGATGTTGCTTCGTAGTTCTTACGGAGTGTGAGAATTTGTTTTATACACTTTTTCTTTAAACTCGCCAGCAAATGAAAGTCACAAGGTGTTAAAACAGGGTGACGTGGGGTCCAGAGACCGCGGCTGCTTACGCGGCCATCGAAGACTTCCCGCAGTGTTTGTAACTTACGTGTGCCCGGTGAGTGTACCGTTAGCCGTCGGTGGTAAGAGATTTTCTCAATAAATCGTCGCGTTTGTCTGCTTGGTACTGCATTTCTCAATTAATCATTAGCGCTGTAAAAAAAAGGCCTCGATTGACTTACAATATTCAAAATGATGTTTGTTTAGCGCAACCGTATTTCACGCAATACTCTCTTGGGAATTTTGATACCAGTTTCGAAGAGAACCAGTTCCAAATGAACAAAGTTACTCGTGTAAAAGTCCGCACTAGCAAGTTCCTCCGACACTTTGGGAACCACCCACCAGAATACAATGTGTTACGTCTGAGAAACTCAACGTCCGATCTGTTCATATTTTACAAAAAAAAAAAATATATATATATATATATAGCAGAGTCGAAGTTGAAGTTAGTGCAGTGATGAATAACGGAAACTCTCCACCCGTAGCATGTTCTGTGCTGTGTATTTTATGCTCAGCACTGTTAGGTAAATTTTGAACACTGACAACCACAAGTTTACATAAACTGTTTAGGTTTTAAATCAAAACTGCTCCCTGAGATATACTGGATGTTTTCAAGCAAACTTTCCTCAACTTTCCATACTTTTTGCGAAATATTACTGGCTGTTTGCCATAAAATTTTGCATAGTTTTAAACTTCTAATGGTGGTCTTGGGTACCTCCCTTCTTCCCTTGTAATTTGCGTTTAACGTTTTATGTTGACAGATTACAGCCGCTATTCGAATTTTAGTGGTTTCGACCCGACCCAATAAACATTCCTTACCCACACTAATTATATTCTACATCAGTTTAGTGACCTCACTTAAACATAGATCCCTAATTGTACTTGCTGCCCACATCACAGAGGAAACAACGCGTAAGACACTTTGCATTTGTCTTCATCACTACCACAAATCTGACTAAACTCCACAAAGCAGAATCCTGCTTCAGAACCTAGTCAAAAACATTACCACATTTTTTGGAATCCCAAGGTTTGCTACAATGTTCACAAGAGCCCGCCACTTGTACCTACCCTGAGCAATGTAAATTTAGTCCACACCCTGCTTTGGTATTTTTAAGACCCAGTTTAATAATATTATTATGACGTCTATGACCAAGTCTTCCAAGTAATCATTAATACAATCGTATTTCCAGAAATATTTCTAATGTTGTTAAATCTTTGTTGCTGGTCGCGGAGGGCTTGATTATAAAATTTTTATCAGGAAACAAGTTGAACAAAGAGACTTAAAGCAGTGAGATGAATTTGGGGCCCAAGTACGGTGCCTGTAACTTTCATGGTGCAGAGACAAAAATTACCCCTTTAATGTCATTCGAAACGGGAAGAATGTCTTATTTTGTTGGCAAAAAAATTGAGATTAAAGCAATTTAATTCGACCTCTTACTACTGAACACTTAAGAAATAAGATAGATATAGATAGATATATGTGTTAACTGCAGGTTGATTGACACCCGGTGGCAGTAGTGCAGTACACATTTACAAACAAACAGTACATAGAACAACACAATTAATTTCGGAAGAGTTCGGGCCGTTCCCCGTCTTTACGAGTTATACCCTGACATTTGCCTTGAATCCGAGGAAAAAGCACGGAAAACCTCAGTTAGGGTAGCCGAAGAGTGCCAGTTGGCATGATGAAAACGGAATATACAGAATAGAACATACATAACAATAAGAATACATAAATATAACAATAAAAATACATAACTTACAAAATTAAACAAAAACATACAAAGAATAAATATACATAAACGAAACAATACAAAAACACAGTAAATACAATCTTAGTAATTAACCAACTTAATTCACAAATTCTTGTTTTATAATAAGTTTATTATATGCCTCTACATATTTCGAGCATCATGTGCTCATCATCAGGGGTCAAAATTGTATTATACAGCATCTGGTATCATCACACCTATAGGTGGCCGTCCGGTGCACAGGTTGAGAGAGTACCAGTCCTCTCTCAACCTGTGCACGGGACGGTACAAGGGACAAATACACACATTACCAAAACACCAACACATTACAAAACCCACACATCTCAAAATCCATACATACACACGCCCACACATAAGCACTGTGTTAGTGCATTTTCAGATTTGTAACATTGTCAAGCTATGTGTGAAAATTTACAAGCTTTACATTCAGGCATAGGTAAGGGGGGTGAAGAATACATCGAAATCTGAAGATTTATATAACATCAATTCTTCTCAGAATGTAAGTATTTCGTCTTCTTTCACCAAGCTTCGAAATATTCCTTCCTTTCCTTAGCCTACCAGATTTGTGTTCAGCTGATAACTTCAATTAAGCCACGTGCTAAAATGTGCAAATGGACGATTCCGCAGCAGTGCGCGGAATTCCTCGTAACGCAAACAGTGATTTGAATTCAGGGGTTAAAAATACAATGCTTTGAAGTGAATTCAAGGCAAGCTTTTATATACGCTGGGTTAGGCGACACGATTTAATAATCAGGTAGACAGTAGTTAATTTTAAAGCCCTTCATATGCAACCTTCGACCCTTAGTTTGTCTCACTACTACGAATGACGGCGCGACGCGTGTAACTTCAGTTTAATGGAACGTAATTTCAGTCTAACAGAAGCTTAGTACTGGTTGACACTTTATTCCACCACCATTACAACAGAACCAATGAAATGTGTGGTTTTAAACAAGTTTTCCAATTCTCGATTTGTCTGAATGAGAGAGCCCAGTTAAGGATTAATTTGGCCGTAGTAGTAGACCTTTAAATTTTTGATATACAAGTTTGCCACAGTTGCCCACTCTTAGAAATTTCTCGTAAGATGCGCTGTCACGGGCAATTAGTTCTACAGTGTCTTGTAACCAAAGACGTAAAAGTAAAGCCTCCTTTAGCTTTCTACCAGCACGTTTGTTTCTAAAGAAAAGCAAAAGATTACAAAGGTAACAGACAGGCAATGTACGTATAAACGTTACATTCAGGCGCGTTCGCTTAACTATTGTTGCCGTGGAAAAACAGTATTACATATTCTGAGTGTAGGTCTGTAGCCCTAGTTATCCAGAATGCATTGCGCGTGCGCCGTACTATATTGTCACCTGTGGCCTGTGTGGCTTTACCATATTTTGCCATATTTTCTCGTAAACGGCAAAGTATTCTGAACAAAGACACTGAAAATAAAATATATTTTTTATTTTCTCTGCAACTTCTTTCTCAAACACCCCATTCTAAGAAGAATTACGCGAGTTATCATAAATGCATATTGGTCTTTGTGAAGTACCCGTTATTCTTGTCAGATTTAATGAAACTCGAATTTTCTCGACAGAATTTAGAAAAATTCTTCAATGTCAAATTTCATGAAAATCCGCCCAGTGGGAGGCGAGTTTTTGCATGCGGATGGGCAGACACGGATCGACAGACGGACGGATGGACCGACAGACAGACAGATATACACGACAAAGTTAATAGTCTCTTTTCGTAATTTTGCGAACGCGCTTAAAGAGATGTCGGTTGTTAGTGGGAAGTAAGATAATTGTGCCTAACTTACTGGGCAGTTTGTTGTCGTTACTCGAATTCCTAGGCCAGCACTAAGCTCGCATACAGAGAAGTCTTTAAGAGCTGACACGTGATAAATACGTTTGCTTCACTATACAAAATGAAGACTGCATATCACTTCTAAAGAGGCTTTGTTTTGTGGTAGCAAAAACTCCACTACTTATGCCAAATACATGGAAGCGGAAGAAATCAGATTTCTAAGACCACTTTTGAAATTTCAAATCTGGACCGCCAAATGAACTCCAACATTCGTAACAGACTGAAAATAACAACGTGTAATATTTGAACGCGCATTGGAAAAACTGGTTTGATCACCTGATTCGAATGTACAAGAATCGACTGCAATGACTGGCTGCCCAATAGGGACATAAGACGACCTAGATGAAGATGTTAACACCAAGAACATCTCCAGCTTTAACCTTTTGGCGCCGGAATTATTTTTTTTAAATTTTAGCACATCCTGTATATAAAATGTGAATAATACAGGAACTAAACAAGTTAGAATTATGAAACAAACTGCATTTTGAAGAGAAAAAGACGGGGAGTATATACCATGTTTAAAATATTCAGTACTTATATTTGTTGAATAAATATATAAAATGTAACTTTAGAGGTTAGCGGTGCGGTACGACCACTATAGTTGACATTAGGCGTCAAAAGTTTAAAGGAAAATGTTGTAGGAACTAAACCTTAGACGGTCATGACGACGAAACACTGGCTTCAGGCTATGACTGCTGTTTTTATGCCAAGCAGACATGAAGTAAGTTCTGTTTGTTGAAAACGTGTAGTCGGTGAAGAAATAAGTAAGACCTTCTAGAGAGTAATCTAGAAGTAAGAATAACAAAGAATTATATACACTGATATGTTAATATCTCCTTCAAGGAGCGTCACCCCCGTTGTGTTTGTTAGAACCCAAGGTGTGTTGTGTTACATCATATCTATATAGTCTCTCTGATAAAATTGTATCCAACCTGATGATGGCCACAGCAGCAGTGACCGAAACATGTAGCTGATGTTGATAAGTTATGTACACCTGATAATGTAGTTGTGTTATAACTACTATATTTTTATAGAATTATTAGCTTAGTGTTAATATCTCGTCACAAGAATGCAGACAATATAGAAATTTAAATACATCTAATACGTTATTCGAAACTGTATGAAGTTAAAATATTTTGAATGACCCTTACCAAGTCGAAAAAATTAAGAGAATACTATGTTCGACGAGAATCTTTTCCTCCTACCTTGTGTTTAAACATATACTCTTTTGAAAATAGTAAGACGGTGTGATTTATTTATCGTTTTCTTTAGTTGTGAAACAGCATATTAGGCTAGGCTGAAGGCATGGAGAGGAGAGCATTTGGAAGTAACGCAGAAATTACGGCTTGCTGAATGAAACCGCATAGCTTCGTAATGTGTGTTCTTCTTCAAACGGTACCATACATTGTGATCAAAGCAAAGGGAATTTAATGGATAGGTCACGTAAGACGCGTGGCGGACGTGAGAAATTAGAAAACAATGGTCAAAAATTCTTTCAGGACTTCCAATCATTTGGGATTTCTTCCTATGGATTACAGAATGACATTGAATGTGTTCTTAAAAGAGAGGGCGTGAGAATGAGGAATGGATTCATCCGAAGAATACTTCTTTTGGATCAAGACGCCGTTTAGTGCGGTATAATTTTATGTGTCTTCTTTTGAAACGACATTTATACCATTTTACACCACGTCATATTAGACGATAAGGAGATCCATTTCGACATTGACCCTGATGATGGAGACAGATAAAATGTCCGAAACGTTGATTCTTACCGTGCCCTATGCTGATCGCTTAAGGGGATTTTATTAAATTTTGTGATCTCTTATTTGACCTTCTTAGATTATTTGGACCTGCAGTAGCCTTAAGATTTTGACATTCAGTGGACCGTGCATCGTGATACGTTCTTATAATAAAAGCCAACAAGATGCATTGTTTCTCAACTTTATTTTTGTAAAGAACTCTACATGTTTCGCACAGACTTACTGTCCGTCATCAGGAGTATTAACACTGTATTCACAGCAAATGATATTTGTCATACCAGTTATGTTGACTGTCCATTCAAACCACGCCAGCAGACTGTCACCATAACCAGTATGACAAATACCAATTGCTGTGAATACAGTATTAATACTCCTGATGATGGACAGTAAGCCTGTCCGAAACATGTAGAGTTCTTTACCAAAATAAAGTTGAGAAATAGTGCATCTTGTTGGGCTTTATTATAAGAATATCCTTAAGATATTAAAGTGGCGAAGCTGTTGAATTACAAAATCCACGAGGCTTCAAATGTAAGAATCTTCACGCTTTACATTTTCTGTATATGTGTTAACAATAATTAACAGCTGATGTTACACTTGATTTTATTTTGCCTTAAATTTCTGACTTCCAGAAATGTTCGCAAGAATCACTTTACCTAAACAAAGGAAAATGTTTCTAGTTAATTGTGCAACTTTTTACATGAAAATCGAAGTATCAAAATTTAAAACAACGTTTTGTAGGCATTTTAATACACATAACGTTTAGAGAAGAGTAATGGCTGCAGGATCCTTAACATCTCATTTGATATCTTTAATGCAAGCTGGATACGTTACAACATGGAATTGTGTAAAAAAATCTTACTTTTAATGTAAAGAATGAGATCATCTATTTTCGACTTTTATGTTGCATTTCATTTCCATCAAAATATTTAATAATTTTAATAACTTATAGCTCTTTAGGCCGAAACATGTTGTGTTAAATAATGTGTAACTGATTGAGTTACGATTGACGGTCCGCGTATTATTTCAAAATCACAAGGACTTGACATCGGTGAACATTTTAAAATGTTTTCCATAATCTGTACAAGGATGAGACGGGTAATTTGGGAAGAGAGAAAGAAATAGAGCACGATAATATACGCAATGTCAGTAGCGGTTTTCCAGTTTCCTTGCTGCCACCGACATATTTTGTGGCCTGTTGCGTTAGTGTGACGTTTATAATGGATTCGAGTGTATTTCAGGAAACAGCCCTACAATATTGAATTATTTCATACAGGAAATAACCACGCAAAAGGGCGATGGTTACAGAAAACGAAAGTGTAAATTGACAGAGTGAAAAATGAAGAGCGTAATCCAATCGGTTGTTTTAATTGGCCATACACTGGGATTTCCCTGCAAAGAAAAAGGATAGGGGAGTTGGAACGGATGGAGAGTTGCTGAATGTAACTGCCGTACTGCAGCGCTTTGCTCTGCTTATTCGCAGTTTATTTTTTAAACACATAAGTTAACGTAACGTTGATATTTGATGATAAACGGAGTGTAGCTGTGGTTTAGTGAGAATTAGATGGGCTGACAGGAGAGTTTGTCTTGTTAAGTTCTTAGGTTACTTCGCAAAGCTGTTTCAGATTCAGTATTTACCGAGCAGAGCCCTTGGGAGGCTAATAGATCCTCAGAAAGTCAAAACATTCCCTGCGTTTTATGGAACCTGAAGGGTCATTACCGCATTCACAAGAGCTCTCCACCTGCCCCTTTCCTGATCCAGCTGAACCCTGTCGATGCCCGCATCCCACTTCTTGAAGATCTATTATAATATTATCCCTCCATCTACGCCTAGACCTTCCAAATTGTCTTTTTCCTCATATTTCCCCTCCAAAATCCGGTGTACCCTCTTCTGTTACCCATACATACTACGTTCCCCGCCCATCCCATTCTTCTCGATTTGATCACCTGAATTATGTTTGAGGAGGAGTTTAGTAGTTATGTGACTTCGAATGATAGAGAATAATATGGAACGTTGATTAGCACAGGCTTTGAAAGTGTTCGTGGTAAATATTAAGGTACTATCAACTGCTCGCGGCTGGGGCGTGCTGCTGACCACTCACCCCCTTATAGTGCCGCGGTCATGAAAGAGTGGAGCTATACCTCCATCCACCCTCTGGGCCACACCGGGTCTGTAACGGGATCACTTTACCTTTTACTATCCACTACTTAACCCATAGTGGTCACTATACGCAGCATCTGTTTTAAAGCTAAACTTCTGTCCACCAAGTGCATTTGTGTTTCGCATTACTCTAAGGATAAAGGTCGATTATTTCTGCAAACAACACTAATGATTCGTGTTTGTAATTGAGACGCGGTGTTTTCTTCCAGCTGTGAGCCAGATTTGTAACTATCACACTAATTTCTTGCTTCCTTATTTGAATTAAAATAATTCCCTTCTGAGACTGCAGAACGTAAGGATAGGCGCCGGAACGATTGTAAACCACGTTGATGTCCGGAGTTTTTACCTCCAGAATTCAAATTGGCCAGGTTACGCGTTACGTGAAGACATATTAGTGTGACGTATTATGGAGACTTGAATAGGTGTAATGTGGCTGAGAAAAGAACCCAATGATTGAATTCTGCAGTGTTATCTTTGTCACTAAGAATACTGCAAAATACAGGACAGTTTGTGTAGTTTGGAGCGTAGTAAATTTTTGAATAACTTTATTCTGTGGACACGTGAGCACAAAGTCATTAGGGCGGTATCTTTAAACGAGGAATATTCATAAGCATAGGTAACTAATTTACAGTTTATCAAACACATGAGAATATGTAAATGAAATTAAGGTTTTTGTATTATACATACAGTCGAACACAACTATATTTCACCTAGTAGTGCAGTGGGTGTACGACTACATTGGGTGCACCCAATGTAGTCTTATACCCACTGTAGTACTAGGTGAAATATAGTTGTAATATAATATTGAACAGTGTACGTCAGCACAACCACTTTATTACTCAAGGTAATTATAAGGCTACATGTTTCGACTATAAATTAGTCATCTTCAGGTCTATTTTTGTCAATTGAGACACAAGGTCCCATGCACGCTTTGGGATACCATCGTGTTTACATCCATGGAATGCATCAAATTAAATCGTTTGTCTCAAAGGGTGTGACGTACAAATTTGTACGTCACACCCTTTGAGACAAACGATTTAATTTGAAGTATTCAATGGATGTAAACACGATGGGATCCCAAAGTGTGCATAGCATCTTGTGACACAATTGACAAAACTAGACCTGAAGATGACTAATCTATACTCGAAACATGTTGCCTTATAAGTACCTTGAGTAATAAAGTGGTTGTGCTGATGTACACTGTTTAGTATTGTATTACGTTCATAAGCACATCGTGATGCTTCCATTCGAAAGAAATATATAGTTGTATATAGTTGTATATAGTTGTATATAGTTGTATATAGTTGTATATAGTTGTATATAGTTGTATATAGTTGTATATAGTTGTATATAGTTGTATATAGTTGTATATAGTTGTAT
>Ga0123354_10004789_pt1 | contig 19344 bp, 8 predicted proteins | sample TergutLab28metaG_2_FD_97872 | JGI IMG/M metagenome (GOLD analysis project Ga0123354, IMG submission 97872) | Labiotermes labralis P4 segment gut microbial communities from Petit-Saut dam, French Guiana - Lab288 P4 | ecosystem: Host-associated > Arthropoda: Insects > Digestive system > Gut ...
AGGATAGAGACAGGTGGCGGACGCTTGTGATTGCGGTAATGAACCTTTGGGTTCCGTGAAATGCGGGGAATTTCTTGACTAGCTGCAAACCAGTTAGCTTCTCAAGAAGGACTCTGCACCATGCAGTAAGTAAGTAAGTATTTTCGGCACAACAGTCGCAAGCGATACCTGGGTCGATCAGTCCGCGTCCCACCATAGGGCGTGGGTTCGGGAGATGCGTGGTTAGCGCATCGCAATCCCTTACGCGGCTATTTGGTATACTCAACCGAACTTTTAATTATTTTCGTTTATTTGAAGACTGTGTGAATGGAATATGAAATTAAAACAGCATTCCATTATCACATTAAACTCTATATTTTTCACCATTACACCAGTCCGTTACAATAATTTGCCTTTGTATATTTGAATTTAAACGAAGCCTAGAATAACATTAAAATTAACTGCTTTATATTTTTACTGCATTTAAGTAATGTATTAAAAGAAAATGTTCATGAAATAAATGGAACTTATTAATCAGAATTTTCTTGAACATTATCAAATCATAATTAAACTTACTTGTTACAGCAAGGTTGACTGTTGTGACATTTTGAGTTACAAAGTAGATTGGCTGATTTGCACAAACACATCTTCGTGGTACACTTCTTTGAACAGTTGCATTTTATGAATCCTTGTCCACCAACTAAAGAAAGCCTGTTTACCACTTCACGTACACTTATTTACCACTTCACGTACACTTATTTCCTCCGTACAAACTTCTTCAATGCTTAAAAAATTTTCTTTGCATAAGGTAAATTGGTTTCTTGTGTACAACTGTCTGAGTTTACCCAACTTAGTAGCAAGTTCATAAAATTCTTCGTCTTTAATGTATGTGATAACGGCTATTATTGATCTCGGATCCATCTTCGCCCCTGTCAATATCTGGTATTTTTATTCTAACATTTTGTCCGAGAGTAGGTTTTTGGAACTTTTTAGAGGAAGTTGCTTTCATTTTCTTTGCCTGCTCCTCAAGTCCTTCCCTGGCAGCCTCTCCAAACACGTTCACTTTTCGAGCTCTGCTGATAGTCGCAGTTGTCCCGTCTGGGGTTTCAGAGATTGCTTCTGGGTCTATTTTTTGATTTTGAATTTCGGTCTCCTCTTCCATTGTTATGTAGGTTTCTGTTGCACTTGTGTTATTATTACCTTGCAATTCCAAATGAACAGTTGGTTCGTGGTCATTGTCTTCATCTCCTATATCACCCGTACATTCGTTATTAATGTTTATAACTTTTTCTAAGTCTCCTCAGTAGTCATGTTAATAGTTAAATTTCGTGGCAAAACAGAGTTAGCAATTCCCAGTTTCATAGGAACACCAAACATAGCTTCGTAAGATGAACATTTGATTCCCTCATGATATGCTCTGTGCTTCATTGCTTGTACAAAACGTAATCCCTCCGACCACTTTGTTGTGTTGTTTGTTTCCATCCATTTACTGGTAAAACCTAGGTTTTGTCAGATTTGGTAAAACCTAGGTTTTACCAATCTTCTTCCTTCTTCAGTAACATATATACCTGGCGACACATATGATGTCTTGTAGGATTGTGACAGCTGTAACAGTGTAGCACAATGTGACTTAAAGGAGTTGCAGTTTCGCCTGAGCATTATTGTTTGGGTTGCCTCTATGTTAACTGTAGACTTACACAACAGCCAGTGCCTGTAGTGGCGCTGAATGGTGTCGCGGTATTTTGATGACAACTGTTAACATTTTTAGTTACACATAAATAAATCACACTTATTCGGTCTAACACAACAAGGATTTATTTACGTAATTCAATAGGTTACCCTTACGTGTGTCCTACATGCGTCTGCCTGCACTTAGGCCATCCATAGGGATGTCAATACAAAAACGATCGCTCCCCCACCACTTAAATTCTATCTTGACCCATATATTACAAACAATTCAAAGAAGGATCTAATACAAGAATACGCTACATTGATGCCAAGCCACGTCAGTTAAAATACATCAAATCTAAGAATAATTTTAATACGACCTCTTGCTACAGCACATTGGACATAATATAATAAAATATGTGTGTACTTTTAACATTATAAGTCTTAAAAGGTAAAGTTCACTTTATAACAGGCCACGAACGCCCAGATAGGGAGTATTGGCATTGCTGTACTCTTCCTTTAACTTTGGCGCTAATGGGGGTGATTGGCCAACCCCACGCCCCAGGCGCTATACTCCCAGAAAAGACCTATTACTCACTGCATAGGAGGCTGGGTAGGCACGAGAGCCGGGTGCAAAAACTCTCACTCCAATCTGGATTATTTTAAAGCAGTCTGTCTCGTAGGTTATTCATTATCGTAGAGATTTCCATCTGATTATGGCAGATGATCCACCTCTGTGAGGGAATATTCTACAATAGTGTCATGGCCTTGATACAGGAAGTGACCCTTGAATTTAGTGCCTTTTAAGTATAAAGGATACAACAATGTAATCTGGCAACATCTGATCATATGGAATACCATCTTCAAGGAACCATTATGGCTGCCTTTCTTCTGTCTCTTCTGGTTCACCTTCATAATACGTGACATCAAATACATGAACTGCAAGCATCACAGGATCACCAGCAAATTGAAATTCCAAAATTTCTATTTTTGTCAAACATTTTGCAACAAAACCACTTTCTCCTTCGAGCTCTCTGACAGCACCTTCAGACACTGCCTCATCCTTTTCTACTTTTCCGCCAAATCCATTCCATTTACCATCCTCAAATTCCTTCTTCTTGAGTTCCAGGAGAAGAGAGTTTGTTTTACGTACCATGGCCAGTGTAAAAATTTTCGAGTGGTAGACATCGTATATGGATTCTGTTTAGGATTCCAAGGTTAAAACCTCCCTCCTATGCACGATAACGCGTGTGTCAGACGTCAGGTTCACTTGTGGTTCGTAATCGCCTGTCCGATTCCTTGGCGATTCGATTCCCGGCTTCTTCCAGCCCGTAACGAGTCGCTATACCGATTGAGCTATCCTAGCCCACTTATATAGCTCGTATATTTTTATATTGTACATTTTACGTGTTAACACTTTAAACTAGTGACTGTAAACAAGGGGACCCTTCAATTCTTTTGTATCTTTCTTTGTATGATTTTTGTATTGACATGCCTGAGGACTGCCTAAGTACAGGCCGTAACATGCAGCACGCATGTAAGGGCAACCAGTTGAATTAAAACAAACCTGTGTTGTGTTAGACTGAATAGGTGTGGTTCGTTTCGTAATAAACACAACGAGATGGCTTCCGTAAAAATTGAATTATACTTATTTAGTAAATATCTCACAGTTCGCATGTGACATGCAGAAGTTTTAAGCTAGCGAGAGAAAGTTTCCAACGTCGACATGTGTTACTGCATTATTCGTTACAGATTAACTTGAAAGTTTCCATTTTTGTCATCGTGTTAATGCATTGATCGTTACAAATTAGTCACAAAGAAGTGCCGGTACGAAGAGCTTAATTGCTTTTGAATTGGCTGTATGTCGAATGAAATACTCTGCTTTAGTGTATGATATTAGATTGAGAGTTACGACACTGAAGACTGTACTACTTAGCGGTAGTTGGAGAAACATGTGACTAAAGTAGGATGGTGTGGTGTGTGTTTGATGTGTTCCTCTTTCAAGATATACATTATTTATTGCGTGATGTTTTCGGCAATTTCATATAACTTTTATTTATGTTGTACATGGAAATTTATTGCCAGAAACGCATTATGGGTATTCCGTCCACCTAGTTATTTATTTTAACGAGCATTATATATAACTACAATATATGGTTTAGTAAGGTCCATGTGCTCTGATGCCAGATAGGATATTTATATTGGCACCGATAAATAAATAACGTGCTGGATCTACTTTGCAAGTGCCACTAATAAATGTAATCTCGCTGTTATTTACTGGCTAACTTTGTGTACTGACGCCCACCGTTTCATCCCGTTCGTGGAAACGTCAAGTCTCTTCGCTTTTGTAATTATCCACGTAATTAGGTGCTCAGATAGGCTTAGACGTTGTCAAGCTTGTATATGCACTACAAATCATAGCAGTTACGCCATAGCACAGTTACGGTAGTTACACAATGATAGCTTAACCATTCAGCGTCAGTCCTACTTCACTGTAGGTAGGACCCTTGTACCCTTGTTTTGTAAGTACCAAATTTCCAAGTCACGCTCTTCACGTTTATGGTCTTGAACTCTATGAAGAATAATTTTACTGGTAGCGATAGTGGTTATATGTGGAGTAAGTGCCAAAAAGTCTAATGTGGTAATAAATAATTTGGAAATTGCAGTATAAATACTCGCTGCCAGTTAATAATACGATCAGCTTCACGATATTCTTAGCGTAAAAGTTAAAAAAATACGGCTGGAAACAGTTTAGTAACATCACAAAATGACATATCTGTTTCTTCCACTCACCTGCCGCACTGAATGTTCCAAACTTCACACACGACAGGTTCGTGTGTAATACATTTCAAATTTCTAACTGTATTTTAATAATTTTTCAGATGATATCTAAACTATTGCGTTCTGTTGGCATAGCGCCTGCAACTTCCCGAGTTTTAAACATGGTAAAATAAAGATAGGAATGCCTGGCTGAAATTTTGTTAGTAAAGCGTTAATTTGTTTGCCTTTGCTGCGATTAATGAAGGATCTTTTGCTTCTAAGCTGAAGTCTATGCCCAAGTATCTCCTGTTTTGTGTATGGTATCAGCGTTATTTCTTACAACTCAAGATTAACAATATTAGGAGGAAGAAGAACTTGCCTTGTGGACCTGCCGTCGGTTGCCAGAGTATTTTTATACACTTGGTAATGCGCCAGGCGACATGTCGTGGGATTGCATTGAGAATCTTGGCCAGAAAGGTGCTGACCTCATGAAACAATTAACATTTTTATTATCATTTTTTTCTATGATTTTTGTCTCATCTATTCTCTTTGCCTTATGTCATCTTCATTAATAATATTTCGTCCTGTAATTTTACACATGGCAAGAAATTATAACAAATTTTTACAAGTAAACTGGAATTAATAATATTTATGAAAATGTCAACAATGTACAGCACTGAATAATATATTGATTATTTAAAATCAATTAGTGTATTCTCTTATAGTGTACGTTGTTGGAAGTTTTATATTATTATACTTTTGTACACGTCACAATTTATCATAAATGTAGTAATGTTTATTGAATATAGATCTCATGGGTAGCTGTAAGTCTGATAAAGTCAGTGTTAGATGTAAGCATGTTCGTGTTTGGTGAATGTGGAACAATTAAAATTTTGTGACATTACGTTATCGAGATATTTTCAAACCTAACGTATCGTGACACGTTGCCTTCATTAGTATTTACGCTATTTTTACCACACTTCTTAGATATGAAGGAAATGAAACACACGTAAAGTATGTAAAGGATGGTGACGAATAGACATTATTGATGTAGGTACATAGTTTCGAAGTAAAAGAAAATACTTTTAATTTTCCGTGACCGTTTCTCTCTACAGTTTGCATTTTCACAGTCTGTTTCTCCAAAAGTCCAGCCATATAAATATTTTCCTTCCCTTCATTTAACGGCTATGTTCCTAAAGCAGTTTCTGCCTCCGTCTTTATCCAATACGATCTGTATTTTCGTTTCTTTTATATCCATTCCTCTTCCATACTTGTTGGAATTTTGTAATTATTTTCCGATTACGTGTGATCCGGTCCAAAGATTTCCCTACCTTGAATTTATTTTTTAGACAAATTCTTTATTTTCTTCAGACGTATGGACAGCCTTTGGGTATATACTGTAGTACAGTGCGACGTTTTCGATATATTGAATCATCTACTGAAATAAACGTGAAATCTGCTCCGTATTTGTCTGCAATATCGAAGTGTTTTCTTCCCGTCAGTGTTACAGATTGAAATCCCTTTGTGGTTGATTTATAATATTGGTAGCGGCAGAGAAGATATCTTACTACATCTATCACCGATGCTCCTGCATTTTATTGAATCATGATAATACGATCTATCTCTGGAAAGAATTTTCAATTAGATTTTGAGGACAAAGTACAATCGATGTTCCTGTGTGATTGCTTGAATCCACTGCAATGCCTTTCCCGACTGCCATATTACTAAATCAATCCAAATTCAAGTGGGATGCACTGAATTTTCAGTAATTGCATCTTCCCCACGCCGTGAAATGTGGTCGTAACTCAACAACGCGATCACGTTTTTGAAGGTAGTGTGCTGTAAATAACGTAGAACTGACGTTCCGGACATTGGTAAAGGCTATTGTTTGAACGAGTGCTGTGGCTTTTTTACTCAAATACACCAGGGCTGAAGTCGTTTGAGTATAATTTCTGAGGCTGCGATTTACACCTGATAGTAAACTGTTGCCAGTCCTGTTGAAACTATCTAGCAAATATGCTTCGACGGGAGAATAATTCCTGGCTCGCCGGCTCGCAGCGAGTTCTGTGAGAGCGGCAGACTGCTGAAAATTCCCACACTACGAACTTTTCGTTTACACGTGCGAGTGGACATCTGCTACTTCTGAGAGCAAGAACATCGATGGTCCAGTCGGCTGTTTTTTAACACGCTGGAGTGAACGGAGGATGCTCGGTACCTTTCATTCACCAGATATAGCGGTCTTGTATGTTGCTTCAGTTACTCTTGAGAGAATAAGACAGGAAATCTGCGCATAACGTAGCACTGAGGCGTGTTCGTTGCAGTAGAAAAGGAAAGCAATAAGTAAACAGATTCCGAGTGATTTGTAGCTTTATGTATCCAGTAGGCAATGCGCATGCGCCATATTGTCACCCGTGACCTGTCCGGCTATACAATATTTTTCCACATTATCTCATAAACGGGACGATTTTCGAAAAGAAAGTTATTGAACTTAAACGTGTGCTTCGATTATCCCTGCAACTTGAAACATTCCTCATTCTAAGAATCACTGAGCGACGTATGATCAAAAATGTTGACTGGTCTTCATGCAAAATGGCCGTTATTCTTTTGCGATTTTAATTAAACTTGAATTTTTTCGACAGATTTACAAAAAATATTCAAACATAAACCTTCATGAAAACCAGTCTAGTGGAAGCTGAGTTGTTCCATGCGGACGTACGGACAGACATGATAAAGCTGAAAGTCGTTTTTCACAATTTTGCGAAAGAACCTAAAAAATTAAACAGAAAATGTTGGGTTATAGTTAAAGTTAAATGTATTGCGTGTGTTTATGTTATATACGTAGATCATATTAGTAAATAAATTTAAATCATATTAATATGTGATGTGCACATTTCAGGTTGCATGAATTCCAACAAATATAATTAGCTGTAACTACTTATTTAATTGTAATTTATTTAACGACGCTGTCAGTACCTAGAACGTGTACTGTAGTATGAGTGGTTGGCAATGAAAATTAGTTTCATAGGATGTAGAATGTTGCGATAGGCCTACGAGCCTGTAATTGGCCTGGAGTTAATGAAGAAGAGCTTGATAAACCTGAAGGTAGTCAGTGTTCCTTCGGAGTTTCGAAAGGGGAACTTCTCAAATACAAGTCAAACGCGTTAGTGTTTCGTCAGACTTGCTTGATAAGACCGTTTGCAGGTTCACACACACACACACAATACATGCAATTTGCTTCACAAACTTGATGTTTGTAATTTACGAATCACTGTTCTATTTCACATAAAGAGGATAATTTTAGAGTTTATTAATGCGACACGTGCAGCCGAATACAATAATGATTCCGAAGTTTTGATTTTCTCGCTGCACTTTAGTTGAAATAGTGCTTAAAGCCTCGTCCATTGGAAACCAACACACGTTCTTCTTTTCTCATGATCTTTGTATTGCGTGTTCCTTTTTCCCAAATTTCCAGCCATGCCTTGTATAAATTTATTAACTTTATCCTTTCTCCCTTTGTTGATGTGTTTCTCATCACTGGGTCTCCAGTACCTCTCAGGCTACTCGCAACTGTACCGATTTTCTGATCTATCTGAAAATGAAGTTGAGAAGAAACATGGTTTGCTCTACCCTGAGACAGTACGTGCTCTCGAGCCAGTTGCCCGGGAGGTTACCATGACTTCCGAGGGTCGGCTGTTGCAGGCTGTTACACGTGAGAAAGTGCATCTCTAGAGCGTCTGATGGAGACGCTCTTTAGTTTAACACTCACATGTCACCCCACTTTACGTAATGAAATTTTTCATGTTGGGATGAAATCTGCCATTATAGCAAACAAGTGTGTAATACGCTTGCAACTCTTGGCTGTTGGTGGATACATAATTAAACTGGCGAGAGGTCAAAATGATATACTGAATGAATAATGGCTAATAGCATTCACATACATCATAACATATACTTTACTTATCAACAAAACCGTGAAAGGAAGGATGGTTTATTTTACCCAGAGTGTATGAAATATTTTCACGGCATTTTTGTATAATAAGAGTAGAATATTGTATTTTACTAGTGTATCCGGCAGAAAGATTTCAAAACGTACCTGAGAGCATGATAGGTCGATAGCAAGAGACTGACAACGATATCTTTCTTGCACTCTTTCTTTCTTTCTTTCTTATTCTTACCTGTTTCCAAGGCGTAGATATTTCTTGATGCACCTTATCACACTTAATAATACACACACTTGGTAGGACTCAGTAGGACTCCTTTAGACGTGGGATAAGCTCGTCGCAGAGACCTAAGCCTCACAACCCACAACACTCACAAGAGACATCCATGCTCCCAGCGGAATTCGAACCCACAGTCCCAGCAAGTGAGCGGCGCAGACCCACACCTTAGACCGTGTGGGAACTGGCACCGACTGGACACGCTTTTTACTAGACGTATTTACAAAGCAGTGTTAGTCTTTAGTTGCTCTTCTTATACGCGAGTCTGATGTCTGTAAGTACTGTACAAGATATTATATCTATATTGCTTTATGGCTGCATGCAACGTTTGTAAGGCAGATTTTCTCTCAAATTAATACAAGCGAAAAAATGTAAAAAAAAGTATACTCTTCTTTCTTAATTAATATATGAATTAAAAATAATAAGCTTTCTTGTGATAATACTTTTTATATGTGCCGTACAACACAGTTCAAAAAAATCTGTCAGATGTCTCAACAGACTGGCATTGGATTTTTAAGACATTGCGGTGAGGTTTATCTGAAACTGAGCCAATGTAAACCACAGCTGAAATGATTCAGCCAAGATTAGTTTATGAGCACCGCACAATTTTGTGTTTTATCTACGTTAGTCATTATGTTGGTCTAAATTAAACGTAGATAGAAAAACGGACATAAATCTGATGAAATATTTTAACTGTTGCTTTCTAAGACCACCAAAATGGCTACTGTAAAGCATTTCATTTTCACTGCTCCCCTGACTCTGCCTTATTTTAAGCTTCTATTCTGCCTTTAAGCTCAACCAGTTATTGCGTTAACTGATATGCATATTTTCAAAACTTTTAAGTTTATTCCATCAAGGAAAGTTTACCATTTAGTGTCTTACCATGCAAAGTGCATTTCAAAGATGTTTTTGTTATAAATTTTCAATAAGACAGCACATTTTATAGCGTAAGAGATATAATTCTGCGAAGATCTACGCAACTGTGGTACCCTGCATGATCACATTGCACATTCTGGTAGCTGGTTACCAACATTTCGGAACTACAAATTATTTCTGCCTTAAGGGTCGATATGGAGACAGTATTTTCCTCCGAAATGTTGGTACCACCCTACCCGACTACACAAAAATATGAATCTTGTGTTCTGTTGACCTTGGATCCCTGTATAATCTTGTAAATAAAGCCAACTTGGTGCACAATTTTTCTTAGTATGTTTATTTCTTTTCTCTACATGTTTCGGGCGACTATGTACCCATCAACAGGAGAAACAACTGTATTTATGTGACTGTCTGGTATGCAGGGTGGAATTCCACTCTGTATACCAGACAAGTCATCCGTACAGAATAACAAGTAACAAGTGTCGCATAAATACAGTTGTTTCTCCTGATGATGGGAACATAGTCGCCCGAAACATGTAGAGAAAAGAAATAAACATACTAAGAAAAATTGTGCACCAAGTTGGCTATATTTACAACAAAAATATGAATTTATCTGCAAGATGTAGGCCTACCAACTGTCTTCGCCGTATAAATGCGGCAACTTCTCCGACGTACGAGTACCGTGTATAGTCTAATAACTCAGGTGCGCAACGTCCAAGGAGCAATCGGAGGCTTGCGAAAGGATTCATGTTTTAAGTTATGTGAAAGTGCCTTTGTATTGATTTTGTCGGAGTGAGTTATAGTGCGTTAAGAACTGAACACGCGTAGTGCAAATTATCCCTACGCGTGCCTAATGTAGGTAATTATTTGCCTGATTGAAGTGATAAGAAAGTTTTCACCTTAAAAAGAATAGGTAAGATGGTATATGAGAAAAAGTACACAATGAAGAGCTTTATAATGTGCATTTTTTGTCTAAATGGGGCAGTGAACCAATAATAATGTTTTGACATATACATGTACTTTGGAGTGCGGGAAACCCAGAAAAATCTTCAGTAGAAAAGACTGAACGGATTGGACTGCAGGGGAGAATAGGTACATAAAGTAAAAATGTTCCTGAAATAAATAGTGATAGACAGTGGACAAAAATAAATTGACACAATGGGGGAATTACTAAAGACAAAGACCGTTATTAACATTCTCACTTTTCAATGGAGACCCTGTATCATGGTATTCTATTTAGTCAACTGACTGGCGTATTTTATTGTCTTCCTCAGACGACTGTTCGCATAACACTTCAAATCAAACCAATACCACTGATCTCACATTACATTGTTTCCCTTCTTCAGAATACTGCAAGCGAAATACCTGTTTCTATCTGTCATTCCGTCTGTCCATCCCTTGATACGGTTTCGGCTATCAGTATTTTACCGATAATTAATTAATTAGTATTCTTCACACATGGTTAATACAATTCCTGCAGAGGTTACTCAACCCACGCCGGCACATTTCATTCTCATGTCCCCAGCACCTACATGGCGACCATGAAAAGTTGTGGGCGAGCACAACATTATTGTGTCATTAGTTCAGAATTTCACATTTTTGTGATGACAAATCTCTGTAACTATCCATTCTTTTCTTCAATATGGCATTCGTGTTGAGGGAAATAAAATTATCATTTCGACTGCTCAGGTGCTTTGAGTAGTTATCGTTACCTGGTGAATCGTTATAACGGATAAGCGTGTTAAATTTGTGTGGTGGCATATTGCCACGTGTGCTGATTAGTCTGGTTATAGTCTGCGTGACTTCAGACTCCCGCTGAGAAGTGGATGGATCTGCGCGCTTCTGGGGCATTACGCAGCTTATAGTGGTAATTCCTTGCCGACCTTTCGGGACAAACTGTAGGTCCCATCTTCAAGGGTCAGGAATTCTTGGATTCTTGACCCTTTAAGATGGTACCGATAGGTTGTCTCGAAATGTCGGTAAGGAATTACCACTGTACGCAGCGTAATTTCCCAGAAGAGCATAGATATGATTATTGGTGTATGTTCTAATCCTTACTGTTTCTCGGAAGGCGTTGGATGTGCAACGTTCTGTGTTTATTTTCTTCTCTTTGCTGTGGCAGGGTTTCAGTTTTAGGGTACCCCGTGTAGAATTAATGATGAACAAATTGGTGCTGGTTTTTTCTTCCTTTCAGTTCTTCGGATTTGTCCTGCCAATTGCTATTGCGCTAATGTTCCTGGCTCATCTATCATCCACATTTCAAAGGGTTGATAAAACGTAACCTTTGAGGTCACGGCATCAAGGAGTTCTGTAGTATTGTTGTTTGTTCGTTTGATTGTTTGTTTGTTTGTTTGTTCGTTTGTGTTGTTTTTCTACTAATGCAGCTCTTGCCGCCGTCTTCTTCGTCATTGGGACTAGATGGACGTCACCACAGTTGTTCGTACCCATGTAAACAGCCATGAATAAACACACTACAGTACCATTACTGCGACTTGGCTTTAATAATTTTACTTTAGTAACTGGGCTGCGACACTGATTATAGTGGCGGAATGATGCTGATACGATAATGATGATGATGATGATGTGATTTTTCAAGCTTGTAGTTGATTATGATTTTTTAAATTGCCGAATAGGGCTTGAAATTTCTTAACACTGGTGAATTATTGTTATTATTATTATTATTGTCATAATCCTCATAACTATTATTATCTGCAAGTGTTTAACCTCCAAGTTGTTAGATCATTAAAATTATGATCGTGTTTTTCGAACCGTTCGTGGTGTGTCCACGTCCTGGATCAATACGATGTGCACAATACCGGGGATTCCCATCAGGATGTCTGTCGACAATCGGTCTCGGGGAGGAGAAGGTTGGTTTGTAACTAAGTCATTCTTTGCGTCCTCTTCCTCATTCTTCTCCCCCACTGCCACCCGCTTCCCTGAAGGAACTAAGCTAAATTCCTCCATTTCTACCGCAGCTGCCGTCACGCCTCGGCACGGCACATTTCTCTCACGCCGAGATCGGACGAGAGCGGAAATTAGTTTCATTAGTAAGTTTAAAGTGATAAACCGGTCAGTGATTACTAATAGAGAAGTTGCTTTCTGAATTTTAAAATGTTGTAGTGTTTTGCTGCAGTGTATTGTGATGACGCCCTGGAAGTGTTTCTGTGACTTCTCTCTTTTATTCTCCCAGTTTTTTCTGTCTTCTTATATTTCTCGAATTCTGTTTTATTTCTACCTTTCCTTCCTTTCCCCTTTTTTGTCTTCGTTTTTTACACGTTTTAGGTAATATATCAATGAATGGAAGGTTCGTTGCTAGCAGTGAAATAGGTAAGATGTGGAAGGAAGTCTACGTGACCTGTTTCAAGATGTTGTCTAAAAACTATCCTCAGTAATTGAGTGTTATCGTCTGCTGGCCGAAATTCTCATTCGAAATGTCTAGAATTCGAAGAGTGCTGATCGGCATGTCGCGACTTTCTGTTCGCGTACTGTTTTTTGCATAAAAACCCGATCTTGCTTCTCTGACGGGGTCAGATACATAAGGTTGTACATAGTCTCTCACAGTAGTCTGAATTCCGCCTTAAGTTACATTTCCAGTCGGATAACTACCATCTGCATGATCACGATCATGATCATCATGATGATGATCATCATCATTATGAAGAGCTTCGCTCCAACCCCCTCCCGCTCCGTCCAGTCATCACTTCCACCTAAATTCTCTAAAGTTTTCAGTACACTAGGTGGAAACAGCGCAGTGCTTCCTCGTTTACTATAAAACACGGGTATCATAAAGTAGAGATTTATGTGCGGAATGAATGTTGTAAACGCTGAAGAGAAACAGATGTAACTGTTCGTGGAAACAAGTGTGCACGTGTGCTTTTTAGCAATACAAGCCGCACGTACGTTTAGAGAAACACAAGGATAAAGCATGGCTGCACCCTTAGTCACGCATCATAATAATGCCCATTAACGACCTTAAATAAGACTAGACCTTCTTACATGTTTCATTCTTTGTCACTGCCTATTGCCTGTTTTAAATCTGTGCCTTTTAAATGACGCTGTCAATAATTCTGACAAATAACTGGATGACAGTGGACAGTGGACTGGAAAGGACGTCGAACGCAGCAGTCGCCACGTAATTTAAGGTACTGTTCCGTATTATACGTGGAGGAACTGAGGTAAGCCACGAAACTGTATATCAAGTTAGTTCCTATCCCAGCCGCGATTAGAACTGAATCCTTTTGAATAGGGGTCGGAAGTGGTACCGCTTGAGCCCCTCAGTCTGGTTCCGATGCATCCTATTGCATAACTGTTGTAGCGTTTTAAACTCTGTATCAGCTACAGCTATATCTAGAGTCGACTGAGATAATTGATGATTGTTTCGGTAAATTACAAAGTACGGGGCGAGAAAGCCTTGTGGTCTGTTTCATAGCATTTGTGAATGGGTTTCCTCACGCGAATAGCAAAGTAACTTTAAAGTCCATCGATGTCTGTCCTTGGATTTAGGTAGATTTATTCCGAAATTACAAGTAAAAATAATACGGATAATCTTTTTATAAAACTCGAGGGTCTAAATTAGCTCGAAACCGAGAAAGGAAGATCATTGTGTGGATAATTATGTTATAACGTATAATTTCGCCCGCATAATCACGTTGTTTCTTATTTGTTGTCATTTAACGACGTTATATGAATTTGAATATTAACTGAAGTTTACTGGACTGGTGAATTTGCAGAGGAGGAGACTGGTTCTCCGAAAGCTTGGAAAATGCGGTTAGCCAGAAAAGATATATGTAAACACAAATGACGCTGTAACTGAATCTAAACTACCTTTTAAAGGGACACTTTACCTTTCCAAGTGTATTTTGAAACAACATTGTATGAAATTACTTTGAAGGCTTCATTAAGTTGGAATGTATTTAAAATGCAAGCCTTGTCATAATTTGTTTCAGTTTGTAAGATCTCTTTAACGGAGACCGTTAAAATTATCCCTGTATTTGGATAATTTTTTTCCCACAATGATTCATACTACTGATGATAATAGTAATATCAAGGTGGATGAAACTGGGGGTCCATGTAGCACGCATAGGAAAGGCAATGTTACAAATTCTAAGATCTAGGAACAGACGGAAATTGATGTTACAATTGATCTTCAAGACACAGGACTGAAGACTGTATTCTGGATTCGTTTGGCTCTAAATATCTTACGGTCGTTTTAAATTCTAAACTTCAGTCTACCCAACTTCCTGCCGTCGATAAGACTGTTTATACGGATGCATGAAAGAAATGCCATAAAACTGCATGCACAAGTCTTCCTGAGGATGAACAATTGGATGTTCGAAACCTGTCGAAGACACTATAATTAAATTAAGACATTAATGTAAAAAGTGTGCATTTTGACAGTTCTTGTTACGTATGTACAATACATGACAATTTTTCAAGGCGGTTTGTATTTGTCTTCAGTCTGGCTGGGCATTGCACTTTGCAGGGTTAGTAAATATTACGGGCGTTTCGGACGGGTGATAACCTGAAAACAACACATGCCAGTGGCAGTAGCTGGTGGCAGTTACCTTCCGAAATAGATAGATTCTCGTCGTCATGTCTGTTTCACTTGGATGCGTCGACATTGTCACTCGTCACAACTGTGTTTGCAGATCACTGAACAATGACAACTCGTAAAGCTGCCCCCATTTCCGACCAGCTGCCGTTCGTGACAATCTTGTGTATTGCGTCAATCCACCGACACCATTTTTTCCGTCACTTGACCCGGTAGATACTTGCTACAAGCTCTGGTAAAGTGACCGTAATTTTTTACACTTTGACTCACTGTAATACCCAGGAGACTTTAAAATGAATTTGTCGCCGACAGAAACTTATCGGGGGATCGGCACTGTCAGTAAGAAATAAATTTCCAACATTTCTGTAACTCCCTTTGCGTTCGTTCCATACAGGGAATGGCTACGACTCTCATCATGCTAATACGTGACAGTCAGGTCTGAGAGCATCTCCGAAATGTGATTTATGTCGAGAATATTTCACTGTATTCAGCTGCCAAGAACAGTCTAGATGTTAAATAGTTCATAGATTATTTTAACAATATAAATAACCTCGCTTGTTATTTCACAGATATGTTATTTTTGTTATGTCATGATGACGAGACGTAGCCCGTCACTTTGACGCCTCTGTTTTAGCGGCAATAATTCTCCCTTGTGCTGCTGTCTCTCTCAGTTCACATTGTTTGAAATCCACCGAAGAACATGTCTCTTGGGACATGGTTTTGTGTTGTTGATTGAGCGATTTCCGACTTTCCGGGAGCAGCTTACCCAACTAGCTTGACTGTGGACTGCTTAACCCTTGAAGAAGATACTGCTTCCTTTTGAAACATCACGAAGCTGTCTACCAACGACACAGTTTCGTATTCCAGAAGACGTGAATCCTCAAGAAGACATACTGTGCATACAGAATCTAGTTCTGTAACTGCATAGCAAGCTGACTAGTTTTTAGTGTTCAGAATGCATTTTTAATTATTTCAAGCAGCATGGCAGATTGATTTGTCTCACCTTTTAGTGGACATGCAGAACGACAAGCTGATGTTTTTCTTGTGTTTTCAGAAAGACGATTCCTCTGAACATCATGGACGAGGACAGTTATGAAAAAGACGTCCTGTTCTACTTGCAACTTGGCGAGGTCAGGATGCTGGACGGTAGGTAGACGACTTCTGTTCCTTAAATATTAAGCTTACTTTCTCAAGCAAAAGTTTAAAATTTCTGAGACAAATATAAAGTGATGCACAATACAAACCGGAAGCTCGACAATGTAGTTGATATACCAAGTCGCTATGGGATGGATGGCCCGGGGTTCGAAACCGGACGGGACAAGAGATTTCCTTTTCTCTATACACATCTATACTGGCCCTGGGGTGCACCCCGCCTCCTGTTCAATGGGTATTGGGTCTCTTCCCCGAGGGTAAAGGGGCTGGGGCATTACGTTCACCATGCACGCCCTTCTGTCGTGGTCAAGAATGAGTACAGCTATGCCTGTAGTCACCCTCTATGTCCTGTGGCGTTTAATGTTAGCCATCCCGATGTGTTTATCTGTAAATATATAATACAGCGTGACAGTGATTCACAGCAGTTTTTATTACATAAAATATTATTTTGGGCGACATGTTTCGATTCTTTTGAGTCATCTTCAGGCCCTCTAAAGGACATATCCAAGGTTAACAATGTTCATAGTGCATTCTAGGATCCCAAACACCTGTAATAGGAAGTATAATTGTTGCAAAAATACAATGTCAGTAGGTTTTTAAGATATTGTATATATATCATAAAAGTTGTCACGAAATATGGGAACCTTAACTTCCTGAAACCCTCTGGGCCCCTCCGGGCCTGTAATGGGACTGATTTACCTGATATATCATAAAAATCTACTGAAATTGCATTTTTGCAACAATTATACTTCCTATTACAAACGTATGGGATCCATGAATGCACAATGAACATTGTTAACCTTGGATCTGTATTTTAGAGGGCCTGAAGTTGACTCAAAAAGAGTCGAAATATGTCGCCCTAAAATTATATTTTATATAAAAAAACTGTTGTGTTTCACTGATACGTTGTACTATTTATGTCCTGTGGCGTGTTATGGGGGTGACCTTTTCCTTTGCAATGTAAACCCAACAACTCTGAAATAAATCTGGTTCTCTGTAAATCGTAAATTTTTTTCTATTGATTATTAAAATTTTTAAAGTTGGTTGTATCATTATGCTAGGATTATATTGCTATTGTGTATTGCAAACTAAGTACGCACGACTGCAGTTAAGTGACTCTCCTCTCGTCTAAGTGCAGTGGACTTCCGACAGTTACCATACAATATATTTCTAAGTATTCAAACAGACAAAGCATCTCCATCTAACGTAAATATTATTATAAATTTTGTGGATATAGGGAGATTAAATTACCAGACATGGATGTAGAGCGATTGTGCATGACGCGTGAACGTCAGTGGAAAATTTACGTGATATCTGATGGATTAATTATTCTTAGTAATTTTGGATTTTTATATATCAAGTAAAAACTAATGATTAAGCGATTATTTGTGTGAAATAGTATATTAAGGAAAAGTCATAAAATGTTACGATTACACAAAGTATTAAATTTGTGGCAAATAAATATTATATGTGAGACTTATAATTACAGCCAAGTACTTAGGAAAGTTTAGGATATGGAACATACTCGAATAGTTCACGGTATTGGATACTGCAGTTGTTTACTGTTTACAAGGAACACAAAATAACTGCATGAAAATTCTATGATAATCGACGCCATATTGCAGTTAGTTACTTCCTATTTATTACTCAACTCGCACCATTTTCTAAACATCCTCCACCTACTCTCATATCCTATACAAATTTCGTAAATCGCTGAGAAAGGATTGTCTTTTCAACTACAGAACGGTGACAGAATGGTTACTCAAGATGAAGGGACGCAACGGTCGTTCTGGTATTCCACTTTCTCCAAGCATTTTTGTTATTTTTAGTTACAAAATTTATTGGAGGAATTTGCGAATGACACAAGGCAAGGGGTAGGATATTTGTGTGTTGGGATTGAGAGCTTTTAGTTCATATTTGTGCAGAGTGTTTGCAGGTAAATCGAGGGGACAGTGCACATAAATCTGGTGAAGGGCCCTTTATTCTGTGAATAGTGCCATGTTGTCACCCCACCATCTGTGTCCTGTGAATTACTGGAGTTCCTTGTTTCTTTGTCCATACTGTCTTATGAGTATCCAACAGCCAGAGAACAAAAAAGCATCATAACACAATTCATCAGTTAATTTCGTTGACTGACTACTCAGTGATTTACCGAAAGTTTAAAGTTGAGCAAACGCTCAAGTATAGTCCTGTTTTAGAGAAAGCAATAGTCCGTTGCTTGTTCCTAAAAGACTACCAGTGGACTCTATGCTGAGCCATTTCAATCCACTCGACAAGCCCACAATTTTCTTATCTAAGGTCCAGTTTAATATTGCTGTCCCATCTACGACTAGATATTTGTAGCCTAATCTTTTCAGCTTTTACGACTAAATTTTTTTATCTAGGCCCCATCTCCTTTTGCGCATATATGTGTCCCACTGAACTTATCTTCCTCTTACTTAGATCAAAATAAAATCTTCTGAGCACAGTCTCCGAAAGCACTGAATCAGTATTATCCTCTTTGGGTGACCCAGCGGACTGCAGATTCATATAAAAAGTATGTTGTGTGTAACGATACACATAAACTGTAAGTCGAACCTAAATTTAATTCACTGTTTTAATATTATCATTTACGTCATTTCGAGTTGTAGATTTCGTTTAAAGATAACAAACTTCATCTTCCCACATTCTCGAACTTATTATAAACCGTGATTATATTCAGACTTTGCGCTGCGTTCTGGTGACGATATAAGATGGGACTAATCGTTTTGCGGAACAAATAGCTAAAACATGCTACATGTTTCCGTAATATTCATTTATGTTCTGACTCAACTGGCATCAAACGTGAATAAAGAATGTCTTGTAAGTGTTGCCTTCGCACTTCTGGTTGTCGATTTCCTGTTGTGGTGGCAGCTGTGCTGAAATTCTTTTGGCACTTACGTGTCATCACATCAAAGAATCTAAGGGGCAGCTTTCAAAAACGCCATTAAACGTTTCAAGTATTTAATTTGGGGGTTGTTTGACCGTGCATCTTTTCCACATGAAATAAAGTGAAATGCCAACTTGATGCAACTAGGTAATTTTATTGATGTATTCTTAGCTCGACATGTTTCGGGTACATACGCCCATCATCAGGAGCATTAGATGTTGAGTTGCAGCATA
>Ga0123354_10004790_pt1 | contig 19341 bp, 11 predicted proteins | sample TergutLab28metaG_2_FD_97872 | JGI IMG/M metagenome (GOLD analysis project Ga0123354, IMG submission 97872) | Labiotermes labralis P4 segment gut microbial communities from Petit-Saut dam, French Guiana - Lab288 P4 | ecosystem: Host-associated > Arthropoda: Insects > Digestive system > Gut ...
CGGACGCTTGTGAGTGCGGTAATGAACCTTCGGGTTCCGTGAAATGCGGGGAATTTCTTGACTAGCTGCAAACCAGTTAGCTTCTCAAGAAGGACTCTGCACCATGGAGTAAGTAAGTAATGATGTACTGAAACATGATACTGAAGTATTAGTTTCAACACTTATTCCTGAAAGAAAAGATGATTTGTGCTCCAATATTGTAACCTATATGCGTACCTGCATTGGAATTTGAGCTAGTTTTGTATTTTGGTTGCATGCTTTCATGACGTGATGTGCTAAGTCAAGGTATGCGTGCAGTAGATTTTTCTGCAAAAATAACGCAATCTGGCGATCTGCAAAAAAATCATTAAACTTCCATTAAAATTTCTGCTCCTAAATACGGACGTCTGCTCTGCTCTGGTTGCTGGCATACTAGTCTAATGTTGGAATTTCCTGGCAAGTGTAAACCATACTGTTGCTCTTAATATAAAAATATCCTGATCCACTTCAACCACTGAAACAGAGAATTTTAGAAAAGATGTAAGTCATGCAAGTAATCTTTTAAATCCGCCATTTCTTTTACCGTGTGCATGGAGTGAATGATTCCAAATGTGAAATATTATTTTCAGAATCATTAGAATTGTTAAGTAGTTTTTAGTCTGCAGTTAACGCAGCCACGACTGTGAGAAAAAGATATGAAGGAAGAAGGAAGGCCCTCTGAAAACAGATTGGCTTACAGTTAAGTATTCTGAAGACATAATATACACGAAATGAAATCCCTTATTAACCAAAATATTTCTCTGACCCCAATGTTCTAGAGTAACGTTGATTCAAAAGAGCTGGAAACTGCCTAACATGGAAATGGAAAGTAAAAACAACTGCATTAAAAGCAATGTGATAATTTAAGTGACTACAACCTTGTCAATGAAGTATGCAATTTAGGTTATCATGGTGTTTATGAATATTGCTGCCTACTGGACTGTGACAACTTATATCCTCGTAGGAGTTATCTTCCTGAGTATGGAGGCAAGGAGATCCTCTGAAACATCCGTAAATTTATTCCAGATTTTGCATTGTAAATTCGCAGAAGACAGCAAACTCTTTTGTCATTTAAGGACTGTATTAATTGCAGTTCCAAGGATTCATCCGGAGTAGCTGAAAACTGGATGTTATTTTAGTTTCTTGTTGTGTTTTCTATTTGAAATTGTCTTTTGTGCGAAATGATAAATTCCTTCAGTGTCCTTTCTCATTCATTCCTCAGACCCATTCAACATGATTTGACCTATAAAACCGGACAGTACTCTCTAATAGTGTAAGAGCCATGCAATTGATAAAGATGAGTGTGGTAGTTGGTATGGCATGAGACAACTGTTCAGGTTCGTGGTTACGGTTGTTTGGTATAAATGCATGAAATAGTGAATAACACGAAAGTTGCCCAAAAAGTTTTGCAACACAGTTTTTTATACTTAGTAATTTATTATATAATTTACGTAGTTCACTCACCAAAAAATGCACTATATTATTAACTTGGTTCAAAGTTTTAAATTGTATTTTAATGTAAATTTAAAACTTTTAACCAAGTTAATAAATAGTGCATTTGTTGGTGAGTGAACTATGTAGATTTAAAAAATTCACAGTGCAACGATAAAAATTATTATATGATTATTTGAACGTACTGAAATGGTAAGTAACTGGATGTGTTACACGCCTCATTTTTCTGCATAATCTCCGCCAGCTTCAACATCCTTGCTCCAGCAAGAAACAAGAGCATATGCCATCTTCTAGTAGCAGATTGAATTTTGTATTCGAAGCCACTTCTTCATCTTTTCATGACTTCGTCATCACTTCCAAATATTTTTCGACGGATGGCAACTTTGAGGGCTCCAACTAGGTTGAAACCTGAGCGATCAAGTTCTGGGGTGTACGGTGGGTGGGGCAAAGAATCTCTGCAGGTTTTGTGATTTATTTCTCTGTTTTCAAGTTTGTGTGTGGCCGTGCGTTGATTTTAAGTAGAATTTCAGCAGCATTTTTGTAAGATCCAACTCTCCCTAAATGTTCCTGCAATGATTTAAGAGTTTTAGTGTAGAGACCTGAGCTAACGGTTTGCCCGCGTGGCATAATGGATAAGAAAATCATCCCACTGCGTCCCCGCTGACGATCCGTTTTATGAAGATTTTACCATCATCCTCGTAACGGGAGTTTTGTGGTAGTCGGTTAGGCCTCGTGGAACCCAAAGAGCTCATGCTTTTGAACATCCCCACGCATCAACAATGCTGTTCACACTTCCTGGCTGCTGACAGTACCAAGCTGTCTGGTTGTAATTCGGCGGCTGTTTCCTGTCAGTTCTTCAGCACGTTGAAGTAAGGCTTGAGTGAGTGCAGTTGTTGGCTGGCCAGAACTACGGGCGTTATGGAGCTCCGCTTGGCCTGTCATAGAAGGGCTGCTAAGACCTGGTTCGGCTCCAGGAAAAAAAAAAAAAAAAAAAAAATTTCGGGCCCCCGAGCAAATCAAAAAATTTTTACACTAAATCGGAAAAACTGGCTGCCAGTTGGAGAGGAAAGGGGGCTTGGTCTGAGAGGGCTAATTTGTAATACCACTAATGATACTACCGAGAAAGACAAAAACGTGTGCAATATAGTCGGGCCCTGGGTAATTTTTACCGGCTTTCCCCATGAGTTGTCGGAGTTGTTTCGCAGAACCTGCAATTCGTGAAACACAACTACTAACAGTGCTTTTATCAGCAGCACTGATATCGAATATATTTTGTAAACGCTTGTGGACGTTTGTTACTAATTCCTTCTCTGCCACAGGAAATTTACCAACAGCCCATTGTTTAAAATGCACATTACCGTACCACACCATTTGTAACGATCCCCTGCGCATGCGCGAGAAATCGTATTGTACCGCGGCACTGCGGTGACAAGCAGGAATTTCAAAATTAACTACTGACAAAATAGCGAACACATCCTATTGATATTGGCTAAAAGTATAGAAAGTACTGCAATACTTTTTGGGCAACCTTTGCAACGTACTTAACTGCCTTTATCTGTGATCTGTAAGTATTAAAGCAGACGAATGGCAGCTATTGGTCGCAGAAATCTGCAAACTAACTTAAACTTACAGTTTATTATTTCAAATTCAGTGCCATGTACTTGTAAATATTCATGTGTGCTAACATACTGGACATGTCAAGGTGCACCCGTAGCTCACTCTCTTCAATTGTTGTAATCGATGCGTCCTTCCCCTCATTAAGACGCAGCTGTAACTGCCTGCTGAAATTTCTGTGAAAATGCAGCACTCCAGTGGTAGCTCCCTTCTTCACAGACTGTATTGCTGTTTCCATGTCATTGTAGTATTCCTGCCAGTTGCATAACACAGATACATTTTCAGATCTTTACCATATGTGCTGCTCAAGTGGTAATCTGTTGGTTTATTGCATGATGTAGAATGTCTGATGTGGCATTATGGAGGAACGTGCTGCCACCATCTTCAGGGTGACCGAATTAGGTTAGATTGATTTTAAAGAGATTTGGAGGAGGAGCGGTGTTGATTATACAGGGAGGTTTTGAGTAATGCGACCAATAAGAACTATGAAAAGAGTTGAGGTTGTAGGTATGGTATCAAACCTCTTTGCTTGGTACAAGACCTGTCTAACCACAGAACATACAGCACCAATTAACAGGGGTTCAGTTCCAGGACAGGAAAGACACTTATTGGACAGATTATTTTGTCCAGATTTCCAAAACTGATTGCGAAATAAGCCTATTTCCATTACATCAAAGACCATTTCCTGTCACACACTACTTTAAAAGGTTGCAGTAAAAGAAAAAGAAAATAACTTTCTTGACAGATTCTTTTGTGCAGTTTACCAAATCTAGATATGCAATATTTCTGGCACATCAACACATTAAGAAAAGTATTATGTGCATTTTACATTGCTTGTTATTCAACAAGGTTTCAGAAATGGAAAAGGGAATTCACTGTTTGAGAGATTCTGATGTGCAGCCGTACAAATCTACAAATGAAATATTTCCAATAAATCACAATTTTGAGAAAAACAAAACACTCGAGATCAGGATGTATAAATTTATGGCCAGCATTATGTTAACTGATAAAATGGTTAAAATAAAAGTAAGATGAGTTGTCATATACTCTCCCAATGACATAGCATGAACCAACAATTTATGACGAAGGCAGACTTATGAACGTTTGTGGTGTTTTCAGGCAATGGTATAATAATTTGAAATTAATGGTAAAAAGAACTCCTTGTGTTACAATTTCCTGCATAATATTTTTGAGATCAGTGCATTTGGTTTTGTCATGAAAAGGCAATTTTGTGTTGTAACATAAAAGAAAAATAAAATTAATTTGTGTTTCCCAGGGTTATTGATAACACATTTGTCTCTGTGACATCTGACACATGGCAACCCTAAGTCTGTGACTCTCTGTAGCAACTTTCTTACCCAAAGCACGATTAAATCTGTTGCACTCAATAATGTTGTCATTTACCTTAGGATGGAATTGCAGAGATTCTTGAAATATGAGCAGATCCAATTAATGTCTTACATATTCTGAGTTTCCTAAATCTACAAACATACTTAATACTTTAATTTAATGTTCTTTGACTTTTATTTAATTTAACTTTTTGAGAGCCAAACTTTCTACTTCAGATTTTGTTTTACCCATTTAATTATCAAAAATCTGGAAGTACTAAATAGTATTTAATGGCACAATAACTCCTGCAAACAAGCTAGGTGTCTACTGTACTTGAGTGGAACTTGTGCCAGATACATCTGCCTTGTTGCAAGACATAATGAGCAGTTCTGACTGTTCCACCTCTCCCAGTCTACCATCACCAAAACTGCTACATTCAGTCTGTCTGTTGCTATGTGCTGTAACAGGTGCAAATTTCTGGAAAGTCCTACTCCTTGTTTATGTAAATGGGACATCATTGCTCTGACGGAATTCTCATTGTTATTGTCTTCATCATTCCAGGGCAATTTTACATAAGCTGATTTCTACATAGTACAGAGACTAGACACTGACTAACCTTGTGGCATTTGTGTTGGCTGTGAACTTCTCCATTGCAAACAACTATGCCCCATGTTTATAAACATTTTTATACATGCATTGTGATGTTAGTTTCCATTTATATTGGCATGGATGCATACTCTTTTATATCTTGAAGATCAATGTAGCTTCCTTCACATGCCTGTCCAATAGTTTTTATTACCTATTTCCTCTCTTATGCATATCATGGCAACTTTGTGTACTTCTGGCACTAGTAGCTTCTATCTTCTCATTTGTAATAAACTTCATTTGGTGTTTTCCAGCCAAGAGAGTTCCATGTATGATTTTAATGCAATATGGTAATGTTATTATTTTGACTGTTAAGTAATCTGATGTGGATCTTTACTACTTGTTTCCTGTTACTGTAGTAGCTTACCATAGCCTCTCCTTCCTAATTTGCACATTGAAAAATTTCCTGTTTTAGCACTAAAAACATTTAGCAGATTTGTAATGTAATATAAAGGAGCTGCTAAGTGTTTGCAAATAAAATGTTCAGAAAGATGTTTTGATTTTGAGGGATGCAGTAGAGCAATTTAGGTTGTGCCATAATGAAGAATTTTGTGGTTCATACAGTGCACGTATTTTGCTAAGATAGAAAATCTAGGAGGTTATGATGTGTTGGGCATGTAAATGGAATGGGGTAATTGAAGAAGGCATACAGAATTTTGGTGGGATACTTCTTGGAAAATTCCCTCTTGAAATACTCAGAAAGACTTGGGAAAACAACATTTAGATGGATCTTACGAAGGTAGGTTGTAAAGATGGAATACAGATGTGAAATTAACTAAAGCTGGAGTTCTTTACTCTTCTGGTTTGTTCATACTGTGTAACAACCTGGAAGAGTGATGACCTCATCTGCACTGTGGTGGAAGCCTGAAATCTCACATAGCTGAGGCTTGTGTTCAATTATGGAATTTGATGTTAGGGGTGCCCCTGTGTCAATAATTACAAAAAATAAATTGTGCCTAGTGAGATTTCGTCCAGTAAGAGAAATGTCTCATAAAACAACCTCACTTCTTTATCTAGGTACCATTTTTGACAGAAACGGTTCGTAAGCCTAATTATGCATCAATTTGTTTGTTTTGTAAATAGCTCTATAGTTTCATCCATACTGTACATGGGATTATGAAATTTTTGTGAAATATAACTTTCACACAGAATACAGTATCTTATATAGAAAAGAGAATGTTCTACCTACTAAGAGGGGTGAAAAACGTTTCTTAAGTTGTCTGACCAAAAATAAACCTTTAAAATAGAGCTATAGAAATTCTTACAGTTGATATGTGAACAGCACATCACATCTGTATATGAGATTGATCTTAAGTCAATTATTTTCTCATTTTGAGTACCAACATTTTGTTTAAAATCTCATTTTTATAAAAATAATGCTGGTAAACATATCACCATATTTATTTCATGAGCACAAAATAAGGAGGTTATTGCTGGCTTCTCCTTCCAGTATCTCACCTTACTTTCATTGATGCGGTTCAGGTAGTTACAGCTGAGTCCACGGTAGTCACACGTTATATCTGTATGAAGTAGAGGTGTAATGGAGTTGAAGAGACTGTACTGTGTGCAGGTGGTAAAGTTTCCTAACTCTTCATCCACTACAGCCAACTTGAGCCCTTGCGGATCCCCACCAATTGCGAGGAAGAACAAAATAATTTCTAGTAGTGGGAATCCAATTATGAAGAACATGCCCCTGTGAATCAATTGGACTGGTACAAGTAGTATTCAGATCGAAGATGTGCGACTACAGAAATATTCTGATATGGCAAATTCTTCTGGCTTATGCAGTTTCTGGTTGCAGAATGTTCATAATATGAGCAAAAGGGTAAAATATTGATGTAAATTATATTCATTGTTTTTGAAGAAACAATTCCAGTTTTGGAATCCTGTTAATGGACAACTTGTCCCTCTGTTCCCTGATTAAATTAACCACATTAACACATTAATACTGTTGGCACTTGAGCTTGTATTGAATAGGTACACTGGCCATTTGTTCTTACAAATTAGCTCTTGGAATAATGAGTTATTAGACATTGGAGTGGATTCCTTGGATGGGTGATTGGCTTATTGCAAGATTATAAGCATGAACTGACTAATTCTTTTAATAGTTAGTGTAGATAGCTTACATCTCACTGGAGACAATATTTAGTTAAATTGTGTATAAAGTATTTATTTGTATGTTTACTTCTCCTGTCATGCTGATAAATTGCATGTATAGTCTCAGACATGAATCTGAGGTGGCTGTCACAGTGTCGCATGATGAGTTTTGCTATAACATGCACAGTTTTACATCAGAATGTTAATTATTGTGTGTAAATTGCACAGTATATTAACATTTATTGAGTTTTAAAACTCTAAAATAATGTAGATCCATACCAATGACAAGAACTTACAAATGCATATATCCTAAAGACCTCGAGACCTTCATTGTAAGTTCAAATGAAATACTATATACTGATTTGATTTAGTTTTGGGAGAAGTTGTCTTGGGATAAAAAAAGTCTGGAAATCTTATGTTTCCAGTTAACTTCAGAGGTTATGGTTTATCTCTTGAGAGTAAAAAGATAAATTTGTTACCATTTTAGCTACACTCATCCAGAACATAAGCTTTAGGGGGAGGTTAGTGGTTAACTTCATGCCCTGGCCATTTTAGCCCCATAAATAACAAGGGTACCCATTGAATAGGAGATTGGGTGGGACCCAGAGCCAGTCTGGACATTTTAGAGAAGATAAAAAGTCTCTGGCCTGTACTGGAATTTGAACCATGGACCATCCAGCCCATAGCCCGATTTCTATACTGCTTACATACACCTGCTCTCGGGTAATGAAAACCTGCACTAAATTAATATTGTATAGACACATAGATTAGTTCCTTTACTACATACAACATTGTTAGTTACTGATATAAAATTTTATTACACCTGCACTTTAACTTACCCTAAATGACGAGTAATCTTATTACTGTTCTTAATGAGTAAGGCCTGCATTCGTGTTGAAGCTGAAGAACGGAACTTCTTTATGCTTCCTTGTTTCTGAAACAGTGGGGATGATTTTTCTAAGTAATGTGTGTGAAGATAGTAATTTTTTTAAAATGAGGTAATTATAATTATACGTTTCTTTCATAAAACAGTTATGTAGTGATGTAAGTTTTAGTCTGTTTAGTACGAAACCATTTTTTGTAGTTACATTTGGAAGACTTTTGCTATGAATATGTTATGTAAAGCTGTACAGTCTTGTAGAAATGCACTGGCATTACACAGGAGTCTGCTGACTCCATCGTCAAGAGAGTTCAGTAACTAATGATGCAAGTAACAGTTTCCCCTGGGTTGGCAGTATTTGTCTACCATACTGTACAGTACCATAACCTAGAAGACTTTTTGACACTGTAGTCAATGCTGACAGAACCTCAAATCGTAGCCTTTTTTATATTGTACCACACATTCCAAGATGGGGTTTAACCCACAAACAGCTGCTGAATTTGGCGCTAGTACTATATTATGACTGTTTCAATTTGTATGCTTGCATATTATATATATGAACATATTTGAAGGAGTCACATTGTGATCACATCTGCTTAGGATATTGCCAGATAAATCTAACAAGGCAGATATGACTGTGTTTACCGCCTCCCTTGACCTTAAATAACACAACATTTGGCCTACAGAGTTTATTTTTGTAGTTCATATCATTCATAGAACAAAAACAGCTGTTGCTTAAACTTAAAAAACTGCTTTCTTTATTTAATTTTTTTTTGGAATGTTAGAACTGAATTTTACAACATTTTTCAAACCTTAACAGAATGTTAGAAGAAACACAGTGTATGATTCCATACATATTTTGAAGATCTATCATAATTGAATAGGTTAAATAGATAAGATATAATGTTCTCTGAGTTCCAGAACAAGGATGTAATAGGATTAATTATAGTGACAAAGAGAAAGATGAAAGTTAGAAATGGAACAAATATTTCAGAAACATGCAGTAAGGGGAAATGAGATGTTGGAAGATTTCTGAAACTTGATGAACTAAAATTTTTGGAGCCAGACAACGCTGAAGAAACTGAATGATCAGTGTGTTAGTGGTGGTGATGAAGATGATGCCAACAATGACACTGATGCTAGTTTGTTAACAAAACAGCTTTTGGTTACTGTTTGTGCAGTGAATAACTATTTGTATTTAGAGATAGTACAGAAGAAGCCTGAATATATCATCAGAGATTTTGATAAATTGACTTACATAATTGAATTTGTTGATGGGAGTCAGTAAAATAGCTTCTTTCTCTCGGTCCATATTACTATCCAAAAGTGAGTCTGCCTGAAACAAACAGTATTTATAATGCTCTCTAGCTGTAGTACATATATCCACATATTGTTTTCATATTCTATACATATTTTGGGGGATATGTTTCTGCAGAAGTGCTGCCACTAATGAACCCATTTTTCTTGCACCAGATTATTACATTGATGGAATGATAATATATAGGGGAAAATCGAAGTTCTCAGAAAGAAACCTGTAACAGAGTCCCTTTTTCTACTGTAAACCCCACACAAACTTCCCTGGTTCGAAATTTGGTCTACGCCGTGACAGTCTAGCAGGTAATGTTATTTATGGAATAAGTTCTTCATGTTGGTACAGATGGGTGCAAGACAGGCGTGCACCCTAAGTGGGAGCTGCCAGGCAGCAGCACCTGCCTCCAACCCACCCCTCCCCCTCAAAATAAAATTTAAAAACCTATAGATTTTGTAGACTCAATGACATCAATGCTTTACATGATTTATGCTTCACCTGAAATAAGCTGTTGAAAATGGCAGATGACAATTACATTGGAGTTTTGAGAAGTAAAATAAAAGACCTAGGATATTGTAGATGAACTTATGAACTCAAAAAGAGTAGATACTGTGAATAAATTAGGTTACTCATGAAACATGTAGTTATATTTATGTGTATATGAATGTAGCTGCATAAAATGTTCTGTTACATTTATGTTTATGACATGATTTTAATAACATAGTTTTTAAAATCAAATGTAATTTATATAACCTCAAGTTCAGCCCCCTCCATTCTCCAATGAAAAATTCTAGGTGCACACTTTGTTGTTGTTGTTGTTGTTGTTGTTGTTGTCAGTTTTGTTGTTGTCATCGTCATCATCATCATCATCACATCATCAGTGTCATTATCCTGACTGTCATTGTCGTCCTTCAGCTCTGTTTAGATGTAATGTGTTTTGAGTCTAATCTCCGTGTACTTTTTTTAGGGTTAAAAGTAGGAATAATTTCCAAAGCTTCTGTACACAGGGTTTACTCTAAAAATTAAAGCATGAAACTGGCTTTTGTTTCAGACTACATTACGTGGTTATCTGCTGGGACTGTTACTTATTCCTATCAATGAATCATGGTGTGTTGGCATACTCTGTAATTTCTGCCCACATGTATTTTTTTTTTCGGTGTTATGAATTTAGCTGATACCATTCTGTTTGCAAAATTCTAAGATCATACCAATGTTTTGTAAATTACAATATGTATCCAGGCAGAAATTTTCTCAGGTGGTTAATAATTGTTGTTTCACCACAGAGGCCTGGGTTCGACACTTAGACTGTGAATGTGTATGTGCGATTTATAATGCAAAACTTGGCATATGAGAGGTTTTCCTCCAAATTCTTCACTTTTTTTCTGTCAGTGTTATTCCACCAATGTTCCATAAAAGTACGTTATTCGTTTATAATCGTTCATATGTAATTCTAGAAACTGACAACATCTTGAAGTAAAACATTAAAAAGTAGTTACACAACACATTAAGCTTTCAAAAATTAAGTAAACTCTTTTACACATTCATGAACTAAGCAGTACCTCAGTACCAGAGTTGTTATATTCACTAGATTAAGGTGTTAAAGCACAGTGTTAAATGAAATGTGTGTACTACTTGCATATAGCCCACATGGTGTATGTATGGGTGTTATGTTTATCTCAGAAAAAGCAACAGTTATGACCCCAAAGCATTAAGCTACAGTTGCTTATAACAAGACACAATGTTTTCTGAGACGTAGGAACTGATTTCTTAAATATATAATGAAAGAAATATTATACGCCAATGCAAAACTTTATTGTAGCGATTATGATGGCAGCATAACCGCTACAATAAAGTTGCTTATTGACGGGATACACACAGTCCTGCAATAAGCTCTGTCTCAAGTATATTGTGACCTAGAAGGAAAATGAAAAAGAATATCGACTTTTGGAGCCAAATAATTTATTAGCAATAGTTTTAAGTTGTTATTTAAAATAATGCCACTCAAAATGGCCGCCCTATGCCTCGACGCAAGCCTTGAGACCCTCCGGCCAGTCTGCTATCGCGGCACGCACCGTGACCAGGGGGATCTCTGCCGCTGCTTTCATGAGGGATCTCTTCAGACTGTCCAGGTTGTTGTGACGCTTTTGGCAAGCCTTGTGATCCAAAACAGCCCACAATTTATGGTCCCGGTGGTTGAGGTCTGGACTCATCGAGGGCATTCCTCGGCGCTGATAAAGACCGGAACACTCCTCCGCAGCCACTCCTGAGTCTTCTTGGCTTTGGGTAGGACTGAGTCCTGCTGGAAGACCCATTCCTGGCCACTGAAGAGGGTCACGTTAAGCTGTTTCACAACTCTTTGTAGCACGACCTCTTGATACACTCGGACACCAGTTTCACCCCGTGATGGGACGCCTTCCACCAAATCATGACGTAGGAAGGGTGATGGCATCCCTGCACCCTCGGAATTCATCTCAAGGGACGTCTGAGCATAAATCTTGTTGTGTAGGTTGTTGTACTGCTTCTCGACGGTGAAAAATTCTCGTCCGTGAAGAAGATGTTTTCGTGCCCGTTCTCAGCGTGCCACTGAACGAGACGCTCTGCTCTTGTTCGTCGGAGCTCCTTCAAAGCAGGAGTAAGGAGGTGTGCCTTTGAGCGGAGGTGCGCTTTCATGTGTAGATGTCCCTGATGAGGCACGACTTGATTGGGTCGATATATTCAGCTCTCGTGACATGATCTTCTGTTTCCAGAGCGGATTTCGACAAATCCCCTCCCGTACTGTTTTCATAACGGCTTCAGCCCTCACACTTTTCAGGCATCCTGACCGAGCCCTGTCTTCAACACCCCAGAGTTCCTTATAACGTTTAATTGGCCGATAGACAAAATTTCGCGAAATTTTCAATGGTTTCAAGAGTTTGAAAATTTGAGAATCTGATTATCCGCATTTGTGAAGGGCAATCACAGCCATACGGTTTTCCTTGAAACTCCACTCCACGTTAACACTGCGAGAGACGTGAGCAAACTGCCTTGACACAAGTACCTGAAGGGTTAATAGTCCAAAAATAACCAACCTTTGAACCCTTCCGCCTCATTTTCTCCAGCTGCGGACTACATGAAATTTGGGACAGAACTTACGGCAGGGATATGTATTTTTTTCATTATGTATTATACAAGCACAACTGGATGCCACACCTTTATATAATGAATTTTTAAATGTTCTGTAGACTAAGTTTGTACTTCAGAGGGATGACTCATGACAGACTGGAATTCTATGCACATGTGTCTTTAATTCCAATTTAGTGGCATTATTAACGTAGTCATAGCACTGAGTTTATTTAAGCACACTTGCTAAGCTATATGTGTGCCATTTAGAGAATTCAGTGGCTTAAAAAAGAAACCTGTAACAAGTCCAATTCTTGTATTTACAAAGACTAAATAACCTTTATATTTAGATAGAAGAATGATATCTTATTTTAATTAAGCAGTACTTTTTTGGGTACAGTAATATTCATCGTTGAAAGTTGGTATGCCGTCACCGTTGGCTTAAAACTTTCTGAGCAATGACTGCAAAAAGATCTCCAAAAAGTTATCCTTTTTTCAGGCATGGGATTTACTAGACCACGTTCTGCACTAACAGTTTTATTACCATTTTAAGTTCCATTATATTTTAACAGTAAAATTACTAACTTTTATTCTTCCTCTCACCTCTTTCGTCACCGCCAAAGAATTTGTGGTGTACACACACACACACACACACACACACACACACACACACACACTTTCAAACATGCTACTTGAAGAACAGTATGAGGGAATGGTTTTTATAACATCACAGAGCTGGATGACATGGCACGTGTCCTTACATGTGAGGAATGAACCACAGTCCCTCCTGCTTCATCCTGCTTTTGGCTGAGGGTAAGGAACACTTCCTCCAAGCTTGAAGAGTTGAATATTGACATAAGTTGTTGAGGTGGCCTCTCTGCCAGTAGCTTCCCTTCTCTCAGGAGACCTACCTGTGTAAATTAGTAATCAATAGCTTCGTTTTTCTTCCTGTTCTAATATATAAGTGTTCAAGATTTAAAAGTTCTAACACTGGTGACACCAAAGTTTCAAGTCCTTTAGGTCGTGATGCCATGTCGACTACTAAATAGTTACCGACGTTTCGAAAGACCATGGTGACTTCATCTTTAAGGTCAAGCAGTCCAAGCAGACTGCTTAACCGTGACCATGAAGGTTAAGTGATCAAGCAGCCTTCTTGGACTGCTTAACCCTGAAGTTATAGGCAATATGACACTTCTAGTTTTTGATAACTGCCTACCAGTCAACAAGGTATAACAACGCGTAAGACTTGAATGTTCTTCGAAGAGTTCATCTACTTGTCATCTACTTACAACACTTAACAAGAAAGGGAGTGTGCGTATGTAGTAACATTGAGGCGAGTTCGCGTAACCACTTTGACCGTGCAAAAGCAAGAAGTATTACACATTCTGAGTGTGTGTCTGTAGCATTAGTTATCCAGCATGCAAAACGCACGGGTCGTATTATAACGTCATCTGTGGCCTGTCTGATTCTACAATATTTTTCCACATTATCTCATAAACGGTGCGATTTTCGAAAAAAAAAGTCACTGGATATAAAATTGTGTTTCGGTTTTCTCTACAACGTTTTTCTGAAACATTTCTCATTCTGCGGAGAATTCAGCGAGATACAATAAATGTACAAAGGTCCCCATGTAAAGTACCCGTTATGTTTGTCAGATTTTTTAAGGGAATTTGAATTTTCTAGACAGAGTTTTGAAAAGTGCTCAAATATTAAATTTAATGAAAATCCTTCCAGTGGGAGCCGAGTTGTTCCATTCGGACTGACGGACAGACGGTTCGACACGACGAGGCTAACAGTCATTTTTAGTAATTTTGCGAACGTACCTAAAAATTGAGTTTAGGTCAGAATCTCCATGTACACACACACGACTGTGATTAAAAGTCCATAAAAATAAAGAATCTGGGGACATTAGCGTAGCTTCCAATCCTTGAGCAGTTTTTGGACACTTTTTTACGAGTATTTTCCTTCTTCAAAAATGTAAGTCAGGTTGAAAAACAGTGATGGACAAAAAACTTTTGTGAATTTTTAGGCTGCTCAAAATAGAAAATAAAAGTTAAATCCATTATTTCCAACATTTGTTACAGAACTACGTTGTGTAAACATTAAATTCTGTACAAAAATTTAACAGAAAATAATAATTTTCTTCCCTTTATCATGAAGACATGGAAAATTTGATTTACAAAAAAATTTATGGAGTGAAAGGAAGGGTTTTCTCTGTGCCTAATTTAGCAGCACACCATTAAGGCACATAGAGAAGTGAAGGCATAGATCGAAGCACTCTTAACCAAGGCATTGGGTGAAGGTGAATGGTGAACTTTGCGGCCTGTCCCCTTTACTCCTAAGGAAGGAGCCCCAGACAACCACTTAACTGGAGGCTGGGTGCGACTCCGAAATTGTCAGGGCACTACAGAGAACAAATCTCTTGTCAATGTCAGGAACCTAACCATGATTCCTCGATTATCCAGTCAGCAGTCCAGCCCCCCTGTCAGTTGGAACTAGATATAATATCTAGTCTATTATAATTATGTAAAAACTAATAAACAATTCAGTGGGGAACCGTTTTATGGTACCTTAATAATCAGGCTCTGATAGCAGTTAGTCATCCCCAATATACACAACTCTATTAAATGTTACTATACTATGTAACATCTAATTTATGTATATACGAATACCTTCATAGAGCATAACTACTCATGGGAATTTTTATTTTTTTAATTTTTTAAACCATAATCTATTTTATATATTACAAAATCTACTGATATTGTACTTTTACAACAAGTGTACTTCCTAATGTAAGTGTTTTGGATCCCAGAATGCACTATGATCATTGTTAACCTTGGATCTATGCTTTAAGAGGACCAGAAGATGACTCAGAGGGAGTCGAAACATGTCGCCCTAAAGTAACATTTTATATAATAAAAATTGTTGTATTTGACTGATACGTTGTACAATATACAGGGTGAGCATGAAGTCTTTCCCTGATTACAAACATTTATTACAAGAAAACTACTGTACGTGGAATACAAACATACTTTTTTTTTGAAAATGTGACTAAAGAAGTTTTTTTACAACACATTAGTACACTTAAACATGTGCTCCTTTTGTTGCACGGAGAACGTCTAATCGATAATCAGTCTCTCTGCACGTGTTCTCCAACATGTCTTCAGTTATTGTAGCAAAAGCTTCTGTTATTCTTGCCTTCAAATTTGTAATATTTGGAACTGGTGTCGAAAACACGTTGTCCTTAACATACCCCCATAAAAAGAAGTCAGGGGAGGAAGGGGTGATATTTGGCGATCGTGGTGGCCAGGGTATCGGACCATCTCTCCCAATACACCTGTTTGGAAATATTGCATCCAAAAACCAAATGTTACAAATGTTAAAATAAACACATGGCATAAAATTTTGGAAACTAACTTAAGTAATGGTAAAACACTATGTTTGTATTCCACGTACAATAATTTTCTTGTAATAAATGTTTGTAATCAGGGAAAGACTTTATGCTCACCCTGTATGTATAGATAAATACATCGGGATGAATAACATTAAATCAAAGAACATCTGTTTTCTTGATTTTTAAGAGTACTAAGATTTTTTTAAAGTTATTCCTATGCCATGTGGCGCCATGCAGTTTGACAGTTAAGTAATAAACTGCTCGGTGTCACATATCTGAAGACCATTATCTTAGTAATCACTTGGCCATATATACAGTTGAAACATAACCGTATATAGATTATTTACATGTGTGAGTAAGGTATGTATATTTTGCCACTCGAGTATAATATTCAATCAAACTTTTACTCACCACACCAGCTTGTTTAGCCTCTTCTATGTAATGGGTTGTAATAAGGACTGTAACTTTGTTGTCTGATGTCAGTTGTACAAGGTAGTCCCAGATGCTGCAACATTTCATTGTTTGATGTATGTTTATCTGCGCATCGTATTATAAGCGTAGAGAAGAAAACCAACTAGATGCTACTGAATGCCTTATTGCACTTATAATCTGCTCAACATGTTTCGGGCACTTATATGCTTATCATCAGGAGCTCGAGACTATACTTGTGTTATTGCCACATATGGTGTGTAATGCCTTGGTTGCTGGTGGTCGGCGGTCAGGTGCAGGGCAGCAGGCTATGCGTCCGGGATGAGGGAAATTGTGCGACTCAGTCGCACAATTTCCCTCATCCCGGACGCATAGCCTGCTGCTGGACGCATAGCCTGCTGCTCTGCTCCCAACCGCCGACCACCAACAACCAAGGCATTACACACCGTATGTGGCAATAACACAAGTATAGTCTCGAGCTCCTGATGATGAGCATATAAGTGCCCGAAACATGTTGAGCAGATTATAAGTGCAATAAAGCATTCAGCAGCATGTAGCTAGTTTTCTTCTCTAAGCTTATTTCGTGTTTATTCGAATTGTAATTACAATTTATACGCAATAATTAGAGTATAGTGCAGAGGAAGATGTCTGTGCCTAAGAGAGTAGAAGAAACAGGAGGCTAGGGAAGATGCTTTAATGAGGATCTTCATGATTTACCTTCCTCACCAAATGTTAATAGGGGTGTTCGAATGAAGGAGGATGCCATGAAGCGTGTGGCATGTATGGGGGATAAGAGAGATGCATACGGGGTTTTGGTAGGGAAACACGTCAGGAACATTCGGCCTGGATGACCTAGATTTAGATGGGAGAGTAATGTTAAAATGGACTTTAAATTATTAGGATTGGAGCGCGGGGACTGGATTTGTCTAGTCCAAGATCGGGACAATCGACAGGGTTTTGCGAACACGGCAGTGAAAATTCGGTTTTCATAAAAAGCGGGAAATCTCTTGAATAGGTGAGGAACTGTTAGCTTCTCAAAAGGACTGTACTGCACGTAGTTGGTCTATGCACAAACCTGTATGCTAGTCACAAGGTATTTGGTGAGGCATCAATACAGATAATGAGAAAGCTATATTAAGAACAATAATTTTCGTAGAATAATTATGAGTTTCATTCTTTTTTGTGGCAATACAGCAGAACTCCACTTATCCCGACGATGGTTATTGGAACGCCAATTTTCCGGATCGGCTTGACCCTTCGAGTAAATTTGTCGAGAATTCTACAAAGCTAACTTGCCTTGAAATTACTGGTTATCGGATCAACAGCGTTATGGCTTCTAGAACTACCAGTCAGGTGTGGTCGAAAAGTTTAGACGCAGGTACATACTGTAAATAGTAACAGCCGAAATTCAAACTGCCAATGTAGCCTATTTTTAAAGAAAAATCCAATTATCCAGATTTTCTGTATATCCGGAAGGCTCGCCGCTCCTGTTAATCAGGATATGTGGAGTTCTTCTGTACCCGCAAGTTAACGCACATATTCTTCCCGCCGCTGCGGTTTTTTTTCTGCTGAGTGCAAATGAAACGTGTTTATTAATCTCTGTGCCGCAGTCCCCCACAGACAAACGGTGAGTTTCTTATTACCCCGCGTGCACACTCCACTCTTCTTGCATCAATCAAACGAATGACATACGTGGCCCTTATTTTTTACTTGTTAAACGATAAAATCCACTCGATTCAGGCGACGAGGCGAATGGGGTTTATCACTCGTGCTTGTGACCAGCCAAGAAGCTCCAATGAGCACAAAAGGCTTAGCGGTAACATCTTGGCTGATATTCGGTAATGTCTATTTCAGATCTTGGTTTTGACGTTGGGTATTTCGAATAAATGTCTGTGGGCCTTACCTCCCTCCCGCCAGTTGCTGGGCGCAATTGCCAAGGCAATGCCACCATTAGGCCACAAACCTTTTCTTCTTCTTCTTTCCAATTCTTCATTTATAAATCATTCTATCATTTGACGCCAGTTATTTTCCGTTACTGAAAACTTCATGAAATAACCCACAGACTCTACATAGATGTCAGATGTCAGCTTTGCAAATTTCTTACTTTACAATGGAACTCGTTGGATAAATACCGGTAAGATCCTATTCAAAACTTGTTGTGCGTGACGGCACCGACTAAAGCACCAACTTACTTACCTATATCGGAGAACAGGGTCCAGCCCAACTGTTGGTTCATCCAAAATGAGCAATTCTGGAGTGCTCACCAGTGCCGCGGCAAAGGAAACGCGTCTTTGTTGACCGCCACTATAAAAAGGAGAACGATTTAGTTATGAATCTGAAAACCTTATGAAAACGACTGATTTACTGGTATACACTTCTACGCACTTCTCCCAGTTAGATGCCAAGTACACTAATGTTTTCAACTGAATTTTGTTTCTTGCAGTACTTAAAAAAACATGTAAATCTCTTCGGATCTCACGTTAAATTTGTAGTTCTATTTGATTTTGTTTTGAAACACATTTAAAGTGTGATTTTCCCAGGTGTTTGAGAGACACTATTTTGTTTACATTCCTTCCGCCACAATTCCTTCTTCATCGTTTCCTTTAATCTGTCCAAGCACATGCTCGGTTAATCCTTTCATACACAGCAGCAGAGCTTCCTTCTGCCACCTATTGTAAGTATCATCCTGCTTTTTAATAATTTTCCAACAAGATGCGACTTATTAAGTTTATTACATTTCTGTAGGCAGTTCTACATGTTTCGGGTGTTGACACCCATCATCAGGAGGTCGTACAACTGTAAATACAGCTTCTGTTATTGATTAACCGGATCCACTACCATCTGCTCTCGTAGTTGCGTTGGAACGCAACAACGAGAGCAGATGGTAGTGGATCCGTTTAATCAATACCAGAAGCTGTATTTACAGTTGTACGAGGAGCTAAATGATTTGTACTCACCCAATATTGTGCGGGTGATAAAATCGAGAAGAATGAGATGGGCTGGGCATGTGGCGCGTATGGGTGAGGAGAGGGGGTGTATAGGGTCTTGGTGGGGAAGCCGGAGGGAAAGAGACCA
>Ga0123354_10004791_pt1 | contig 19341 bp, 22 predicted proteins | sample TergutLab28metaG_2_FD_97872 | JGI IMG/M metagenome (GOLD analysis project Ga0123354, IMG submission 97872) | Labiotermes labralis P4 segment gut microbial communities from Petit-Saut dam, French Guiana - Lab288 P4 | ecosystem: Host-associated > Arthropoda: Insects > Digestive system > Gut ...
ATTGAACATCAAATAGAAGAATTATTGCAAACCAAGAATTACAAGATGATTGACTTATTAGTTTACAAACTATATGGATTAGATGAAGAAGAAATTCGACTTATTGAGAAAAAATAATTTTGTCAACTCAAAACAAAGCTGTATTTTTGCAAACAAAATAATATCAAAAACTATATCATTATGTTAGTAATAAGTACACGAGAATTAACTCAGAATCAAAATAAATTCTTTGAAATAGCTAATAAGCAAAGGGTTATAATAAAAAGAAAAAACAGGTTTTTTCAAATTGTCGATTTGGGAGAGATGATTCCCGAATTAGATGATACATATATGACTAAAGAAGAAATGTTTGCAAAAATAGACGAAGGTATTGCCGAATATAAAGCAGGCAAAACAAAGACATTAGATCCAAAAGACATTAATTCTTTTCTCGGATTATTATGAAAACTTATGAACTTAAATTTTCCAACAATTTTGAAAAAGATAAAGAATTACTTCGGAAATCAGGGAATATTCAGTTATTAAAAAAGTTAGCAATCATTCTCCGTGAATTAGTTGAACACCCAACTACAGGTATAGGTAAGCCTAAACAATTATCCGGTGATAGAGATGGACAATGGTCAAGAAGAATCTCTGATAAACATCGTCTTATCTATATGATAGATAACGAAAAAGTAATCGTTCTGTTGCTTTCTGCTTATGGCATTATGATGATAAATAATTTATTGAATCTCAATAAAACCAATAATTTCTCTTTCTTCTTTTGTTAGATTATACAAGTCAAAAATCATATTTTCAATTTCAATTTCTTTGTTTCCATTATTAATATTTTGAAATCTAAATTCTTGTATTTCAATTACTTTAGTTTCAAATACCTTATTCGTTTCATTATCTATGTTCAATACAGGAATTTTATCAAAAAATATTTTCCTTAACTCCCTAGTACCTCCTTGTAATTCAGAAAAGTTGTCTAAAAAACAAAACTTGAAAAGTGACGAATTAAAAAATGCAGTCAAGAAAGCAATATTTTCACTAACAATCATAAATGATTTATCATTTTGATAAAACCCTTGTTTGCCGAGATAAAACGGTTCTTTTTATTCATAAACCGTCGCAACAATTTTCCTTTTTCCGCCCAAATATCGGAACTCACACAGGTAAATCCCCTGCCAAATTCCAAGATTTAACCGATAGTTGGATATGGGAATCGTCAATGATTGTCCGATTACGGATGTTTTGATATGTGCCGGCATATCATCTTTTCCCTCGTAATCATGAATAAATTTTGGGTAGTTTTCAGGTATCCAGTCAGAAAAGAAGGTTTTGAAATCGGATAGCACGGACGAATCTGCATTTTCATTGATAGTCAATCCGGCGGAAGTATGTTTAATGAAAAGGTTTAATAATCCTGTCTCCGGCAGTTCTCCGATTTGAGATAAAATCTGTGAAGTTATCAGATGAAAACCGTATCGGTATTCCGGAAGTGTTATTTCTATTTGATAAATCATAACTGCTATTTTTTCGTTTCAAAGTTACGGAAATTTTGATTAATTTTGGCATCCGAATTTATGTAAAATAAGAATATGAGCAACAGTGAAAACATACGTAAAGCATATTTCGCTTCCGGATGTTTCCGGGGAACAGAATACTGGTTTATGAAAGCGGCAGGCGTCAAAGCTACCGCTGTTGGTTTTATGGGAGGAGATGTTGATAATCCAACTTATCCGCAAGTCAAGACGGGAACAACCGGTCATCTGGAATGTGTTGAAGCGGAATATGACGCCGGCAAGACAAGTTATGAAAATCTGGTAACACTGTTCTTTGAAACACACGATTTTACCCAAACCGACGGTCAAGGTCCGGATATTGGTACGCAGTATCTCTCCTGCCTCTTTTATGCGAATGAGACGGAAAAAACAGTGGCTGAAAATTGCATCCAACGTCTTGGAAGAATGGGATACCGTGTGGCTACCCAACTCAGACCGGCATCGACTTTTTGGATTGCCGAGGACTACCACCAGCAATATTACGAACACAAGGGGACACGACCCTATTGTCATAGTTACAAAAAAATATTTTGACGTGAAATGAACGGTTCGGAAAAGTTATATCAATTGCTAGAACATTTGAATATTCCTTTTGCATATCTGGAACATCCGGCGGCGCCAACCATTGAGATTGCAAAACAATATTGGGCGGGACATGATGCAAACCATTGTAAAAATCTATTTTTCCGTAATCACAAAGGCAACCGGCACTATTTGGTTATTCTTGATTGTGACAGGGATATGGATATTCACAACATTGAAAAGCAGTTACGTCAAGGCAAGTTAAGTTTCGCTTCCGAACAGCGAATGATTAAATATCTGGGCGTAACACCCGGATCGGTTACGCCCTTCGGCTTAATCAACGACGAGGAGAATCACGTGCTTATTTTCCTTGACAAAAATCTGCAAAAGGCGGAACGTTTGAGTTTTCATCCCTGTATCAATACTGCGTCTTTGATTATTTCAAAAAATGATTTTATCCGTTTTTTGGATTATGTACAAAACCATTACGAATGGATAGAATTGTACTGAATAATATACATTCTTATTTTCACACGTATTTTCCTATATCAAATTCTTCACTTTCCTTCTGTTTTTTCCTTTGACCCGTAGGCAGTTTCATTATCGCTGTCCAAATAATCCTTCATCAGTTTTTCAACAATCTGCTCGTTCTCAGCCTGTTCAGTTAAAAAGTTGAACACATCGCTTCCCTGAATTTCAACAAGTGTGCGGGCGACAGTGCGCAACTCCGTGTCGTCTGTTATTTTTCCCTGCACCACGTCCATCGCTGAGGACAGTTGCACATAAGTCATTCCGGTTGATATGCCGCCATCATCGGGCGCCTCGTCAAAGGGAAGAAAACGGTCTTCTTCACTTAAAATCCCTTCCTCTGTGTTGTAATCCACATCGGAACCGGTAATATCCGGTTCTTCCTCATAAGCGGGAATTTTTTCAAGATCTTCACTGAAAGCGGGTTCAACTGATTTTACAGGTTCCTTAACAGGCTTTTCCAGATATACATTTGCGAGAGTCCGACAATCGAACCTGATTCCTTTTCCGGCATTGCCTGTATGGCAGTCGCTTTTTCTTTTGTCTTCACTTTTGGAGTTAGAAAATTCCATAAGTTTTTTGCCCAAAATCAACTTGTATTTTGATTTTGTTACTTAATAATTTTCCTTGTCCTATTAATTCGCAATAAGCGTAATCTTTAGAACTTTGTCCAGCCGTATAATTTGAACGTCCGGTAATCTGAATCATTCCGCGCCCTTTGAATTTGACGCCGTCTCCCGGTTGAGTATTACCCAAATTCTTGACATTTCCCTCATACGCTCTTCTCGATGCGATTTCTTTATTGTGTTTCAACTCGGCGCTTTCATGTCCGATTGAAGCAAAGAAAGCGGCTTTTTGTTTGTTGCTTACGATTCAGAACGCCGGCATGTATTTGTTGAAATACTCCGTATATTTACGCCTGTTTGCCTCCGTGGAATTCGGAACGGATTCGATATGGGTAGTCACCTGATGTTTCACATCAGGCTACCGATATCAAATCCGTTCCGGATTCTTTAATTTTTGTTTTACCTTTGTTTCACAGCATATTTTTAAAGTTTTGTTAGAACTCGGCTAACTGACAGCAGTGACGGAGGACACACTACGTCAAGCAGAGGCACGGAATGACAGCATTATGAAACGACAAAGTTAAAATATATTCTGCCCTTTTCATGTAAATTTATTAATCACCGACTGTAAAAATATTTTACACTTCAAATTTTATCAAAATATCTTATTATCTATTAATCAATCAAATACAATTTTGGCATGACTTTCGCTTATCTTAAAGCAGAAAGATAAAGATTATTAATTTTTAATTATTTGAACATCATGGAAACGTATCATAAAATTATAGTCAAGAAAGATTGGAAATCATCGGAAATAATGATTTTAATAGCGATAGCAAGTATGTACAGCGGGTTGGTTCTTGCAGTGTTGGGAATGATGATTAAGTGAAATACAATGCCGTTTAGAAGAATTGAAATAAGGGTCGGAGATTCGATTTTATTCGACAAAATTCGAGTTTGTTTAGGGACATTTGAGACCGGTGGCACTTTTTCCGCAGATTTTCACACCGGGGATATTGGGGATTTTGGGGATATTGGGGATATTGGGGTCTTTGGGGACTTTGTCATCCGGGAAAACAAATTGTTTTTTACGATATTATCTAAAACAGCCGATTTTCCCGAAGAAAAACCGGCTGTTGATGGCATAAACCAATCATTATTTCTTAAATATCCGCATTATTTCTCCGATCCACAATACCACTGAAGTAGATCCGATTATTATAATCCAATCGGTCAAATGCAGTGTCGTTACATTGAACATCTCTCTTCCGAAAGTAACGATCAGCCACTGCCCAACGACAATCACTAAAGCAATTATTAAAAATCCCGTGCAGTGACCGAGTGAAGCAAATGTTGATTTTCCGGTCATAAATGCTTTGGCATTGAACATATTCCAAAATTGTAGAAATACGAAGATCGTAAAAAACAGGGAAAGTTCATACGGCGATAATCCGTTACCGGGAGTGAAATCAAAGAAGCTGCGCCCGAAATCCGTCAGGCTGAACTGCGTCAGCGAGGTAATATCCGCATGTTTGAAATATTGCACTAAACCAAAGAGCAAAATCACAAAAATGAGCCCCACGGTCAAAATGCTTTCCGCCATCGCTTTGTTTATGATGTGATCGGTAGTTTTGCGAGGTTTGTCATTCATTACCTTTTCATTGGGCGGTAACGAAGCCAAAGCCAAAGCAGCAAAAGTATCCATAATCAAGTTTACCCACAGCATTTGTGTGACGGTCAACGGAGATTCTGTTCCGAGAAATGCTCCTATCAAAACAATTAGACAGGCAGCCACGTTGATGGTCAACTGAAACAGGATGAAGCGCTGAATGTTTTGATACAGTGAACGCCCCCACATTACAGCCCTCGAAATACTGCCGAACGAATTGTCGAGAATCGTAATATCACTTGCTTCTTTAGCTACAGACGTACCATCGCCCATTGAAAGTCCGACTTGGGCGACATTCAACGCGGGCGCATCGTTCGTTCCGTCGCCTGTTACGGCAACCACCTGATTCTTGCTTTGCAGAAGTTGAACCAAACGTTGCTTGTCCATCGGACGGGCACGGGACAAAATCTTCAAATCCAAAATACTTTCCAACAATGTTTTATCGTCTGTTTCGGCAAATTGCGTTCCTGTCATGTGATGTGTTTCAGTCTCGCCTTTTTCCCATAAGCCGATTTGACGACCGATTTCTTTGGCTGTTCCGGGCGTATCTCCGGTAACGATTTTCACGTCAATACCTGCTTTCAAACAGCTTTTTACAGCTTCGAGCACATCCGCTCGAACAGGATCGGAAATAGCGACAATTCCCACAAACGTGAGATTGACATTTTGCAGTTCACCTTCATAAATAAAATCGGTTTCGTCTTTGTCGTCGATAATTTGATAGGCGAAGCCCAGTGTTCGCATTGCCTTATTTTGATATTCAAGTAATTCAGATTGTATTTTTTCTTTTGCGGCAGGAAAGGTCTTGCATAAATTAAGTACAATTTCGGGTGCGCCTTTTACATACAAAACCTTCTTAGCAAGCGCCGGCGATTGAACAATGGTTGCCATATACTTGCGTTCGGTAGAAAAGGTCAGTTGCTCGACAATTTCCGCATTTTCGCGTAAAGGCAAATAATCGACGCCGTTTTCGTGCAACCAAATCAACAAAGCGCCTTCGGTCGGATTACCCAAAGCCTTGATTTTGGGTTCATCGGAATAATCGAGATAAGCAGTGGAATTAACTGCTATGCCTTCATAGATAATGTCTGAACTGTGATTTATGTGATTCGTATGATTTGATTGATTCTTATCGAGGCAATCATTATAATCATAAAAATCATAGTTATAGACTTTCATTTGATTTTGCGTCAATGTACCGGTTTTATCGGTACAAATAACGGTAGCCGCTCCCATCGTTTCGCAAGCGTGCATTTTGCGCACAAGGTTATTAGTGGAAAGCATCCGCTTCATACTCAATGCCAAACTCAATGTAACACTCATTGGTAATCCTTCCGGGACGGCAACAACAATGAGCGTGACGGCAATCATAATTGTGTTTAATATATACCCGCCGAAAAGAATCCAGTCTTCAACATGCAATCCGCCGACACTGACAAAATAACTGATTAAACGACCAACGAGTATAAATACCGCAATGGCGTAACTCGCTTTCGTAATCAAATCCGCCAGTTTATTCAACTGCTGATTGAGCGGTGTTTCTACGCTGCTATCAATTTGCGCCCCTTTATACACTTTGCCGAATTCTGTTGCATCACCCACTTTCAGCACCTGCATAATACCGTGGCCATCGGCAACTGTTGTACCTTTCATGGCATGATTGGATGGATAGGTCGTGTCTTTTTCAAAATCGGCGGGATTTGTCGTCTTTTTGATAACCGGCTCTCCGGTAAGTGTCGATTCATTGATTTGCAGTGAAACCGCTTCCAGCAATTCGCCGTCGGCAGGCACTTCTTCGCCTGTTTCCAAAATGACAATATCGTTGACAACCACTTCTTTTTTGGGAACCTGGCAGATATTGCCGTTGCGAATAACTTTGACCAAGGTATCGTCGTTGACTTTGTTGAGTATTTCAAACTTTTTATTGGCGTTTAACTCAAATAAAAAGCCGACGACAGTAGCCAAAAGGACAGCAATCAAAATGCCTGCGGGTTCAAAAAAGACGCTTGCCGTTCCATGTCCGGAAAAAAATTCATAACACGAAACCCCTATCGACAAGGCTAATGCTATCAACAATATTACAATAATCGGATCGGTGAATTTTTCCAAAAAAGCCTTCCACAAGGGTTCTTTTTCGGGAGGAGTTAAGATATTTTCCCCATGTTGTTTGCGGCTTTCAAGGACTTGCGTGTCGGTTAAGCCTGTAAAATGATGATTTTGCTGCATATTAATTAATTGTTTACTAATTGAACGATAATAAGTCTTCCTCCGTCTTCTTTTGAAAGCAAAATTTGTTTTCCATCGGTCAATTCAACAGCTTGACCTATCGGGATTTTTTTATTTTCGCTTTTGTCTTCTAAGTCAGTTAATCTCTGATTTATGAGAAGCCATTTATTCAGGTGGAACACAAAATAACCGACAGGTTTTCTCTGCTCGGCAGTTAACTTTTCATTCGGCGAGAGATTACGGTTTACGTGCCAAGTGTATAAATATTGATTGTTATACACCATAACCCGGTAGTCGTCTTGAATAAACGAACCGGCTCTGCGAGACGAATAAAGGTTGAGCACAGGCAGTTGTCCCTTGTATTCTGTTCCGCAAAACGGACATTTCGGTTTGGTGGTATTGTCAAATACAAACCATTTGTACCAACAATTCGGATTTTGGCAGGGCTGCATCAAATCAACCGTTTTCAATAATTCATACTCCCAATCGTCGGCGGTAGGGCGTAGAGCGGGATTGTGCAAACCGTCGATAAACGCTTTATCGAACAGCTTTTTTAAATAAGGACCACAAACCGTATAAGGAATTTTTGCCGGGTCGCCCTGCGGAAGTTGACTTGGTTTTAAATCACTTATTCTAACACTGTTGGTAGTATCTTTGGTATTTTCGACAAAAATTGCGTTTTTTCCCCGTCTTAATTCTTCATCTTTATTCACATCGGTAATGTCCCATATTTTCCTGCCGTCAAGAGGATCTCTGTATAACAAATAAAAATATATCATTACGGCTAATGCGTGTCTGTCCGTAAAAATACAAGGTAATTTTCTGTTCGGATCATCCATTTTTAATTGTTTTGTTGCATACACTTCCGGGGCAATAAACTCTTTTGTACCTAAAACATCGGGCGGATATTTTCCGGGAACAACCAAACCATCAATATCTATTATACAAGCTTTCCCTAAAGTAGGAGCAACTAAAACATTGTTAAAAGACAAATCGGAATGAGCCAAACCGGCAGCGTGTAAGCGGCGAACGGCACGGCTGATATTTATACAGATTTGAAAATAATTGAACCAATTACCTCTTTCTTCCGGAGCAAGACTCCTGTTTTGGTGCATAGCGGCAGCAAACCACTTACCGTTCTTTTCTTTACCTTTAATATTCAAGTAATCGTTTTTATCCGACCCAATCGCAAAGTAAAAATATTTTTGATAAGTAGGGCATACCAAACCGAGTTTACCGTTGTATTCCACAATTTTCGTGGGCCAGCAATACAAGTCTTTCCAATATTCACCACCTACTTGATTGAAAATTTTATCACGATAAATACCCGTTATGTTTTGTAAACGGTCTTTGGCATTAAAGTCTTGCTTGTCGCGAAAAAATGCTACGACATACGATTTATCGGGACTGAAATAAACATCTTTCATACCACCGGAACCGATAATATTATCCACAAATTCAATCGGAGAACCATCGGTTGCAGTGATTTTTATTGTTTTTGCCATTAAATTTAATATAAAATTGCAATTGTTCTATCATCGTGATTTCCTTTTGACCAGAAATCCAACCATTTCAATAACTGTTCGGCTGATTGTTCGTTGTCGCCCGTGAAGTCAACTTTTGCGTTGTCATCGTTGTCACCGTTCAAATCGTTCCAAAGTTCATTCCATTTTTCGATTCGATTCAGGTTTGCATCGGTTTCGAATTTAGGGTCGGTAACACCGTCGGTCATAAGAATTACCGCAGTAAAATCTTCAACAATTTCAAAGCGGGTACGAATACGGTCGCTAAAAATTTCCTGCATGGTCAGAAAGCGAGTCTGTCCGGCGAATTCTCCGCCATCGGGTTCGCCCAAAATTTTAATTTCCTGCGGTTCTATGCGATAAATTCCTATACCGCCATCGCCTACCCAAAAAGCACCAACAAACCAACCAAACTCAAATTTTTTGCAAATGCATAACAACAAAGTGGTTGCATACACTCTTGGAACTCGCTGTTTTGCGGCGGCTTCCTTGCAAATATTCTTATATGCTTCAAAAGCAGCTTTTCCTACAATCTTGTGTAAAAGCTCGTAAGTATCTTTTCGCTCCTCGTTTTTTTTGTCCCAATACGACCCTATCTGTTCTTCCAACTCAGCGCCTAAGGCGGTAAGCTGTTGTTCGCACATTTCCACCGCCGTTTGACAGGCAATTTGCGAACCTTTTCGGGAAAATTCAGCCGAACCGGCGCCATCTGCCACCGCCATAATGTACCATTCTCTTTGTTCGTTGAAATTCAAAACAAAATCGTCGTCTCGGGGCTTACCTTCAATGGCATGAGAGCGTCCGCGCTGACTGGCGGCAACCATATTTTTTTGTGCGGCGGCATCTTTTGTTTCAACTTTCAGAAACTTGCGGTCGCTATCCGGTTTCGGATATTCAATTTTTGTTTCATCCTGTTCTGAAGGAATACTTTTCCACAAATCCTTGGGATCGGGAACCACAATAAACAAAAGTTCTTTTTCGGCTTTATATCCTTGTTTGCTGACACAACTCAAAGTTATCTTATGGTCGCCGGCAAGTGTGGGAATACCTGAAATTGTAGCTTTGTCCTGAGAATAAGAAATACCCTCCGGCATATTTCTGAATTCAAATTTTTCTATATCGGGTAATCCGATGCTGCCAATATTGAAAGGAACTGAATAATCCTTGTCCTTTTTAGCGTTTGGAAGTTGTATTTGCTTACCTTTCACTTGCATGGCAAAAAGTTCTTCTTGTTTAAACATATTCCATTTCTCTTTTAAAAACTCACTGATACAGGTTTCGGAATGTTTCATAAAATCGCGAATTTCCTTTTCTTCCGCTTTTATGCCTGCTTTTTGTAAAATTTCTTTTATGCTCATCTGAGGCTTTTCAAATCATAACCTATTGCTTTACAATTCATAATCCATTTTATATAATTGTAAGTACTTCCGGTGGCGGTGGCGGCAGCAAAATCTCGTCTGTTGCGCCGACACTTCGATTGCCGATACTGACCGAAGCCGATACCCACTTGAAAAACTGTCGGAAAGTAGCCCCGTCGGTTGTGTCTAAATTCACAATTTTATCCGTAATTTGCTTTATATTTTCCGTGCGGGGATTGGCTCCGACAAGACACACGACAATGCTTCCAAAGTGTCGTTGCTTCATTTTTTCTATGGATTCTTTGAATAATTGCGCATCGGAAACTCGCCCATCGCACATAATGAACAACAGCGGCATCCAGTCTCCTTTACGTTCGGGAGTGCTCAGCACCACTTCGGAATCCATTTTCTTACACATAAAATCCAATGCTTCACCCAAATGCGTACCAGCCGCTTCGGGTTGCGTAATAGTCGGGATTTGCATATTTTCAAGTTCCGTGAGCGGTAAAATCTGTTCGGGATAACGATTGAAGGTTATCACACTGATATACACCGATTCGAGGGCAAAAGGGTCTTGACGCAAAGAGGAAACCATTGTTTCCAAGCCCACTTTGATGGCTTCTATCGGCTCGCCGCGCATTGCCCCCGATGTTTGAACTAAAATATAGACCGGTAATCTTCTCATCTACACCACGATGTTAACTTCGGGGGGTGGAGGCGGCAATTCTCCCAATCCAACCATTTCGTTGCCGCTGTCCACTTTTTGACTGCCCGTGCTAACCGAAGCCGAAACCCATTTAAAGAACTGTTTAATGGAAGCGCTGTCGGCAGTGTCTAATTGCACAACACATTCGGTAATCTGTTTCAGAACGTTGGTGTCGGCTCCTTGACCGGCAGCACAGGCAACCACCATCCCTGTTTTTCGTTTCCGAAATTCAGTTAATCCTTTTTGCCAATTGTCGGTTGGTCCGCCGTCAGTCATAATGAAAACCAGCGGTTTCCAATCGCCTTTTACTTCAGCCGTGGTTTTTACGACTTCGGTATCGATTTTTTTGGCGAGCAATGTTAAAGCATCACCTAAAGCGGTTGCTCCGCCGGCTCGGATAGAGGGCGGTTGAAACGCGGTAAGTTCTGTAAGCGGTACAACCTGTTTGGCAGAACTTTCGAAAGTAATAACGCTTAAATAGGCTGTTTCGAGAGCATACGGGTCTTGTCGCAACGCGCTAACCAATGTTTGTACACCGGTTTCCACAGCTGCTATGGGTTCGCCCGTCATCGAACCGGAGGTGTCGAGCACCAAATAAACCGGGAGTCTTCTTGCCATACTTTTACATTTTTATAGATTAAAATTATTTACTGCCGGAACGCCATTTCATGCCCCAATTATATGCATAGTCGCATTCACTGTGTCCATTGTGAAATGTAAGCAACTTTTTGACAGTCATTGAATCGTCTGTACCAAACACTATTTCGGCAATGGCGCAAAACTTATGATCGGAATTTTGTTTGCCCATTTCCACTACAATATCGGGATTATCGGGAACTTTTATCGTCACTACCGCGTTGGTATCCGCCCATTTTGCCGCCCCTTCATAAATAAAACAATATACGGTCAGACGTTTCAAATCGCCCGTTCCTGCCGGATTTATAAGCATATTTTCACCTTCGGCAGCCGATCCTGAACGGTCGTCGCCGCTGTGCCAAATCCAAGGTTTTTGCGTATAGCAGCCTTGCTTTGTGACTTGGTTTTTGCTTCCGCCTAATTCGTGAGCAAACTGCAAACCATCTATGCAGGATTTGGCGCCGTCTCGCAATTCATACCAGCAACCCAAATCGAGGTCAACGGCGCTTTGTGTCAGTGAAGCCCAGAAACCTTTCTTTTGTGTCCAATTCAAATTAATGATGATTTCTTTTGAAGCGCCGTCGCTTTTTTTCGATAAGTCAATTTTATGACTGTCACCCTGTTTTTCAAGGGTTATCTTGTTTAAATTGATTGCCATGGTTGTTATTGTTTAAGCATATTTATCTACAAAATATTGTAACCCGCCTTTATAACCTATTCCCATGGCTTCAAATTTCCATTCGTTGCCTTTTTTGTACAACCGACCGAATTCTACTGCCGTTTCAATGGAGAAATCTTCGTCTAATTCGTATTTTGCGATTTCTTCATTGGTATTAGCGTTATAAATACGAATAAAGGAGTTGCGTACCTGTCCGAAATTTTGCTTACGCCTTTCATAATCATGAATGGTTACGGTGAAAATGATTTCCTGAATACGCGGATCAATTCTACTCAAATCAACCGTCAAAGTTTCATCATCTCCGTCGCTGCTGCCGCCGGTGGTATCATCGCCGGAAGATTCTACTGCATCATCCGGTGATTTCGGGTTATTGTAAAAAACAAAAAATTCATCTTTCGGAAGTTTTTTATTAATTCCAAGCATAAACGCAGAAGCATCCAAGTCAAAATCATAACCCGTACCTTCGTTCGGATCCCAGCCCAAGCCTACTCCAACTTTCGACAGCCCGATTTCAACACGCTGCCCTTTTATTAAATTAATTGCCATACCTTTATAATATTAAATTATGTTATCCTTTTTCGCAAAGATAAAGAAATTTCATTAATTCAAATAATCGAAAATACAAATATTTTTACCGACTTGAGCGGCGTAAAAAGGGAAAAACCGGTAAGTTATTGATATATTATATTATAAGTACCGGCAACAGCGGCTAAATTCATTCCATTCGAGATTCATAAAATATTTGTTAAAATTACTGTAAATATAGTAAAAAAAACCGCGAATTTTATAATTTTGCAAAGCTATTTTAAAACAAAAAACACGGACATATATAAAACACGGACATATATATGAAAAACATTTTCTTATGCATCATATTGTTGCTTATTACGTACCCTGCATCAGCTCAAACACGTAATTACAAATTGGTGAAAGCTCCGATCGAAAATCCAACCAATCAAAAACGGAAAGCCGTAGTGATCGGGATGAGCGATTACGGCAGCAACAAGAGTCTCGACAATACGCTCAACGACGCCAACGACATGACAGAAGCGCTTACCCAGCCGGGATTTGAAGTCACCCTGCTTAAAGATAACGATTTGCGAAATTTAAATACCAATTTGACCGAATGGTATATGAGTATCGAAGGCAACGATATGGCTGTTTTCTACTTTGCGGGTCACGGGATGGAAGTAAACGGCGATAATTAAAAGAAATATTATCCTTAACATAATCAACAATCCGATAACTGAAATATGAAAAACCAATGAATTATCTTCGAACTTTCTTCACTGACGGCAAGCTGCATATATACAGCCTAATGCTAGTGATATCCACTTTTCTGTGGATGGCGTTGCCCCTTAATTCGGGACCCGATATAACCATTCAAAAATGGGTGGGCATCATTCGAACACTGACTCCGGACAGGCAAAAACCGGCGTCGAACGAAATCATTTTCATAGACGTTTCCAAATCTCGATACCTCATTCCGCTCAACGACGATTCCACCGAAAACGACGTTATCACCAACAGAAAATATCTTGCAGAATTATTTAATATAGTGGCGGAAAACGGCAATCGAGTCAAGTACGTTTTTTGCGACGTGCTTTTCGATATTCCCACTCCGGACGACAGCGACTTTGTCCAATCAGCCGCACGTCTGCAAGACAAGTTCTTGTGTATTGATTCTTACGATAGCGGCGGTCTGAGCAAAAATGTCGTGGGCCTTCGTTCCGCGACAGCTTCGGTCTATTTGCAAAAAAACATCGTTTACAAAATTCCCTTTTTCGGCAACTACGGCGATACCTTGGTACCATTTAAAATGTATTCTGATTTGGATAAAGGCAAAGTCGAGAAAAATTCTCTGTTCACTTGGTTTTCGGGCAAAGGCATTGCGTTCAATAATCAAATTAACAACTATCCGGTTCGTACCGGAGATTTTACGGGCGGAGGATATATTAAGATCGGTCTCGGTGAACTGGTCTCCGTTTTGAGGGTTAATCCCGATGTATTTAACCTGTATTTACGAGACAGGTATCTGTTAATCGGTGATTTTGAAAATGACCATCACAATACTTACCTGAATAAGCAACCCGGAACGCTTATTTTGTTTAATGCCTACCTGCATTTGCATTTCAATCGACAAATATTGTCGATTGTATATTTGATTGTACTCTATGTTTTTCTTCATTGGATTATGTGGTTGCAAACGGGTAAAAAAAGTCGTCGACTTAAATTAACGCTAAAAATCAAATGGTTCGAACCGTTCGATATTCCTATTAACATATTGTCTATCAGTTTCCTTTTGCTGATATTCAGTTATCTTTCATCCTTGCTGTTCAACGTTAATATCAGCATATTTCATCTGATTGCCATTTTCACTGTTGTGGATTTTATCAACTATATATGGAAAAAACGAATCGTAAATAACCAATGAATCAAATTTTTTTTATAATTTTGCGCCCAAAATTGATGCAATACCGCGCAACAGCGGCGGGTAAGAATTTACCGAAACATTGAATGAAAAGTTAGTGAAAAAAGGAATAATTACTGTATTCTATTTTCTATCGGGGTTATCGCTTACGGCGCAAACAACATATACTCTCTCGGTCGAAGAATTGTTTGATAGGGGCATACAAAACAGTGTCGCTATTCGGGCATCGATGGTAAAAACTCAAATCTCCGATGAAAAAGTGAGTCTTGCCAAAAACAAACGACTGCCTTATATTGCCATCGACGGAACATTCGGATATGTGGTAGATCCCATTATTTTGAATCCGAATCTTTCGTTTTTGGAATACTCTGAAATGCCCGATTGGGAACAAAACTATCAAATTGTCGCCAAACAACCACTGTATGAAGGTGGACGCATTCAATATGAGATTAAGAAGAGTGAACTGGAAAAAGAGATTGCCGGACTCTCGCTTCAAAACGACAAATCGAATCTGAAACTCTGGCTCATCGGTAAATATCTAGATCTGTTCAATTTATATAAAAGCAGAAACGTATATACACAAAACATCGAAGAAGCAAAAAAACGGCTGCACGATATCGAAAAACGGAAAGAAGAAGGAATCGTTACCACCAACGACGTATTACGAAGCAAACTACTGCTAACCAATTACGAATTAGCATATAAAGAGATTGATAACAACATTATTTTGGTATCGCAACAATTGGATATCGTATTGGGAATGGACGAATCAACTATATTGCAAGCCGATTCTTCCTTTTTATCGTCTCACCCTGAACTGAAACCGGAAAATGAATACGTGAATCAAGCCTACATGCAGCATCCGGAACTGAAAATTGCACAAAAGTCAATTTCATTAGCTCAAAACGCCTTGCAAATTGTAAAAGCCGAACGTCTGCCGACTCTTTCTATAGAAGCAGGTACGGCTCTCATTCGTCCGATCCCATATATAGTTCCCGTTGAAGATTTGTTTATCAATACTTGGGGAATATCGCTCAATCTGTCCTACAACATTTCGGCTTTGTTCGATATCAAACACGCCGGCAATGCCGCACGGCAACAAATACAATTGCAAAGCCTTCTCCACGAACAACAGAAACAGGCAATCCGTACGGAAATAAAAGCGGCTTATCTTAAGCGCGAGGAAGCGGAAGATCGGATAAGAGCGCTACAAGAATCATTGACACAATCGGATGAGAATTATCGTATTGAAAAAAACAAGTATTTCAATCAATTGTCCATTTTGACCGATTTGCTGGATGCAACCTCAACCCGACTCAACGTGGAACTACAACTCACTGCGGCTGAAACAAGTGCAATATATGCTTATTATCAATTATTGAAAGCAAGCGGAAACTTATAAAAATATGGAAGCGGAAAAAACAACTTCAACAAATACAACAACCGAAGAGAAAGAGGAACAAAAATCCAAACCTCAGCGGAAGAAACTAAATATTATTCTCAATACTATCAGTATTTTGCTTGCTTTAGGCGGTATTGGTTGGACAAGCCATTATTTCTTCCGATACTACCGGTATGAAATCACCAATGATGCCATGGTGGACCAATACATTACGCCGATCAACGTGCGGGTTTCGGGTTATATAAAAGAAATCCGTTTCACTGAACATCAATTGGTTCACGAAGGAGATACCCTGCTTGTCATCGATCCTCGCGAATACAGCATTAAGTTGATGGATGCCGAAGCTGCTTTGATGGATGCAAACAATTCGGCTTCTGTAATTTCTTCCGACATTGTCACCGCTTCCACCAATGTGGATGTGTCGGACGCCAACATCGAAGAAGCAAAAGCCCGCTTGTGGAAATCGGAGCAGGATATCAAGCGATACAAGAATCTGCTGGATGCCGACGCCGTTTCGCAACAACAATACGACCAAGTAAAAAGCGATTATGAAGCGCTAAAAGCGCATCTGAATGCGCTTCTGAAACAAAAGGAGTCTTTGAAATCGACATCGGCGGAAATATCCAAGCGACAAGTCAATGCCGAAGCAAACATTTTGCGTCGCCAAGCCGATCTGGAAATGGCGAAACTTAATCTTTCCTATACGGTAATCTTAGCGCCTTACGACGGTTATGTAGGACGGCGAACGCTCGAAGCCGGTCAGTTGGTGCAAGCCGGTCAAACCATTACCAATCTGATAAAAAATGACCAAAAATGGATCACGGCAAACTATCGCGAAATGCAAATAGAAAAAATATATATTGGGCAGGAAGTACGCATTAAAATCGATGCCTTCAGCGACAAAACATTCTATGGCCGCGTAACTGCCATATCCGAAGCAACTGGGGCGAAATTTTCAATGCTGCCAACCGATAATTCTGCGGGAAATTTCGTGAAAATACAACAACGAATTCCCGTTCGTATCGACTTTGAAAATATTTCCGGCGAAGACATGCAAAAATTGCGAGCGGGAATGATGGTTACCACCGAAGCTGTAAAAAGATAAACAATGGCGCTTGTAGTTCCGCTTATAAAAACTACCCGAGAAGATCCGTTTCGCAATTGGGTACCGGTTTGGCTCAAAGCCGTAGTGGCAATCATGATTCTTATTCCCATCATGCTGGTCAACGGAGCATACACAGGAAGCAATATCGACATATCGGGCTTTCTGGGAGTACTTTCGGAAGATATCAATATAGCCTACTACGCCGCTTCGGCGGGAATGGCAATCGGTTATTTAGTTACCCCGAAAGTGAGGCCCGTTGCAACGGTCAAGACCATTATTCTCATCAGTCTTCTCTGTCAGATTATCCTCAGCGTAATTTGCGCCGAAACCAATTACATAGAAATCATCACGGTTTGCAGTTTTCTGATCGGCTACTTCAAAACGTTTTCCTTAGTGGAAGTATTCGCCGTATTGATGCCTATTTTCAGCCCGAGCGGAACCCGCAATGAATTTTATGCCAAGTATTTTCCGATTTCTTTGGCATGCGGGCAATTATCATTGGTACTGACAGCGGAATTGGCTAATCTTTACCGCTGGCAATACATGTATTATTTCATGATAGCACTGCTTCTCGTTTCCATCATTGCCATACTCATTTGCATGAAATATGCACGCAAATTGGATCGTATTCCGTTCAAAGATATCGATTGGTTAAGCCTTTTTCTCGTTTCCGTTTGTTACATGTCCCTTATCTATTTTGCCACTTATGGTAAGACGAAAGATTGGTTTGCATCGAAAAATATAGTATTTTCCTTTGTGTTAAGCATTATTACGGGATGGCTTTTTATTCGGCGGCAATTTTCCGACCGGCCTTGCGTTGACCTTTCTCTGTTAAAAAACAGAAATTCGACGGTGGTTTACATCTTATCGTTTCTCTTAATGTTTTTCGTATCGTTCTCCATGTTGATTTCGTCTTATACTACATCGGTACTGCAACTCGACAACATTCACATGAACCGCTTGTATTTCTTTATGATTCCGGGGTTTGTGGCAGGAGGATTTATCAGTTATTATTTTTTCATCAAAGAAATCCGTATGGCATGGCTGATTTTCTTGGGGTTTGCCTGCTTAACACTCTCGATCGGGCTTCTCTATTTTCTGGTAACTCCCTACGGATTGTATGAAGACCTGTTCTTCCTGATGTTTTTACGCGGTGTGGGCATGCATGTACTTTTTACGGCATTTTCCATCTACGGAATTGCGGGATTGACACCCAGGCAGATTACTTACAACGGTTTTTTCATTGTAAGCAGCCGTTCGGCGCTTGCTCCGGCAGTGGGGGCTTCGATTCTGACCAACTGGCTCAATGTGTTGCAACAAAAAAACATAACTATTCTATCGACTAATATTGATACGCAAAACATAACGGCAATGAGTCAATTAGCGGCTTCCACCAAGGCAGCTCTTGCGCAAGGTTGGAGTATTGAGGAAGCCCGGCAATTGGCAACCGCTGCGCTGTATCGTCAAGTTCAGATACAGTCGGCAATCGTCAGCATAAAAACCATCGCCGGCTGGATGCTGCTATTCGGCATCATTCTGTTAATCGGAATCCTGCTCTATTTCTTCCAATACTCGCCCGTAAAACTGATCAAAATGGGAAAAGACATGATGGGGGAATAAGATGGCAAGAATGATACTAAAATACGATACCGCAACAGAGCAATAGCGGAGCTGCGGTAAAAGCCGGATTATTAGCAGCAGGCGTTTTTTACGTCTTATTATCAAAATAATTGCCAATTATATAAAGTGGTACATTCGTGAGCCAAGTTTTTTTTCTGAAATCGGATAAAGAAGTCCTGATTACAGTTTCAGGATTGTATTTTTGGCAAAATGTTTTCAAGCTTTTTGCTTGCAAATTTTCGGCGGCTTTTACTTCTATGGGAATAACTTCATTTGAATATTGCACAACTAAATCAATTTCGGCTTTCAAACTTTCGGAAGCCCAATAAGCAATTACTAAATTTCCGTTTTGTGTAAATTGTTGAAATACGAATTGTTCGGTTAATGCGCCTTTAAATTCTTCAAAGATTTCACTTCCTCTCAAAAGCGTTTTTGCGTCCAAATCTGCCATTGCCGCCATTAGCCCGACATCAACCATAAAGAGTTTGAAAGCCGAAAAATCGAGGTATGCTTTCAAAGGTAAGTCCGGTTTTGTAATGCGAAAAACCTGTTTTATCAATCCGCAATCAAGCAGCCACGCCATTGCCAATTCAAATTCTCTTGCTCGTGCCCCTTTTTGTATTTTTGCGTAAATAAATTTGCGATTTTCTTTGGCAAGTTGAGGCAAAATAGAGTTCCAAACGAGGCGAATACGAGGTACAATGTCTTTTCCTGATTTAGGTTGACTATTGTCAGTTTTATCACTTAGAAAAGTTGACTCGGATTAATACTAATAACTGATATTTGTTTACTTCTGATTGTTATCTCTGATATTTGTTTACCC
>Ga0123354_10004792_pt1 | contig 19340 bp, 7 predicted proteins | sample TergutLab28metaG_2_FD_97872 | JGI IMG/M metagenome (GOLD analysis project Ga0123354, IMG submission 97872) | Labiotermes labralis P4 segment gut microbial communities from Petit-Saut dam, French Guiana - Lab288 P4 | ecosystem: Host-associated > Arthropoda: Insects > Digestive system > Gut ...
AGTTAGTTCTAAAATATATGTTAAAAATGGTTAAAATACAGATGAAGAACATATAATCGTGGTGAACACGTGGATCTATGTTGTATACATGTGACTGGTGTTAGTGTACCTTATGGAAGTGCCGTGATGTTATGTTCGTGGATTGGGGACCTCACGATGTATCAGAGGCCTTTTATCGTATGTGGATGGTGTGTGCCCTCGTTTGTAAGGAGCTCGAACTCACTGTTTGGGTGATGTGACGTCCTTGTGAGGTAGATGTTCGATGTCATCCAGATGTCCGTGGGTTGAACGCGGCGCTCTGTGCTGCTTATTATAGCGAGCAACAATGTGGGTGCGCTGTCCCAGATCTTGAGTGGAATGTGATAGGAGGCGGCTTCTTGTGTTGCCGAGTGAAGAGATCAGTGCTGGTGCGATGTCTTTTTGGCGTTGACGTGTGGAATTTCGAGGAAGTGAGGTTGATTGATGCGGTCGTGTTTAAGAACTGGCAGTGGACGGTGAAGTGCATTGTCAGGTGGCGTATTTTGTCCGTGTGTCGATCTTGGATGGATGTTCACTGTGTACTCAGTATGTACTAAGGATGACCCCAAGGGGTTGAAACATGTAGCTACATTAATTGTTTATAACATAACTTTACATCACATTGTTGTGTAAGATGGACAATGAACAACAGAATATTTGTGACTTGAGGCAAATGCAGTGTTTTTTAATGCTACAGCTGATGGTGGTACATACAGTTACCATTGCGTCTTTAAAGTTTAAAACTACGAGTGGTTTTATATTGGTGTGTTGTATTGACATTAGTTTTTAATACGGAAATTTTAGGTTGCGACATCACGATCTATTGAACTACCGAAAGTAGTTTTTCAAGATAGACATTTTCAGAAAACTTATGATTCGGCATGGACGGCGGTCTGTTTGTTTTTATTAATTTCTTCTCAGAAGTAGTTTTTTTTAATCAACAAAACGGCCAAGGTTAAGAACTGACAGTAGTGCCTCAAGCGGAGACCAAAGGCAGCTAACATATTTCATGTATTTCCCTTGACCTCCACTTGGGGGCAGGTCTGTCGATTTCAACGTTTTGTTTCTTATTTAAACGTGGTGGGGGATGCTTTTGGTTCTTATTTACACTTCGCTTACAATCCGCTGACCTCGCAAAGAAATGACCCAGCATTCAGCATTAGAATGTACAACATTTAATTTTTTTAACATTAAAAGTTGCTGTAATTTTGTTGATAAAATATTTAAATGTTTCTTCCTGTGAATTATTCGCACGGCTACAACTAGCTTTAAAATTGTTAATGTTTCCTAACTATGCCAAAGCAGTGTATGAATATTATATTGTTCATTTGTGTGAGATACATTTTGTATACACTACTTTTCGGTAACTGGTTGTTCTTGCGAATGAAGCACATTTTAATGATGTCTTTCATGCCTGTACGTTTATATTTTAAAATTGGTGGCGATGGATAAAACGAAGCCAGGACCTTTCGTATAAGAGACTATCGATGCCGCCGCTCTCCTATCTGGATGGTCCTTTTCGCGCAGGTTTACATTCTAAATTGAGCATTAGAGATTCTATTTCTGGAGGCCTTGGAGATTGCTATATTGTGAAATACATGCACAGCATTTTACGTGAGTGTAGGTCTGTTTGAATTCTGTTACTACTGTACATATACTGCCTGAAATATAGAAATGTGTATATAAGATACAAATACAATCGTAACAGCGACCGATATTCGAGACAAATCCTTCCAAAATTGCAAAGGCAGAAATTCAATATATCGGAAACAATAATCCCGTAATACTACTGAATGTAATTGGAAAGGGAGGAAGAAATACAGTGACGTACTTTATTATTGCGGAATGTGGCTGTCGCTGGGATGTTTATGAGTCATATCTGATGTTTGAAATGTGTGTGGGAAAGGAAATCTGAAAATAACGAAGCGATTTTCAGTTTCAATATATTACATCCCTAGCATTATCGCCAGAAATGTTATTAAATTTGCTGCAATTTCAGTGTTCGTGTACGCGCAGTAAAGCCGCGAGATAGCCTACATCGCACGGCATAAATAAGTTTTTGAAGGGAATTGTTCTTAGTCATGTGTTACATATTGTACACATACTATGTACTTTCGACTCGTAATAACTGTAGGGTTGGGTTATTAGAACGAATCCAGCCCCCTTCGATGCTGTCAAAATGCAGTGCTATTCTGAAGGATATCGTGTCCCGTGATAAATGGATTCCTGTCGCCACGACATAGTGCGTCTTCAGGTTGTGGGTAGAGAAGAAGGTCTTCAGATACGATTACGAAGGGTAGCTGCGAATGTATTGAATAAGCGGTCGCCGGCAACCGACAAGGGGTGGTTCGCCAGCTGGGGTGTCTGCACGATCACCCTTCGTAACTTTGTTGTCCGGACGCGCTCAGTCTGGTAGGTGATCCTCTTTCGGGAAACGGGTGTGGTTCACCGAATCACATATAGTTTTAATTATTTCTTTTTTTACTTGTTGTTTTATTTACTCAGTTTATTCTTGATATAAAATAATGGAGCGCTATATCCAGTAAAACAACTAGATCATTTCTAGGAAACCGACACAGTCACTTCTCTGTACTGCCACCTACACCACACTCGTACGCGACTGACCTCCTTACTGGACTGCTAGCGTCCGTTATCAGCTTCTAACGTTTTCTCATTTAAATCCCTCCCCTCCTACCTGTCACCAAAGGTCCTGAATACACGTTGACAGATTAACTTACAATGCATGCCATGAACCGTCCGTAACTGACGCCAGCAATCTTAAGAAACAACTATACTAAAAATGATGGGCTACAGGTGGTTTGGCGAAGTGCTCACCGTTCCTCAGTGTGGAATCTTGACATGTTACGAAACTGTCTGAAATGTCTCGGACTTGGACTGATCTTTCGGAACGAGTTAAGCAACGGAAAATGGGCATGATTCACGAATTTTAAAAGAATTCTTTGGGAGGACGTGTACTGGCTTGTTCTGGCACAGGACCGGGAAGGGTGGCGGGGTCTTGTGACCACAATTCAGGTTCCGTAACGGACGGGGAATATGTTGACCACCTGAGCATCTGTTAGCTTCTTGAGAAGGACATTGTTTTATGGAGTTTGTTTGTTTGTTGGATTGTTATAATGTAGTGTCATATTGATCATGATGATGATAGCGTATTTTTCTGGGATTCTTTTGCTGAGTGAGTTCCACCGAAAGATATGAACGACTGTGTGCAGTCTTATAGAAAATCCAATTATATGCACTAATTTCTCAAATTTATTTTTGGAATAGTACTCTACATGTTTCGGAGAGTTTCTTTGTCCATCATCAGGAGTTTTTCACTGTACACACAGCAATGGTATACGTCATACAGGTTTGCTGACAGCTTGCGAGCAGGATCAGGACGGAAATTTGAGAGATTAGTGCATCTAGTTGGTTTTATTATAACAATTTATCACGATGAACGGTCAACTGAATGTCAGACTGTGTGCAGGTAAACTTGAACACCTCCGTTTAATAAAGTAATGTCTTTTGATGTGTATTGGACCGTGCATCATCTTGATAACTGAAGAATGAAATCCAAATAAATGCCACTTATTACTTTATTATGCTTATGTTAGGCTCAACATGTTTCGGGCAGCATTATGCCCATCATCAGGATCTCACGACGATAGCGTTGGTTACCACATTGGCCGTCTGGTTCTCAGTTGCTGCTGGTTGGGAGTTAAGTGCAGGCAGGATGGATGAGTGTCCGGACCGAAGGCTGTACAGCCTACTCCAGCCTAACCGCACCTAACCTCCAACCTACAGCAAACCAAGAACGAAACGACCAATGTGGTAATCAACATCATAGCCGCGAGCCCCTGATGGTGGACATAGTAATGCCCGTAACATGTTGAGCCTATGAGAAGTACAAAAAAATAATAAGTGGCATCCAGTTGGTTATTTATTCTTCAGCTATGCCATCTTGTTTAGTCGATATCTTATTTTGGTATAAACTACTCCGATTACGATGGAATCGAATATTCATGGAATGGAGTTTCGAGTCGACAGTCAGTGCACAGTTAATTATCAAAAAAAGTTAAGGACACTGAGAATTTCTTTAAAAGTCTGAGCATCATGTGGCGTGACTTTGCGTAGCTAAAGTTGCTGCATGTGACGTACGTAGGATGTGATGTTTAATCTGCGCACTTAGCCAGTGGAAATTGGGTGACTAAATGCCAGAGTGGTTTTGTACGTAAATTATTTCGGTCTCCTCCAGTAAGGCAATTAATTTCAAGCTGTAAAAGTGGTCATCCATTTCATCGCTATGGAAACCGCTTTCATTGTGCCCATATAGTTAAAGTAATTCGGGACAGCTGATTTGTACGTCAAGTACTTTACTGCAAAGGGGTGACTGGAAAAGGAACAAAATTCGCTTGTCTCTTTTGAAGTGCCGGAACTGCCTCCATGCTTAAGGAGGAAGGGCGTAAGAAACAGAAAACGTTGGGTACTGTGCTTGTGAAAAATTTGGAATTTATTTTTCTTGAGGGATACAGAACCCTTTTGTCTAACAGTGAGAAGGATAGCGGCCTTTAACCTACGCATCTCTGCTTTACACCGTTTAGACACATAATTTGTATCAGATAACTTTACGAGGCTCCTTCAGACTAGAAAGCAGATTGATTGTAGAAAGTTAGAGCTTCAAATTAGTTTTGGACAATGACAAGCTGTACTTGCGCAGTATGGACCACATTGAAGTTAAATAATCAGCAAAGGAAAAGTTAATTTAATGGTGGAAATGAAAGGAATTATTTCCGTAACCTGTCAGTTCACAGACAAGCAGGTATACTGTGGAGGAAGGGAATAACAGTCCTTCAGAATTCTCAGTCTTTGCAGTTGTTTTCTCTTAGATCGGTCTCTTTCGTTGATGAGGTAATGCTCGGTGTTAATGAAAGAAATGCATGAGACAGTTATTTTATTTCCATGCGCAATTAGGTTAGTGAGCACAGCTTTGGCCCTGAACAACACCCATGCATGGAACTGAAGTACCTACCAAGCAGTCAGTTTGTTTTCCCCATGGCTTTTCTCTAACTATGTTAAGGAGGGGGACCGCGGTAGCACAATGGTTATGGTTCTGTGCTATAAATCGGAAGGTCGCTGGTTCGATCCCAGCTGATGTCATTGGAATTCTTCATTGACATAAAATCCCTCAGATCGCACCATGGCCCTGGAGTCGACCCAGCCTCTAACAGAAATGAGTACCAGGAGTATTTCCTGGGTGTAAAGGCGGCCGGTGCGTAAGGCTGACAACCTTACCACCATCCCGTACCGTTGTCATGTAATCTGAGAACCTCAACTTCCTGGAACCCTCTGGACCACTCCGGGCCTGTAACGGGACTGCTTTACCCTTACCTTGTATGTTAAGGAGACCAGGGCAGAAAGAACAACAAGCTTTGTTTAATTAAACCAGACGGCAAATATTATGGGTTGTACCCAAATCTGCCTAACCACGTTTATCAACATATTAGAACTGTTTTACAGATTACTTGCCGCTGAGAGGGCAAAGCGGGTGACCCGGAGTAGCGTAGTGGGTTCAGTGACAAGGCTGCGGGCTGGACGGCCCGGGATTTATATTTCGGTGTGAACAAGGGACTTGCCTATTGTCCTAAATATCAGCCCGGCACTGGGCCCACACAAACTCTTATTTAATGTGTACTGGGGTTCTTTCCCGAGGTAAAGCAGCCGGGGCGTGAAGTTTACCATGCACCTCCATCTACGATCGAGGTTAAGATTAAGCTGAGCCATACCTTTTATGGTGCAGACAGGGAACACCCTATCTAATGAGACACGTTAGCGCCTGCTCTGAAAACCTTTTTTGTGACACTGAAATACAGATAATTCATCATAATCGTTGAGGGTTGTTTGACCGTGCATCTTCCTCATGAAATAAAGTGAAATGCCAACTTGATGCAACTAGGTAATTTTATTGATGTATTCTTAGCTCGACATGTTTCGGGTACATACGCCCATCGTTAGGAGCATTAGATGTTGAGTTGCAGCATATGGTTTTCTGCACCGTACACACGACCTACGCAGCGGCTCTCAAGACCACCAACCATCCAAAATCTCTGTGCAGAAAACCATATGCTGCAACTCAACATCTAATGCTCCTGATGATGGGCGTATGTACCCGAAACATGTCGAGCTAAGAATACATCAATAAAATTACATAGTTGCATCAGGTTGGCATTTCACTTCATTTCATCATAATCCCTTTAGGTAGGCCCTCGCCTGGCATGGGAGTGCAGTGAACTAGGGGCGCCTGGATGTCAATTAATGGTCGTGCTTTCACGTTGAGTGTCTTTCTCTCGTTTCCGGCAAGAGGAAACTGATGTGCGTTCCAAAATGAATATATAACGTGCTCGTGTAAGCTTCACTCATATGCCTTATGATTGAAATTTGCTTTGAAGCCACAGGGTAACTTTTGAATCTGCTATATTTTAGGTGGACGATGTTAGTTGCCCACTTATCATGTAATTCTGCATTCGAACGTATACTTGGGACGAATAAATGCAATCAGCCATATTTTTGGTCCCACAGTTCATTACGTTTACACCTATAATTGCCCATATTTCTCAAAATAGACTTGAAGTGCGGGAGTAAAAGATGCTTAGTTGGAAATTCGCAGATTTATTTGGCAAACATCCTGGTATACGATTTAGTTTATATTGCCATATCGACGTTTTGATGTGAAATTTGGTCATCGAGGAAGGAACGTTGGCTGAGGAGTACGAGAATAGGGTGCTGAGGAAATATTTGGGCCTAAGATGGATGATATAACAGGAGAGCGGAGAAGACTACGCAACGAGGAGCTTTATGTTATGTACAAATCACCAAATATTATTTTTATACGTGTGATCGAATAAAGAAGAATGATATTGACGAGAAATGTAGCACGTTTGGGAGAAATAGGTGAGGTGCTTACAAGGTTGTGGTGGGGAAACCTGAGGGAAAGAGACCACGGAAGACCTAGGCGTAGATGGGAGGATAATATTAAAATTGGCGAGAAATGTAGCACGTTTGTGAGGAATAGGAGAGGTGCTTACAAGGTTGTGGTGGGGAAATCTGAGGGAAAGAGACCACGGAAGACCTAGGCGTAGATGGGAGGATAATATTAAAATAGATATTCAAGAAGTGTGATGGGACGTGGACTGGATTGATCTCGATCAGGATAGGGATCAAGGGGGCGGACGCTTGTGAATGCCGTAGGGAACATCCGGGCTTTAAAAACTTTCGGGGAATTTCTTGACTAACTGAGGAACTGTTAGTTTCTCAAGAAGGACTTTTCTCTGTAGAGACGGTCAGTCAGTCATTCACTCTCTGTTATCAACGCTATGAGGACTGATATTCTCTAATTTATGTATACACTTTCGTTTACTACCTTATACAGAACAGTGTCCGTCTCCGTTACAAATATTAGCAGCTGAATGTTTTACGTTTATGGTTCCGTGCATCACTGATCTATAATAATAAATGTCCAATTAGATGCAACACAAAGCAGTGTATTTATTATTCTGCAAGTTCACTCTACACGTTTCGGGTGTCAACCACACCCATCATCGGGAGTACACAAAACTGTAACTACAGCCTCCGGTACTGCGCATCTACCTCCCTTCAACGCTCCAACTTGGCCAAGCTTGGCCACGTTGGAGGGAGGTAGCTGAAAAGAATATGACCAGTACCGGAGGCTGTAGTTACAGTTTTGTGTACTCCTGATGATGGGTGTGGTTGACACCCGAAACATGTAGAGTGAAGTTGCAGAACAATAAATAGACCGCTTTGTGTTGCATCTCGTTGGACAGTTAGTAATATAGCTGAATGTTGTTTAGTGTTAGAATCAGTAATAATTTCTTAAATCATACGAAGGACGGAAAAATACTGTATGATCCTGTGTTTTCGTAACGGCACTGCAGACTGTTAAAAAGATAATTTTGAGCTCCTGCTTTTATTCTCGAAATACATTAATTCACTTTAGCCCTTTCCAAGAAGAGCTTCTCCGCTTTGCTGGAAGTGTTATTTCGGAAGTGCTGATACATATTTCCCTTACCAAACAAGGTGTGCGATAAATTACCTTGAATATGGAGGAACAGAAGTAAAAGCGTGACGTATTTACTGTGACATTCTCGAACGATGGCTTGAATCGGAATTGAAGGCGATTTTACTAACAGTGTTTGATGTATTTGTTATAAAATCCTTTAGGAAAAATTGAAAGAAAATGAATGCCGCACGAAAAATATCCAAATAAATTCAGTGGGAAAGTGCCAGTTCTGTTGATTATGATCCTCGCCTGGGGATATTGAAGACCACTCATGTAAACATGTTTGTGCAGGAATTATCTGCCACTTCACCTTAGTTTTCCCTTGTTTGTTATATGTTCGTACAGGTGTACTGGCTTTTAGCTAAGGCGCGTGGACTGTTTCATTTCCATCTCGGTGATTTGAAACAACAAACTCCATAATTCAAATGTAATTATTTATATTATTAAGGTGTATACAAATCAGCTGCCCCATATAGCATATTATTTCTAGAGAAGTTACTGGTGCGTCATCTAATGAAGAATTCCTCGAGATCGTTCTAAAAAATTCTTCCAATTTTGTTGGCCCAATGTAACATTTCATCATACAATATTTAGACCTATTTTAGTATTATCCCCTTGCATGTGTCTCGATTTTCGTGGTTTTAATTTAAATTGGTGTTATCGGATGCAGTTATGTTTAACTTTTGACTCAATAAATACGTTACAATATTATACTGATATTCCGATCAGGTTTTCCGATCATATTTGACTATTTTGTCACAGGTGCCATGTGTGATGCATGCTCAGTCCATCTTTCAGTTCATGATTTGAGAGATCCTTCGATGTATTCCCATTTACGTCTATTCTGAGACGTAACTTCTGTCTGTCTTGTTACTTATGGGGCTGGTTCGCGTAGAAAGGGTTCTTCCGAAGTAGGAAGTTTGACTTATGATACTCAGAGAATCAATTATACTCACCGATCTCGCTTAAAAAAGCACGAGTATGCAAACGCACGCACGCACGTGCGCACTCACAGATCTTACAGTTTTGTCAAATCAAGGAAACACGCGAGATTTTCTGGCAAGAACCTCATACAGGCTTTTTCTCAGATGCTGCAAAATTTATCGATATGAAACCAGAAGTGAGAAATCTGTAATTATTCGATTGCTTTTTTGTAGTTCTGTCCACTCACTGTATTACGACGCGCAGTAAAGTTTCTCAGTGTTTGACGTGAGGAGATATTCCATACAAATTGCTTTATTATCTTCGTCATGTCTGTAATTTTGACCACAATAAATTGTAGTGCTGTCTGTGCCGTTATTGCCTGCCTGACACAGAAGAGTATGAAGAGCTGGTACTCAACAACTGAAGCGGATGGTAGTAGATCCGGTTAATCAATACCAGAAGTTGTTACTCAATTATTACACCAACCACTGTACATATACAAAATTTATAAAATTTACATATTAAAACATTAAAAACGCTCCGACATGTTTCGGTCCTAAGACCATCATCAGGGAGCTATATATTCCTCGCTTAAGTCACACTAGAAATAGTCACAGATTAATTTCGTTGTACAAGTTGGGTGTTGTGGCAGCATGCTGCCACAACACCCAACTTGTACAACGAAATTAATCTGTGACTATTTCTAGTGTGACTTAAGCGAGGAATATATAGCTCCCTGATGATGGTCTTAGGACCGAAACATGTCGGAGCGTTTTTAATGTTTTAATATGTAAATTTTATAAATTTTGTATATGTACAGTGGTTGGTGTAATAATTGAGTAACAACTTCTGGTATTGATTAACCGGATCTACTACCATCCGCTTCAGTTGTTGAGTACCAGCTCTTCATACTCTTCTGTGTCAGGCAGGCAATAACGGCACAGACAGCACTACAATTTATTGTGGTCAAAATTACAGACATGACGAAGATAATAAAGCAATTTGTATGGAATATCTCCTCACGTCAAACACTGAGAAACTTTACTGCGCGTCGTAATACAGTGAGTGGACAGAACTACAAAAAAGCAATCGAATAATTACAGATTTCTCACTTCTGGTTTCATATCGATAAATTTTGCAGCATCTGAGAAAAAGCCTGTATGAGGTTCTTGCCAGAAAATCTCGCGTGTTTCCTTGATTTGACAAAACTGTAAGATCTGTGAGTGCGCACGTGCGTGCGTGCGTTTGCATACTCGTGCTTTTTTAAGCGAGATCGGTGAGTATAATTGATTCTCTGAGTATCATAAGTCAAACTTCCTACTTCGGAAGAACCCTTTCTACGCGAACCAGCCCCATAAGTAACAAGACAGACAGAAGTTACGTCTCAGAATAGACGTAAATGGGAATACATCGAAGGATCTCTCAAATCATGAACTGAAAGATGGACTGAGCATGCATCACACATGGCACCTGTGACAAAATAGTCAAATATGATCGGAAAACCTGATCGGAATATCAGTATAATATTGTAACGTATTTATTGAGTCAAAAGTTAAACATAACTGCATCCGATAACACCAATTTAAATTAAAACCACGAAAATCGAGACACATGCAAGGGGATAATACTAAAATAGGTCTAAATATTGTATGATGAAATGTTACATTGGGCCAACAAAATTGGAAGAATTTTTTAGAACGATCTCGAGGAATTCTTCATTAGATGACGCACCAGTAACTTCTCTAGAAATAATATGCTATATGGGGCAGCTGATTTGTATACACCTTAATAATATAAATAATTACATTTGAATTATGGAGTTTGTTGTTTCAAATCACCGAGATGGAAATGAAACAGTCCACGCGCCTTAGCTAAAAGCCAGTACACCTGTACGAACATATAACAAACAAGGGAAAACTAAGGTGAAGTGGCAGATAATTCCTGCACAAACATGTTTACATGAGTGGTCTTCAATATCCCCAGGCGAGGATCATAATCAACAGAACTGGCACTTTCCCACTGAATTTATTTGGATATTTTTCGTGCGGCATTCATTTTCTTTCAATTTTTCCTAAAGGATTTTATAACAAATACATCAAACACTGTTAGTAAAATCGCCTTCAATTCCGATTCAAGCCATCGTTCGAGAATGTCACAGTAAATACGTCACGCTTTTACTTCTGTTCCTCCATATTCAAGGTAATTTATCGCACACCTTGTTTGGTAAGGGAAATATGTATCAGCACTTCCGAAATAACACTTCCAGCAAAGCGGAGAAGCTCTTCTTGGAAAGGGCTAAAGTGAATTAATGTATTTCGAGAATAAAAGCAGGAGCTCAAAATTATCTTTTTAACAGTCTGCAGTGCCGTTACGAAAACACAGGATCATACAGTATTTTTCCGTCCTTCGTATGATTTAAGAAATTATTACTGATTCTAACACTAAACAACATTCAGCTATATTACTAACTGTCCAACGAGATGCAACACAAAGCGGTCTATTTATTGTTCTGCAACTTCACTCTACATGTTTCGGGTGTCAACCACACCCATCATCAGGAGTACACAAAACTGTAACTACAGCCTCCGGTACTGGTCATATTCTTTTCAGCTACCTCCCTCCAACGTGGCCAAGCTTGGCCAAGTTGGAGCGTTGAAGGGAGGTAGATGCGCAGTACCGGAGGCTGTAGTTACAGTTTTGTGTACTCCCGATGATGGGTGTGGTTGACACCCGAAACGTGTAGAGTGAACTTGCAGAATAATAAATACACTGCTTTGTGTTGCATCTAATTGGACATTTATTATTATAGATCAGTGATGCACGGAACCATAAACGTAAAACATTCAGCTGCTAATATTTGTAACGGAGACGGACACTGTTCTGTATAAGGTAGTAAACGAAAGTGTATACATAAATTAGAGAATATCAGTCCTCATAGCGTTGATAACAGAGAGTGAATGACTGACTGACCGTCTCTACAGAGAAAAGTCCTTCTTGAGAAACTAACAGTTCCTCAGTTAGTCAAGAAATTCCCCGAAAGTTTTTAAAGCCCGGATGTTCCCTACGGCATTCACAAGCGTCCGCCCCCTTGATCCCTATCCTGATCGAGATCAATCCAGTCCACGTCCCATCACACTTCTTGAATATCTATTTTAATATTATCCTCCCATCTACGCCTAGGTCTTCCGTGGTCTCTTTCCCTCAGATTTCCCCACCACAACCTTGTAAGCACCTCTCCTATTCCTCACAAACGTGCTACATTTCTCGCCAATTTTAATATTATCCTCCCATCTACGCCTAGGTCTTCCGTGGTCTCTTTCCCTCAGGTTTCCCCACCACAACCTTGTAAGCACCTCACCTATTTCTCCCAAACGTGCTACATTTCTCGTCAATATCATTCTTCTTTATTCGATCACACGTATAAAAATAATATTTGGTGATTTGTACATAACATAAAGCTCCTCGTTGCGTAGTCTTCTCCGCTCTCCTGTTATATCATCCATCTTAGGCCCAAATATTTCCTCAGCACCCTATTCTCGTACTCCTCAGCCAACGTTCCTTCCTCGATGACCAAATTTCACATCAAAACGTCGATATGGCAATATAAACTAAATCGTATACCAGGATGTTTGCCAAATAAATCTGCGAATTTCCAACTAAGCATCTTTTACTCCCGCACTTCAAGTCTATTTTGAGAAATATGGGCAATTATAGGTGTAAACGTAATGAACTGTGGGACCAAAAATATGGCTGATTGCATTTATTCGTCCCAAGTATACGTTCGAATGCAGAATTACATGATAAGTGGGCAACTAACATCGTCCACCTAAAATATAGCAGATTCAAAAGTTACCCTGTGGCTTCAAAGCAAATTTCAATCATAAGGCATATGAGTGAAGCTTACACGAGCACGTTATATATTCATTTTGGAACGCACATCAGTTTCCTCTTGCCGGAAACGAGAGAAAGACACTCAACGTGAAAGCACGACCATTAATTGACATCCAGGCGCCCCTAGTTCACTGCACTCCCATGCCAGGCGAGGGCCTACCTAAAGGGATTATGATGAAATGAAGTGAAATGCCAACCTGATGCAACTATGTAATTTTATTGATGTATTCTTAGCTCGACATGTTTCGGGTACATACGCCCATCATCAGGAGCATTAGATGTTGAGTTGCAGCATATGGTTTTCTGCACAGAGATTTTGGATGGTTGGTGGTCTTGAGAGCCGCTGCGTAGGTCGTGTGTACGGTGCAGAAAACCATATGCTGCAACTCAACATCTAATGCTCCTAACGATGGGCGTATGTACCCGAAACATGTCGAGCTAAGAATACATCAATAAAATTACCTAGTTGCATCAAGTTGGCATTTCACTTTATTTCATGAGGAAGATGCACGGTCAAACAACCCTCAACGATTATGATGAATTATCTGTATTTCAGTGTCACAAAAAAGGTTTTCAGAGCAGGCGCTAACGTGTCTCATTAGATAGGGTGTTCCCTGTCTGCACCATAAAAGGTATGGCTCAGCTTAATCTTAACCTCGATCGTAGATGGAGGTGCATGGTAAACTTCACGCCCCGGCTGCTTTACCTCGGGAAAGAACCCCAGTACACATTAAATAAGAGTTTGTGTGGGCCCAGTGCCGGGCTGATATTTAGGACAATAGGCAAGTCCCTTGTTCACACCGAAATATAAATCCCGGGCCGTCCAGCCCGCAGCCTTGTCACTGAACCCACTACGCTACTCCGGGTCACCCGCTTTGCCCTCTCAGCGGCAAGTAATCTGTAAAACAGTTCTAATATGTTGATAAACGTGGTTAGGCAGATTTGGGTACAACCCATAATATTTGCCGTCTGGTTTAATTAAACAAAGCTTGTTGTTCTTTCTGCCCTGGTCTCCTTAACATACAAGGTAAGGGTAAAGCAGTCCCGTTACAGGCCCGGAGTGGTCCAGAGGGTTCCAGGAAGTTGAGGTTCTCAGATTACATGACAACGGTACGGGATGGTGGTAAGGTTGTCAGCCTTACGCACCGGCCGCCTTTACACCCAGGAAATACTCCTGGTACTCATTTCTGTTAGAGGCTGGGTCGACTCCAGGGCCATGGTGCGATCTGAGGGATTTTATGTCAATGAAGAATTCCAATGACATCAGCTGGGATCGAACCAGCGACCTTCCGATTTATAGCACAGAACCATAACCATTGTGCTACCGCGGTCCCCCTCCTTAACATAGTTAGAGAAAAGCCATGGGGAAAACAAACTGACTGCTTGGTAGGTACTTCAGTTCCATGCATGGGTGTTGTTCAGGGCCAAAGCTGTGCTCACTAACCTAATTGCGCATGGAAATAAAATAACTGTCTCATGCATTTCTTTCATTAACACCGAGCATTACCTCATCAACGAAAGAGACCGATCTAAGAGAAAACAACTGCAAAGACTGAGAATTCTGAAGGACTGTTATTCCCTTCCTCCACAGTATACCTGCTTGTCTGTGAACTGACAGGTTACGGAAATAATTCCTTTCATTTCCACCATTAAATTAACTTTTCCTTTGCTGATTATTTAACTTCAATGTGGTCCATACTGCGCAAGTACAGCTTGTCATTGTCCAAAACTAATTTGAAGCTCTAACTTTCTACAATCAATCTGCTTTCTAGTCTGAAGGAGCCTCGTAAAGTTATCTGATACAAATTATGTGTCTAAACGGTGTAAAGCAGAGATGCGTAGGTTAAAGGCCGCTATCCTTCTCACTGTTAGACAAAAGGGTTCTGTATCCCTCAAGAAAAATAAATTCCAAATTTTTCACAAGCACAGTACCCAACGTTTTCTGTTTCTTACGCCCTTCCTCCTTAAGCATGGAGGCAGTTCCGGCACTTCAAAAGAGACAAGCGAATTTTGTTCCTTTTCCAGTCACCCCTTTGCAGTAAAGTACTTGACGTACAAATCAGCTGTCCCGAATTACTTTAACTATATGGGCACAATGAAAGCGGTTTCCATAGCGATGAAATGGATGACCACTTTTACAGCTTGAAATTAATTGCCTTACTGGAGGAGACCGAAATAATTTACGTACAAAACCACTCTGGCATTTAGTCACCCAATTTCCACTGGCTAAGTGCGCAGATTAAACATCACATCCTACGTACGTCACATGCAGCAACTTTAGCTACGCAAAGTCACGCCACATGATGCTCAGACTTTTAAAGAAATTCTCAGTGTCCTTAACTTTTTTTGATAATTAACTGTGCACTGACTGTCGACTCGAAACTCCATTCCATGAATATTCGATTCCATCGTAATCGGAGTAGTTTATACCAAAATAAGATATCGACTAAACAAGATGGCATAGCTGAAGAATAAATAACCAACTGGATGCCACTTATTATTTTTTTGTACTTCTCATAGGCTCAACATGTTACGGGCATTACTATGTCCACCATCAGGGGCTCGCGGCTATGATGTTGATTACCACATTGGTCGTTTCGTTCTTGGTTTGCTGTAGGTTGGAGGTTAGGTGCGGTTAGGCTGGAGTAGGCTGTACAGCCTTCGGTCCGGACACTCATCCATCCTGCCTGCACTTAACTCCCAACCAGCAGCAACTGAGAACCAGACGGCCAATGTGGTAACCAACGCTATCGTCGTGAGATCCTGATGATGGGCATAATGCTGCCCGAAACATGTTGAGCCTAACATAAGCATAATAAAGTAATAAGTGGCATTTATTTGGATTTCATTCTTCAGTTATCAAGATGATGCACGGTCCAATACACATCAAAAGACATTACTTTATTAAACGGAGGTGTTCAAGTTTACCTGCACACAGTCTGACATTCAGTTGACCGTTCATCGTGATAAATTGTTATAATAAAACCAACTAGATGCACTAATCTCTCAAATTTCCGTCCTGATCCTGCTCGCAAGCTGTCAGCAAACCTGTATGACGTATACCATTGCTGTGTGTACAGTGAAAAACTCCTGATGATGGACAAAGAAACTCTCCGAAACATGTAGAGTACTATTCCAAAAATAAATTTGAGAAATTAGTGCATATAATTGGATTTTCTATAAGACTGCACACAGTCGTTCATATCTTTCGGTGGAACTCACTCAGCAAAAGAATCCCAGAAAAATACGCTATCATCATCATGATCAATATGACACTACATTATAACAATCCAACAAACAAACAAACTCCATAAAACAATGTCCTTCTCAAGAAGCTAACAGATGCTCAGGTGGTCAACATATTCCCCGTCCGTTACGGAACCTGAATTGTGGTCACAAGACCCCGCCACCCTTCCCGGTCCTGTGCCAGAACAAGCCAGTACACGTCCTCCCAAAGAATTCTTTTAAAATTCGTGAATCATGCCCATTTTCCGTTGCTTAACTCGTTCCGAAAGATCAGTCCAAGTCCGAGACATTTCAGACAGTTTCGTAACATGTCAAGATTCCACACTGAGGAACGGTGAGCACTTCGCCAAACCACCTGTAGCCCATCATTTTTAGTATAGTTGTTTCTTAAGATTGCTGGCGTCAGTTACGGACGGTTCATGGCATGCATTGTAAGTTAATCTGTCAACGTGTATTCAGGACCTTTGGTGACAGGTAGGAGGGGAGGGATTTAAATGAGAAAACGTTAGAAGCTGATAACGGACGCTAGCAGTCCAGTAAGGAGGTCAGTCGCGTACGAGTGTGGTGTAGGTGGCAGTACAGAGAAGTGACTGTGTCGGTTTCCTAGAAATGATCTAGTTGTTTTACTGGATATAGCGCTCCATTATTTTATATCAAGAATAAACTGAGTAAATAAAACAACAAGTAAAAAAAGAAATAATTAAAACTATATGTGATTCGGTGAACCACACCCGTTTCCCGAAAGAGGATCACCTACCAGACTGAGCGCGTCCGGACAACAAAGTTACGAAGGGTGATCGTGCAGACACCCCAGCTGGCGAACCACCCCTTGTCGGTTGCCGGCGACCGCTTATTCAATACATTCGCAGCTACCCTTCGTAATCGTATCTGAAGACCTTCTTCTCTACCCACAACCTGAAGACGCACTATGTCGTGGCGACAGGAATCCATTTATCACGGGACACGATATCCTTCAGAATAGCACTGCATTTTGACAGCATCGAAGGGGGCTGGATTCGTTCTAATAACCCAACCCTACAGTTATTACGAGTCGAAAGTACATAGTATGTGTACAATATGTAACACATGACTAAGAACAATTCCCTTCAAAAACTTATTTATGCCGTGCGATGTAGGCTATCTCGCGGCTTTACTGCGCGTACACGAACACTGAAATTGCAGCAAATTTAATAACATTTCTGGCGATAATGCTAGGGATGTAATATATTGAAACTGAAAATCGCTTCGTTATTTTCAGATTTCCTTTCCCACACACATTTCAAACATCAGATATGACTCATAAACATCCCAGCGACAGCCACATTCCGCAATAATAAAGTACGTCACTGTATTTCTTCCTCCCTTTCCAATTACATTCAGTAGTATTACGGGATTATTGTTTCCGATATATTGAATTTCTGCCTTTGCAATTTTGGAAGGATTTGTCTCGAATATCGGTCGCTGTTACGATTGTATTTGTATCTTATATACACATTTCTATATTTCAGGCAGTATATGTACAGTAGTAACAGAATTCAAACAGACCTACACTCACGTAAAATGCTGTGCATGTATTTCACAATATAGCAATCTCCAAGGCCTCCAGAAATAGAATCTCTAATGCTCAATTTAGAATGTAAACCTGCGCGAAAAGGACCATCCAGATAGGAGAGCGGCGGCATCGATAGTCTCTTATACGAAAGGTCCTGGCTTCGTTTTATCCATCGCCACCAATTTTAAAATATAAACGTACAGGCATGAAAGACATCATTAAAATGTGCTTCATTCGCAAGAACAACCAGTTACCGAAAAGTAGTGTATACAAAATGTATCTCACACAAATGAACAATATAATATTCATACACTGCTTTGGCATAGTTAGGAAACATTAACAATTTTAAAGCTAGTTGTAGCCGTGCGAATAATTCACAGGAAGAAACATTTAAATATTTTATCAACAAAATTACAGCAACTTTTAATGTTAAAAAAATTAAATGTTGTACATTCTAATGCTGAATGCTGGGTCATTTCTTTGCGAGGTCAGCGGATTGTAAGCGAAGTGTAAATAAGAACCAAAAGCATCCCCCACCACGTTTAAATAAGAAACAAAACGTTGAAATCGACAGACCTGCCCCCAAGTGGAGGTCAAGGGAAATACATGAAATATGTTAGCTGCCTTTGGTCTCCGCTTGAGGCACTACTGTCAGTTCTTAACCTTGGCCGTTTTGTTGATTAAAAAAAACTACTTCTGAGAAGAAATTAATAAAAACAAACAGACCGCCGTCCATGCCGAATCATAAGTTTTCTGAAAATGTCTATCTTGAAAAACTACTTTCGGTAGTTCAATAGATCGTGATGTCGCAACCTAAAATTTCCGTATTAAAAACTAATGTCAATACAACACACCAATATAAAACCACTCGTAGTTTTAAACTTTAAAGACGCAATGGTAACTGTATGTACCACCATCAGCTGTAGCATTAAAAAACACTGCATTTGCCTCAAGTCACAAATATTCTGTTGTTCATTGTCCATCTTACACAACAATGTGATGTAAAGTTATGTTATAAACAATTAATGTAGCTACATGTTTCAACCCCTTGGGGTCATCCTTAGTACATACTGAGTACACAGTGAACATCCATCCAAGATCGACACACGGACAAAATACGCCACCTGACAATGCACTTCACCGTCCACTGCCAGTTCTTAAACACGACCGCATCAATCAACCTCACTTCCTCGAAATTCCACACGTCAACGCCAAAAAGACATCGCACCAGCACTGATCTCTTCACTCGGCAACACAAGAAGCCGCCTCCTATCACATTCCACTCAAGATCTGGGACAGCGCACCCACATTGTTGCTCGCTATAATAAGCAGCACAGAGCGCCGCGTTCAACCCACGGACATCTGGATGACATCGAACATCTACCTCACAAGGACGTCACATCACCCAAACAGTGAGTTCGAGCTCCTTACAAACGAGGGCACACACCATCCACATACGATAAAAGGCCTCTGATACATCGTGAGGTCCCCAATCCACGAACATAACATCACGGCACTTCCATAAGGTACACTAACACCAGTCACATGTATACAACATAGATCCACGTGTTCACCACGATTATATGTTCTTCATCTGTATTTTAACCATTTTTAACATATATTTTAGAACTAACT
>Ga0123354_10004794_pt1 | contig 19338 bp, 11 predicted proteins | sample TergutLab28metaG_2_FD_97872 | JGI IMG/M metagenome (GOLD analysis project Ga0123354, IMG submission 97872) | Labiotermes labralis P4 segment gut microbial communities from Petit-Saut dam, French Guiana - Lab288 P4 | ecosystem: Host-associated > Arthropoda: Insects > Digestive system > Gut ...
ACACACACACACACACACACACACACACCCTGCTTATATATATATATAAGATGTATAAAAAGTTTCTCTGCGGTTTTGTCAACCTGTATTTTCTGTAATATTATGCATATTAACAAGTTAGGAAATGTCTGCAGAGTCTAACCCTTCTGGCACATTAGTTATATTATTAGCCCTAGACTTCCAATTCATGACTGTTTTTACACTGATTTTGTCATGATCAAACATGTGCCTCTCCATATTTCACACAACACACACTAAATATTTTCTTCATGTCTTGGCAGCTGATTGGAATTTTATCATAACTGATAACTGGTAAGAAATGATATTTCTTTCACTTATCTTATAAACAATGAGATTTACAATCAATCTTGCTGATTGTTATACTTCGTAGAAAACATAGTCTTTCTGTGTTACAAAGAATGGATATTGCAAGATGTTATCATAAATAGGTTTAGGTTTAGATCATCATGTGATGTGTCAGTTATTCTTGTCAAAGTGGAACTAGCTAGTCTTGAAGGTTTCAACATACACATTTGTAAACATCCCAAATATGAATTTGTTTGCAAATCCATGTGACTATCCCTAAAAACACTGCAGTTAATGCTAACTTTCCTTGTACAGTATAACATCTGTAGTGCCAGTAACTGATTACTGCCCATACACATCTCAGTGGCTGCAGCAGTCAGTTGTGTCAGACCGTCACACGTCAGGCACTTTCCACTTGTCATAACACATTGGAAAATTTGCACCTCCCCAGCCAGAAAATGACAAATTTGCAATTTTTCTGCAAGGTGGAACACATCCTCTTTGCAGTGACAGTTGTTGATGATATAATCAGTGACAAGAGTCTTGGGCATTCAACAGTAACTCAGAAGTAAGCTAAAACTTATTGTAGTATGAAAGAGCACAGAAGAAAATGTACTAATACTATCACTGTAAGTTCATTACTGGTTTTCTTCCACACCCCCCCCCCCCTTTTGTTTTTTAATGTGTGTAATGGTTAAGGTCATACAGCCTCTTTCTATTTTGGAGTGAGTTTTATGGATATTTTGTATTGCAAGGCTATGATAGTCACAATTTGATATAGTTATAGTATTATGAATTTTTATGATGATTCACTTTATCCTTGTAAAATCAGTTGTTACCATTTACAGTATTTCATGTTACCCCCTTAAACTTTAAACACTGAGTGAAATCCCATCTGCCCTTTGCTAGCATTATTCGGAGCTCACCATATTCTCCACATTAGCAGGTAAAGGGTTAAGCATACATTCTACAAAACTGAGTGCTTTAACAGTTACCCAAGAATTGCAAGATTTTAATGACAGATTCAAGAGAAACCAATTTTCCCAGGAATAAAAACACAAAATGATGAAAATAAAATATTTTGTACTGTTGTACATACCACAATACCACCCTTTACTGTGTAAGCATATGTAAATGAATTAATGAGTGAATGAATGAATGAACATTATATTTTATTATAAAACCGGTTGTTTAAGCAATGGGCAGATCAGGTTGTGACAGACCTAGAAGAAGCTGTATTATTGAGTTGATCAGTTTATTTGCAGGAAAAGGGTTAAATTAGTTTGTCATATTCAGAGACATATTGATTTTTCACAGATATATTATCTCTTTAGAAGCCATATTCAAATCAGTGAGGAAGTTAAGTGTGATGAAGCCAAGGATGTTAAACAGATCACAGAAAAAATATACAAAATACATATATAATGCGATGAATCAAACAGATATTTCTGTTTTGATGGAGTCAAAGTTTCTGCAAATTAGCTAGTCGCCATTTGTCAGCATGTGGAAAGTTACAAAAATGTCAACCATGCAAACACTGAGCACAAGTCTGAGTTTTTTTTTTTGCTCCCTTGTAAAAAGCTACTAACACTGAAATTTTCTTATAAAGCACAAATTCAGGTAATTAAAACACACAAAGCTGAAATTAATAAACAGCAGTAATTTCAAACATATCAGCTTGGTTCTCTTTTCTGCTACCACAGATAATAGATTCTGCAGTATATCCATGGTAGAGTCAAACCTGGTATGTATAGTGTTTACTACAGGAAAGAAAAATATGTACAGGTTTGATCTGCACACATATGAGTATTTGAATTCCTTTTCTTTGCGCTAGAGAGCTCTCCATACTGCTGCTATGCCCCATTTTAATTTTTTAAAATATCTCAGTTTAGTTCAAAATAAATCTATTTCAGGTGCATTGTTGTCTGTCTATTTGTCTGTCTGTCTGTCTGTCTGTCTGTCTGCCTGCACAGCACTACATTCTTCTCTGATGACTGCCAGCTTGGTCAAGTAAATCTCTTCATACTTGGACGTTATACCCAAGTGGAATTCTCTGAACTACCCATGAAAGCCCCTCCCCCCCTTAAATTTTAGGCGTTCTTTATGAAGTCCCAATAAAAGCTTTATGTGAAGACCACATCCATCCAGTCTCTCTGTGGCCTAATATCAGTAACTAAACTGTTTTTCAGATTGTCATGAAATTCAGTGCAGGAGTTTGTTAAACGTTGTCACAAATCAGTTTCATGAAAACTGCATGGATGTCAGTTATGCTTTATTAAGGACTTAAATGAACTGCTACCCATATGTTCCATATTTTTTTAACAGTATGGGTGAAATTTGGTATAGAAGCTGTCCATGTAATGTTGTTGGGCATGGTAAGTTTTGTAAAACTCAGTGTAATGAAATCTGAAGATCAAATATCAATTTTTGCCTTTGTTTTCTATATTGTCATACGATTTTTTTTAAAAATAGTGTAGATGTTGAGGAATATTTATTAAATTGTATACTTACTTACTCCATGGAGCAGAGCCCTTCTTGAGAAGCTAGCAGGTCCTCAGCTAGGCAAGAGATTCCCTGCATTTTATGGAACCCAAAGATTCAATGCAGTGTTTACAAGAGCCCACTATCTGTCCCTATCCTGAGCTAAATCAATCCAATCTATGCCTCCCATCCCACTTCCTGAAGATCAATTCTAATATTATCCTCCAATCTATGCCTGGGTCTGGGTCTGGGTCTTCCAAGTGGTCTCTTAGCTTCAGGTTTCCCCACCAAAATTTTATATGCACTTCTCCTTTCCCCCATGTGGGCTACATGCACTCCCCATCTCATTCTTCTTGATACGATCACCTGAATAACATTTGATGAGGGGTGCAGCTTACTAAGTTCCTCATTATATAGTCTCCTCCACTCCCCTGTTACCTCATGTCTCTTAGGTCCAAAGATCCTCCTCATCACCCTATTCTGAAACACCCTCAGCCTGCCTACATTCCTCCCTCTGTGTGAGGAACCAAGTTCCATACCCATACTAAACAACAGGCAAAATTATAGTTCTGTATGTCTTAATCTTTATATTTTTGGACAGAAAACTGGAAGACAAAAGATTCTGCACCAAATATATATATATATATATATACTTGTTAACTGCAATTGGGTTTACACCCGCTGGCATTAGTACAGTACACATTTACACAATAACAATACATAGAACAACACATTCCATTCCTTCAACCTGCTCTTAATTTCATCCTCAATAGAATTTTGATTCATTAGGGTTGTTCCTAAATATTTGAACTCTTCCGCCCTTTCAAATGAACTATTATCACTCTTTATATTATGACTTCATCCTGCATTCTGATATCGAGATGTGATCATGTATTTAGTTTTATCAGTGTTTACTTCTAATTCAATCTTCTTACTAGCAACTATGAAAGCTTTTGAGTTTTTCTTTATAGTATGTACTCTTCCACTTAATATATTAACATCATCAGCATAAACAAAAGCTGGTGTATACAATTTAATTTTAAGCCATCCTGGTTTACCTGAACCCTTCTAATGGCATATGTAAAAGCAAAGTTGAACTTCAGTGGCAATAAAGCATCTCTTTGTTTCAAACCTTTCTTAAAAGGAATCATGCCAGGCAAATGTTTGCCTACACAACTCTGCTATAGGTTTCATTCAGACATGTTTTAATTAACCTTACCAGTTTAACTGTGATACCATACTCAATGAGAATACTATATAACACCTCCCTTCTAACTGAATCTTAGGCTCTCTGGAAGTCTATAAATAGCTGATGCACATCTTCATTTTATTCCCATTACTAGCTCAAGTATTTGATGAATGCAGAATATGTGATCAGTAGTTGAACTGTTGCGACAAAATCCACGCTGATGATTACCAGTAATTTCCTCTGCATGTGGAGTAACCTTGATGGTAGGAAGTTGGATAAAATTTTGTATGTATTTGACAAAAGTGATACGCCTCTATAATTACTAAAATCTGTTTTATCACCCTTCTTGTAAATAGTCTCAATGATCGGCTCCTTCCACTCCTCAGGAAATTACTCCTTATTTCAAATAGAAATAATAAGTTTATGGATCTCAGAGAAAATTGTTCTTATCCCCTGCTTTAATCAATTCTGCTGGAATTTGATCAAAACCTGGTGATTTGTGTCTTTTTAGCTTTACAACAGCCATCTAAACCTCAAAGGCACTGAGCACAGGCCCTAGTGTCTGTTCTGTATGCATTTCTGTCTGCCTGTCATCATTAAATCCATGGACATTCAATAGTTGAGAGAAATGGCTCCTCCACCTAGCCATAATACTGTGGGAGTCTGCAACTAAATCACCCTTCTCATCCTTACTATTTTAGGTCTAGGCTAGTAATCCATCTTAAAGTCATTGATGTCCCTGTAAAAGTATCAGATTTTTTTTTATCATACTGTTTGTTTAAAGTTAATCAATTTTAGCTATCAGATATTCGTCTTTTTTGTTCCTGAAATGTCTACTAGCTTCACATCTTACACCGTTTAGATTATCCTAATTTTTTTTTATTTGGATCCTGTAACACTGCATTTTAGCCTGGTTCCTTTGGTCTAAAAAACCAAAACATTCTTCATGAAACCATGGTTTATCCTGCTTCAATTCATATGGACCTAGTCTCTCTTTAGCTGAGGTTTTTCTATCATCTTTAATGTTTTCCCAAGCTCTGTTTATATCCTCGGTATCCCATAATTTTTCCAAAGCTGCAAACCTGAGATCTTAACCTTTATTAAATTTTATGTTAATAATAAGAATGGATTCTTCATTGACTTTACCGTGAATTATTCAATGGACTGAGAATGACATGTCAGCAGAACTGTACACGTTGTGTCTATTTCACACACTTCGTACACAATAAACTCTGTAACTGAAAGATGTATCAAGAGTAAATTTGCCAGTGATGTACTTATAACATGGATAAGTGTGATGAAGATTCTTATTGTCAAGCAGAAGTATGGTTCTTGAAATGTAGCGCATAATATCAGTTTCTTTTTGATGAAATGTGTTCACTACAGTAGTCCATCTGTGAATGGGGAATTACAGGGAGAATGAGAACATTATGCAAAGAAGAGCTTTATAACTTGCACTATTCATTATTATGATGATTTAATTGAGAAGAACAAGGACACATGGCATGCATGACAAGAAGAGATACATGAAAGGAAGAGAAATGTGCTCAGAGTCAAGACAAGCTGAAGGACAAAAGACTGCCTGTAAGATCATGCAGATTGAAAATAGTTTTAAAAATTCATACAGCAATAGAATGTGAGGGGGTGGACTGGAATCAACTGGCTATGGATAGGATCAAGTGGAAGACTTTGTGAACACTGTGTGGTCTTGGGGTTTGTAGATTTAGGTAATGTTGTTGCCATTTGATTTACTGTTGGCGTGCCATAGTGTTCATCTTGTTAAGGATATAAACACTGTGCAGTGGACTCGACTATGTGTGGCTGCTGCTGCTGTTCTGCTGGCCATGACCTAGATACATGTGTGTATATATATATATGTATGTGTGTGTGTGTGTGTGTCACGTGTGTTCTGGATGTGTCATGCAATGTGGTATGTTGTTGGTGGCAACCACATTTTATCTGCACAATAAACCACTTTTGTGTCGAGTGAATGGCACTGTTCACTGACTGAAAAGGAGAATAACAAAAGGAGTGCCTATTGGCTATCTGATTGAGCTGCGTGTTTTTTTTTTTGTTAATTCTGGTTTGAATGCTGTTGTCAAGGTTAGCTTTGTACTACTTACATATATGAGAATTATCTCTCTTATTTCATATTAAGTTTGTTAGTTCCATACTGTTGATTCTGCATACCATGTTTACTTGTGTTATTAAATGTTCCTGCCTCACTTCCGGATTCTGATTTTTAAGTTCAATCAGATAGGTACTACGATATATGTACCACTAGAATATGTATTATATAAATCCTACTTTCTGCTGACAGAGTTCATTTTAATTTATATGGATCTCAGAAAACACAACGATTATTTTCCTATGCAAAATTAAGTGACTGGTTTCTATATCTGAATAAACTGAAATCCCAGAGAAGGAGTTGGTTTACTGCGTAGTACAAACTGAATATATATATATATATATATATATATAATTGAGGTTAATCATAGTCTTTAAAGGTTTAATTCGCATGATATGAAATGCGATTATTAGGTTGTTTAAAGGGAGAAACGAAATTCCGAAAAATGTTGTAGTCGGAACAGCAGGTAAAGACGATATTAGAACCGAACGCAAATCTAGAGTTTTAATGATGCCAGCCGACTTAGGTTACGTGACAAAAGGGGAAGCGTTTCTTTTTATTTTTGTAATACACTGAGGATATTGGTGAGAAGAATATTTGTGGCAGGTTTACTTGTACAACAGAGAGTAAAACTGTTTTGAGAGTTACGACTAAGAGGTTATCTTCTATTGTGCTTTAATAATTTATACGGTGGGAAAGATAGGCCCGGTAGCTCAGTCGGTATAGCGACTGACTACGGGCTGGAGGGTCCGGAATCGAATCCCGGTGGGGAAGAGATTTTCCGCCCGTCCAGACCGGCCCTGTAGCCCACCCAGCCTCCTGTAAAATTGGTACCGGGTCTCTCCCGGGGGTAAAGTGCGGCCAGGGCGTGCTGCTGGCCACTCACCCCATTCTAGTGCCGCTGTCATGGAAGAGTAGAGCTATACCTCTACCCACCCTCTGGGCCACACCGGGACTGTAACGGGATCACTTTACCTTTAATTTATGGAGGGTAAGATAAATCGTTCAACGGATACGTGTACCTGTACCAAGCTCATACAGGTTAGGTGAGAGGATGAATTACGATGATTGATTACGATGATAATTTTATGGGAACGGGATTTTATCGTGTTTTAGCGAACGTCCGCCGACTTCTTACAGAGGTGCAACTCCCAAGATAACAGCTAATCATCTGTCAACAAATTAACAAGCAAGGACATTAAATGTTCCAGCCTGTCTCTCATGCCCCGTGGCTGTTGTGCTTGTCACTGATACTGCCCTCTTTCTGCAAGATGGCCTTGCCGGTTGTACATATGTGATATCAAGAGTAAAATAATCATGTCTTCAGCTGAACTGTCAAAGTCTATACACTGTAAATAAGCAAGTATGATCTAAAACTTTAGAAAATATGAGGGAAGGTTGCGGCGAAAGAGCACTGATAGGGCTTTTTGTAATGAATTGGATAGGACTGCCCCATTCTACTTATCACACATTATTATATATATATATATATGTGTGTGTGTGTGTGTGTGTGTGTGTGACTGGGGGAAGGGGGGATAATTTAATGCGTAGAATTGGACGACATATTTGAATAGTTCGATGAACGTAAATTTGAATTTATCAAACTTGCATAATATTTAAACTTGTGTGATATGTGGAAATTGGCGTTTTGGCTGAGGGTATGAATTGTATAAGGAGGTAGAAGAATAGAGGAAAATGACAATTTTGTTGAAGTGACAAGCAGTGCATAATGGCTTTTAGACTGTTAAAGGTAAAAGGAAAATAACGTGCAGCACATCTTGACGTTTTAAAGACTAAACGTGACAGTTTTATATTAGGATTCAGTGAGTACCGCGCAGTAAACACTCTCCACCTCGGTTATACAAAACCAATCTGCTAATGTCGTATAATACAAAAGTAGCTGTCTCCTGTGATATCCGTACAAGACACACAAAAGCAATATGAGCACCATGAAGAATTTTTGAATGTTAAACCTGGCGGTACGTAAAGTTATCGCGAGGTTTTAAAAGGTTAAATCATGTTTAAGTGTGTGAAAACGATTACAGTGTCATCAGCCGAATGTGTGTGTGTGTGTGTGGGGGGGGGGGGAGATGAATCTATATATGTGCACTTCAGTTTGCTTTACTTAAATTTGATCATGTATCAACTTCAGTTTTATCAAATTAGTGGGGCTTCATCTTTCTAAATTCAACCTCAATGAAAACGTAAAGACGGCTTTGACAGACAGAAGTCATGCTGAGGAGACGTCTGCAAGGGGAAAGGAAAAAGAGGGGGAACAAATACTCAAAACATTCGCCCTTTCACTGTTGGTTACATAGCTTGTCAAGGTAAGCCTCGAAATCTTTGTGTTGATATTTCTGTTTGCTGTACTACGGTCAGTAACTTTGAAGTCCACATTTCACATTTCGCAGAACTAAGCGTCGACTGTTTTCCAGCCAACCTGCACTGTTTTCATCGTTCCACGGAATCTGAAACTGACATTGCAGCGCCTGCTTATTCCCTTAAAGCCATTTTTACGCTTCGTCTTCCCACCTTTCAACTCCTGAACCAGTTTAGATCAACATGGAACTTTGTGTGCACCTTGTACATGCGACAGTAAGGCCGAGGTATTAAAACTTCCTTTTTCCTAGGCAGACGGCGCTATGATTGTGAGTTTAAACATGAGTTGAGGACAGCATGCAGTAAGTACAATAATTGTGTATATTACCTAATTGTATGGGTGTGAAACTTGGTCGCTCACATTCAGGGAGGAATGTAAGCTGAGAATGTTTGAGAATAGGGTGTTGAGGAGAATATTTGGGTCTAAGAGAGACGAGATAAAAGGGGAGTGGATAAAACTACACAACGAAAAGCTGAATGATCTGTACTCCTCACCCAACATTATTCGGATGATAAAATCTAGAAGAATGAGATGGGCGTGGCATGTAGCTCGCATGGAGGAGAGGAGAGGCGTATACAGGGCTTTGGTTGGGAAACCTGAGTGAATGAGACCACTTGGAAGACCCAGGCGTGGTTTGGAGGATATTATTAAGACGGATCTTCGGGAAGTGGAATGTGGGAGTATGGACTGGATCGAGCTAGTTCAAGATAGGTACAGGTGGCGGGCACTTGTGAATGCGGTAATAAACCTTCGGGGGAATTTCTTGACTGTTTGCAAACCGTTTAGCTTCTCAAGAAGGACTCTACTCTATGGAGTAAGTAAGTAAGTAAGTAAGACATTTGTGTGGCAAAAGTAAAATATCAGTAAAATTCCAGACGCCAGAACATTGTATATTTTTGGGACAATTAGTTCGCCACGTACTGCTTCGGAACATGTTTTATATTAAATAATTATACACAGTCTGACACAATATTTCTATAAAATCGATACATTATCTAATTCCGATCATTCCAGCGCCCATATGAAACAAATTATCGCCCTGAAGATAGAGACATTAAGTTCATCCGAAACGTCAGGGGAAATTTATTGTTCCACACGGTAGAATAACGCGGAAGCCCGTGATCCGAACAACGCCCAAAGAACCCAAAGTAAGGGCCTAGAATTTTGTTTTGTTCAAATAAACTTCCTTGGAAGTTTTGCGTCTTTAGTTGAGTAAAATAAAGTTCCTTTTATTTCGCAGGGCTAACTGGATCCACTACTTTGAAGTTAACAAGACATTGCACTCTCAGCCTCGTTAATAGGATGATCACGCATTTGTTTGAGATCGTACATAGTAAGAAATATTAAGGAAGATTGAAAACTGTAACTAATATATGAAATGCATTACAGAGGATGGCATCCCAGAAGGGAAAAGCATCACATAATCAAATAACAATGAAATGCTGATGGAACAATTACTATGTATTATGCCAGGAACCTTGGTTCTTACTGAAGTGCTTTTGGGTGCCCCCGAAATTTGTAAGATATGTATAATAACTTGTTATTTGTTCACAGTTGATCGCAAAACGAAAGGTGATATCTTCTGTCCGTAGCCGAGGTGTAACGAACGTTTAGTATGAGTTCATTTGCCACATTAATTGAGAGTTTGGGGCGTAACTCAATAATTGTGGTGGCATTATAGAGGAAAGTGACTTGTGGTTTGTTACGCAGTTTTTTCTTGTGAGACAGAATGATTCAAAATAATGTTTTGAAAAACATCCTGATCTGAGCACAGAAAGAGCTAAACTGATTTGAATCTTATCAAGGCAATGGAATGTATATTCCGTTTTTGTAAATTTCTACTGTGTCCAGTAGGTAGTAATTATAAGCTTCTATGTGGTTGGCTGTCGTCCGCGTAAAGTGTTTTATAGCCTAAGATGTCTGTATTGAACTCGAAATAATGGAAATGATTAGTATATTCTCAGTACCGCGTAGGTTAAAGTGATTAGGAAAATTGGTCTGTGCCTTCATTTTAAGTTCGACTGATATCGATATCGTGCAGGAAGTTGGTACGTAGGTCTGTGTGTGACGTCGCACCTCTCCGTATCGGATCGGGTTTCAGTTCTTTAACTGATAGGGAAGTTCTAATGAAACTTAATGATAGGGTATTTTAATAAAATTGGCTAATCAGTTGCGATTTTAGCTTACACACGACAAAAATAATTATTACTTTAAGGCAGAATGTGCATTAATTTTAAACCGTAGTTGGCAAGGGTCTTGTCGAAGAGGCTACTGAAACATTCGGCAAAACTTATAGTTTCAATGGGTTTTAAAAAGCTTGATAAATTTCAAGACCGAACCCAAAATTACGTGTGAAATATTCGGATGTCCTAAAACTCCATGAATTTTTTTTTTTATGTTTACGGTTCCGTGCATCGCTGATCTATATTAATAATTGCCCAACGAGATGCAACACAAAGCATTCTATTTATTATTCTGCAAGTTCTCTCTACATGTTTCTGGTGTCAACCACACCCATCATCAGGAATACACAAAATTGTAACTCCAACGTGACCAAGCTAGCTTGGCCACATTGGAGGGAGGTAGCTGCGCATAAAACAAAACCAGTACCGGAGGCTGTAGTTACAGTTTTGTGTACTCCTGATGATGGGTGTGGTTGACACGCGAAACATGTAGAGTGAACTTGCAGAATAATAGATAGACTGCTCTGTGTTGCATCTCGTTGGACAATTATTAAATTCCACGAATTGTTTTCATGCACCATGTGCGACTCACGAGTCATGGGTTGCTTATACTCTCCGTGAATTGAGATTACATCAGTTTATTTTGATTCCAAACTTTTTCACTCTTTCAGAAGCATCAGCATGGTTTTGCGCAAGGCTGAGGCACTATCTCGAATGACGATTGGTAGCAGCTGATAGAAAAGATATGATAGCCGTAACATCGTATCGGACAGGATCGCTCGACAGACGTATGTCACCTAACTTGAGACTTTTGTTAGTTGCCTACCTACGTCACTTGGAAGTAAGTGGAGTCATCATCCTGATGTTGGTGAGTGAGAGAGTCTCAACACGTTACTGCTTTTGTTGACTTCATTCGCCGTGCCGTGCTGTAGGGACATAATGTGTATGTGAGTTCATCGTACGGCTGCTCGTTGTGTGACGGTAAGCTCTTATTTTGTGTTTGGATTTTAACGTGCAAATGTATCAACTAGCACTTCTGATGCTGCGCGCGACATTCTTCGCTTGACATTGTTGGGTCTTTCTAATCTGAATTTGTTATTTGAGAAGGTAGCTGAAGTCAGTGTTTGCAACCAGCCCCAGGTCTATGCGGTTTTAAAGCTACGAAGCCCGATCTGTACCATAAAACCGTCTTTTAGATTAAAAACAGAGATATGAGCTGCACATGAGGCTCTTTCTTATCTTCGCATTCTGGACTTTCTTTTGTAGTCATGGCATTTGACCCACTGTAGACAAGCTTGTTGTTGTGTTAATAATTGCAGATATGTTATAGAATTTATCACTATTGTTAGGCTCTGTTGGTTGTATGTATGTGCAGAACGTATTGTTCATGTGTCTACCTTGATTAACTTTATACAATGGGTTGAGAAAGACCGGCAACACAACTAATTTTTTTCAACAAGCTTATTTCTTGTAAAATTTATAGCTTCTTGTTTCGGCTTGACATTAAACCATCTTTAGGCCGAAGTAGCATTTTAAATAATTCAGTAGCAGTAATTGATAGACATTCTGTCAAGCTGAGACCTCTATTGCTAACCAATAAAAGGGATGTAAGTAATTATGTAATTTCTTGTACGTACGAATGTTAATGTGACTTGCAGATGGTTTAATGTCCGGAAAAGGTAGCCATATTTGTACCAAAAAACTAATTTGTTAAACAGAATTAGTCATCTTGATGGCCCTTCTTAGCCGTTTATCTGAACAACACAACGAGATGTGACACATTAAGAAAACATTAACTTTTTCTGTTCTAATTTATTGGTCACGGTAAAAAACCACATTTCCACCGCGTTGAAATATTTCGTAATTGCTGACTTAAAAGTACCATTTTGTACACAGCTTATAGGTATATTCCTAATCTATCTACGTACTGAATTTCGTATTACTAGACATAATTAATAAATATGAAAGATTAATGCTGCCTGTTTTTATCTTCTTGGATTTTGCATCACGTAGATCGCATAAATATATAAGGACGATTATTATCGAGTACTCTTTACTGTTATCGATTATTATAGACGGCTTACGAGCTGTTAGTAAGCCAATTAGACATAAATGTAATTATGTCTCCGACTGAAGTGCCTTTTATTTCATTTTATTTTTTTCCAATTTTAGCAAAACTTTTTTCTAGACGAATTTCAGTAACACCTCCCCCCCCCCATAAAACTTATGCTAATCCGTCCTTTGGAGGCCGACTTGTTCCATGCGGACAGATGGACAGGCATGACAAATTTAATAGCCGCTTTTTGCGATTTTGTGAATGTGTCGAAGAAGCACGTAATGGATACACGTATTAACAATCGAATCTCAGGTATTCGACATAACGATAGCTTATCAGCATTCCAAGTCTTAACTTGTTAATTTCTGGTATTAGGCTATAGGTTAGTAAGATATCAAGTATCGTAGATATATCGTTCTTAAATATCTCCTTTAAAAATGTCTTCTTATAATGTGTAGGTGCACTGCCTGTTTCGATAGATAAGGTCGTGTTAAAAAGTAAAGCAACAAATTCCAACTACGAGCATGATTCATGAAGACGATACATACATGTGTTAAGTCATCAAACGACCTTATTTCACTGATAAATTTATTTACATAAAGACAGAGTAACAACCGTCAAAAACGCAAATTTATAAAGATAATAAATTAACCAGCTACATGTTTCGACCCTCTAGGGGTCATCTTCAAGCAGATATTTGAAACATACTTTGAAGGATACAGATCATGTGCGGAAGGGATATCTCGCTTCTTACATGCTTTTGTTACAAGTCTGGTCTTTACATATAATTGATTGCAAGATTACATAACATAGAGCGTATGTCCAGTTTTCATCGCAGTGCGTGACACGCTGTAGAGTGACACGAAAAACTGTAATATCGAAACACCCTGTATGTAACCACATAACACTTACCAGCAAAATTCCACCACCAACAACCGCTAATTTTAAAAATTGAGGATGTTAATAACTGATATCAACAATTTCATTTAAAATCAATTTCAATTTTGTAATTTTAATCTTCAATTTTAATCTTGAAATCAATTATATGTAAATAAGAGGCTTGTAACGAAAACCTGAAAGAAGCGAGATCACCCTTCCTCACACGATTTCTGTACTTCCAAGTACGTTTCAAGCTATTTTCGTTGTTACACCGTGCATGTTGTCAAGTCACTCAATTGTTAGACTAACTACTGCACATATATAAAATTTATAAAATTTACACATTAAAACATTAAAAACGCTCCGACATGTTTCGGTTCTAGGACCATCATCAGGGAGCCATATCGTCCTTGCTAAAGTCACACTATAAAATGTCACATTAATTTCGCTGTAGCAGTTGGGTATTGTGGCAGCATGCCGTGTTGTGTAATGTTATATGTGAGTATCACGTAACGAAGCACAGAATGCACATCCGTAGCAGGACACTCTTCGCAACATAACATTACACAACACGGCATGCTGCCACAATACCCAACTGCTACAGCGAAATTAATGTGACTTTTAATAGTGTAACTTTAGCAAGGACGATGTAGCTCCCTGATGATGATCTTAGGACCATAACATGTCGGAGCGTTTTTAATGTTTTAATGTGTAAATTTTATATATGTGCAGTGGTTGGTATAACAATTGAGTAATATGTTTCAAGTATTAGCCTGAAGATGATCCCTAGAGGGTCGAAACATGTAGCCGATTAACTTATTGTCCTCATAAAGTTGTGTTTTTTAAATCTGATAACCTTTCTGTATTTATTTTTCAACACAACGGGATGCATAAAGTTAAGAATTTATTTACCGTTGTATCTTTTTATGTTTCCACTGTGGGTGTTCCCGAAATGATGGTCTGGGTGCAGAACGGTAAATTCGTTCCAACATTTTGGAGAAACATATTGCCTTAATCTTCATGGTGACCGAATTTTGTTCGGGCGGATGCTTAAGTGATTGCGAATGGCATCCAACTGAACCAGACTCAGTCGCCCAAGGTAAAGGAAGCACAGTCCTCCGAAAAGACGGGACAAACCTATTATCCTTCACGGAGTATAAAGACTCAGAACATCATTACTTTTTTTTACCGTTAACACACGAAGATTGTAACGGGTGTTGAAAAAGCAGTGATTAGATGATAAAGCACACAGTGAGAATGCAGAACTGAAGAAGAAATTAGGAACGTAGAGGTGAATTGTTCCGTCCATGGCGATATTTGCGCAGAAAGTTATTTGCTCTTGGGCTATTTAAAGACTTTGTTTCAACTGCATAGAAATTTAGATATGGCGTCAGTCGAGTCTCAAGGTAGTCTTACCTTTACACACACGCACACGCACACGCACAAGGAAAACGCAAACAGATGTGTAACTTTGCGGTATTGGAACCCTTTGTCCCTGGCGTGTACCGGCCTGTGACCATGATGCCCTTAAGTGTGCCGGTAGAAGAAACTGGATAGGGATGAAGGAAAATTGTGATGTACGCATTGGTACTGTAAAAAACCTTACATTGGAGTTTGAAACTGTTGGTTACTGAGGCAATGCAGAACAATATATGTCACCACTCCTCCGTATAAAGATTACAAAGTGTTGTAAGACTCTGTGTTATCTTAGATTCAGCCTTTGTTTGCGATGTTCATGTTAACAGAGTGATAAGGAAGATTCCTTATACCCACGTAAGAACCAAGCCTTCGTATGATTAATGATAAATACGCATTCTTTGCACGAAGTGCACGGAAGGTACTATGGGTAGCCTCATGTGTCTATATTTTCTTCGCAAGAAATAATCAAGTTTTGTTGAATTTAATCTTGATACATAACTATTTAACACAAAGTGCTACTGTAATTAACGCAGTGGCGCAGTTGATTGAGGAGCTGTTTTACAATTCGGAATTTCGCGGCTTTGATTCCCGATGGAGTCGCTGAGATTTTTCACTGACTTAGCCCTTCCTGCTGAATCATGACCGTGGAGTTGACTCAGCCTGTAATATTAATGAACCCCAGGCTTACCTCCTGGATGGCAAAGGCGGCCGGTGCCTAGGGCTGACGAGCTTACCTCCTTCATGTGCAGACTCTCTAGAAATTCTGAGAGCCTCAATTCCTGGAGCCAAAGGGCCTGTTCAGGTATATACAGGAAATGCTTTACCTTAGCCACTGTAATAAAACTAAAAGCGAAATTTGTTCTAAAAAATGGCTCACTGTACAAAGATAGTCTATATATTAAGATGGTCTGCCGTGTTGTAAGGCAATATATTTTTGAGAAGGTTGTCGTGGGGACACAGGAGCTTTACATGATATGTTCTTACCTTGGAATAAACTCTTATCTCAGAATTCGTAGATATTATAAGAAACAAATCTCATTGAGCTCAGCAGATTGTATTTTAAATGCTTATAGACGTGATTAATATTTAAGTATATAAAACGAAAAAAATAATCGTGGCCGTGCGTAATACTTCGATGCGATCTTCCTTACACCAGCGCATTTTTTTGGCAGTAAATTAAAGTCGAAGTTAAATAGATTTGAAAAATAACGAGAATAAATTTTCAAAATATATTTAGTCCTGTCCGAAACTATCCTACACTTTTGAAATAAATTTGCTGATATGGTGGTTTGGAGGGAGGGGGGAGGGGAGTTTACGTCACTGAGGTAGTGCGTAGAGAATATGAAAAGTAACTGCAGAAAGTAACTGCAGATATCTTAACAAGCACTCTCGAGGACATCCTACAAAGAGAAGTTCTCCAACTTGCGAATCGCTGAAACAAATTCTCAGCACGAGAAAGAAGCAGTGTGTTACGAAACACTACTTAAGAAAGTGCGGAACATTGAAAATGTAGTCAGTTGTTGTGCTGTACGTAGGCAGTGCGTCATGTCTGTCCTGCTGTGTATATATTAGCGTCGCGACTACATTGTACACCTGCCTTACGTCAAAGTGTTCCTGAGAAAAGTTACCAACAGTGATTATTCACTGGGAGGTGGCGTAGGTGCCTTTGTGATGCTTTCTTTGAATAAAGTGCCTGTTGTTGATCCCAAATACACTCTATTTGTATGTCTTCATGTTTAAACTATGGAACAGTTCAATGGAAGCTTTGTTGAATTTTCCATTGTGTTAATTTTAAGCGTCGTGTAAATACAGACCGTGAGAGCTTGCGAGCTGGGAATATTACAACAAACAAACTAACTAACCAACCAAAATAACTAGCCAACCAACCAACTAGCTAGCTAAATCCAAGGAGCAGATCCTTTCTTAAAAATCTGGTATTAGTTGGTAAATTGTTTTAAAAAATTGCCGTCATTTTAAGGAATTCGAATGTTCAATATCTTGCTCACAACAGCCCTTCACTTCACACCATATTGAGCCACATGTATTGAGTCCACAACATTCCGCGTTGTTTTTTAAAGATCCAGTGCAATTTTACCCTGCTGTCTTAGGTGACGCCGTCCCGTTGTGTTTTATCAAACAAGTGTTTATTTATCTTTCCCAACAACACGTCTATATAGATCTTGTTTATTGATTTTTACTCAATCCTACTACATGTTTTGGCTCTCTGTTTCAGCCATTATCACGTAGGAACACTTCTTCATTCCTTTTTCCAGTGGTTTCCTCTCGTCGGGGTTCCCAGACCAAAACTCTGTATTTATTTTTCACTCTATTTCTTGCGTTATTTGTGTTCTGCTAATCCCATCCTCGATTTGATTATTTTAATACGTACTATGGTAAAGAGTATAAACTATGGAGCTCTCAAATATGCAAAGAGCAGGATATGAATTATAGAGCTATCGTGGCCCGCAATTTCCAAATGCATTAGAACAGCTCTGGTAAGACAGTTTTATCGGAAGGAATGCGTCATGCTTGTGCCAGTTTTTAGGCGGGATAGAAATGAACCATTTGCATTAATGGTTAATGTACAGTACTAGAATAGAAACAGGATTAATCGTAAAATAGCACTTTTTAAGAAACAAGAAACTTTAATTTTGCTGTCGTAAGACTAGGGCTTTTCGATCTAACGACGAGTGAGATGCAATATACAAGTTTTGGAAATCACTGAGATAGTGGACATAAAAAACAACAAGTATTGACAGCTTGTTGCTCAAAAGGTAGCCACGAACATCCAAAGGTTAACCGTTCCTGATTCATAATTTTTCGGTTAAACACATTCTTATAATTTCCAATTTATACTTTACCGCCAACAAAACTCCCTCCCCTACAGTTGAGTACTTGAAGTGAATACGTAGTTCATAATGAGTATAGAAAGCATGCCATTTCTTTCCTAACAATAAATTAACCCTTTAAACCCCGAGTTAAATCTCATCTGCCATTTGCTGGCTTTATTAGGAGCTCACCATATTCTCCACGATAGCAGGATAAGGGTTAAAATTTAGTTTTGACAAAAGTTTGGCGATGTTGCCGAATTCTCGCGACACCTGAGTTACATTTACGTTACTGGCAACGATATCAGTATAAAATGCTTAGAGCTTATCCCATGATTCATTGTGCTTCACACTCGTCTCTTTTTTACAATTTTTCCCATATATTTATTGCTCACTATCGCCGTTGAAGTTCAAGAATTTAAAACAAATGTTCATAATTTGGTAACTCCTCGTTTGTCCAGTCCCAGTAGCCGCGCGGTCTAAGACGTAGATCTGCGGCCGCTCGCCTGCTGAGATCGTGGGTTCGAATCGCACCGGGGTCATGGATGTTTGTCTGTTGTGGGCGTTGTGTGTTGTGAGGTTCAGGTCTCTGCGACGAGCTGATCACTCGTCCAGAGGAGTCCTACCGATTGTGATGCGTCGTTGTGTGTGATCTAGAAACCTCAAGAATGAGGAGACCATGGCCCGCGTTGGGCCGCAGAATAGTCAGTGATAGTTTTCCAAAAAACTTTTAGCTTTTGCAGACTCATTACAATTACCGCGAGGTATGAAAATGTATCACACGTGATTAAACCGTACAGCATTGCAATATTTTTTTTAAACTTTAACAAAACTATGTAGCACAGAGGATGTGGTCAAGTTATTCCAAATATGAAGATAGGAACAGCGGCGAATTCCGACGGATTACACGGAAAAACTGATAGAAAGGCCAGGTACCGGTAAAGTGATATTTCAATCATACGTTCTGAGAAACACAGGAACAGATTGACTTGTGCGAATTGAGGGCATTTACTGGAGGTCATTATCTGAAAATGTAAATCTAATCTCAAGTAGAAGATAAAGTGTTAATCTGGTGAATATGACAAATATTTCTTAACGAACTCACCCTCGACTTCAATAGCAAATTGTTCATTGTTTATTTAACTTTCATAAAACAATTCCATTTCGTTTATGGCTTACCGTTTGATAAATAAGTGTGAGAAGAATCACTCAACCAGAATAGGCCTGCAAATATTTTCAAAATCCGTTCTTTATTAGGCACACATCACTATTTTCAATATCAATTTATTACAAAACAAATGGGTTAGTATAAAGCTAATGGTAGTGTAGATATTGCACAGCACATAATGATAGTGTAGATAATGCGACAGCACATAATGGTAGTGTAGATATTGCACAGCACATAATGGTAGTGTAGATATTGCACAGCACATAATGGTAGTGTAGATATTGCACAGCACATAATGGTAGTGTAGATATTGCACAGCAC
>Ga0123354_10004798_pt1 | contig 19331 bp, 10 predicted proteins | sample TergutLab28metaG_2_FD_97872 | JGI IMG/M metagenome (GOLD analysis project Ga0123354, IMG submission 97872) | Labiotermes labralis P4 segment gut microbial communities from Petit-Saut dam, French Guiana - Lab288 P4 | ecosystem: Host-associated > Arthropoda: Insects > Digestive system > Gut ...
CTATACGTTTAAAAATCTTACCTTCGACATATTATATTGTATCTGTACTTGTATAGATTTTTTGTAACTGAAGAATAAACAACCAACTAGATGCCACTTATTATTTTATTGTACTTCTTATGGACTCAACACGTTTCGGGCATTACTATGCCCATCATCAGTAGCTCGCGACTATGACGTTGATTACCACATTTGTCGTTTCGTTCTTGGTTCGCTGTATGTTGGAGGTTAGGTGCGGTTCGGCTGGAGTAGTGTCCGGGCTGCAGGCTAAAGCCTCTACTCCAGCCTAACCTCACCCAACCTCCAACAAACCAAGAACGAAACGACCAATGTGGTAATAAACATCATAGTCGCGAGCTCCTGGTGATGGGCATAGTATTGCCCGAAACATCTTGAGCCTATAAGAAGTACAATAAAATAATAAGTGGCATCTAGTTGATTTTCTATTCTTCAGTTATCAAAAAGATGCACGGTCCAATAAACGTAAGATTTTTAATAATCGGTATTGTCTAAATTTTACAAAGAATTTCACAGATTTTTTTTAAGCAGACCGAAAACTCACGTACTAAAGGGTGCAAGCAGTCAACTTCGGTTATACGTGCATTTACTCTGTTTGGCATTATTTCTGATACAAGGTGAAGATTTGTGTTGGAAATTTTTCAAAAACATGTTCCGATATATCGCATCGGCTTCTGTAGTTTGGAGTTGGAACTGATGAAATACGGAATGAACCCCAAGGCCGTATGGGGCGCTTGCGCTTTGAAATGGCGTAAGAGCGAAAAATACAACTCAAATAAGCACGAGAATAAGGCAACTTATTCATTTCACGTTGAGTGTTAATTTCAGGTACTGCAACATATTTAAAATACGAAGAGAACAGACGGAGACAAAACTTCAGTTCACCCAGTGTCTGGAGTCACAGCTTTATTACTCTGCGGCGCTCATTCTTCTGTTCCTTCAGTGCAACAAAACACGCATTACTTGTGAGACTCTTGTTACAGTTTCAAATGAATTATTAATGGACTTCGATCGTGAAGCAGGCGGCTAGGGAACACAGAGAACCCACGTTTTTGAGTGCGCTTAAGATACACGTGGTACTTTAAAAAGGCAATTGTCGGAGCCTCTGTCCTTCATTTGTATAGCCTTGGTACTTAAGGTTGTGAATGACCTTAACTTGACACGTGACGATCTGCCACATTTCGTCCAAATATTACTTCCTGGAATTTAAAAAACTAATATACCCAGAACCACATGACAATTGTACAGACGTCGAAACCTCTTTTCGCGCTTTCTTTAAAAAAATGTCAGAAATAAATATTTCAACCACCACCGCCACCGCCACTATATTTGTTCTTCAGGAACTGAAGTGTTTAATTTATAATTTCAGGCTTGACGGAAGTAATTTGGGTATTTTCAAAACTAATTCTTAAAGGCTGACATCAGCGGACAGGCACCATTTTGAAAACACTCATGGCCGTTTAATGCTGTAGCAAGCGCCTTCTCCAAGGTTTAGAACTTCCAGAATCCTATGCAGGGTTTTCGGAACCACATCAGTTCCTGAGAGTACTATTGCACGCTTGCCAATGTACGTTATGCTTTGTGTATTATTCTATTTCATAAACTAATTTCCTATATTTGTTATACACCATTTCCAATATAAAACGTTATTATTGGTAGCAGTAGTAGTAATAGTTGTAGTAGTAGCAGCAGCAGCGGTAATAGTAGTATTGTAGTAGTAGTAGTAATAGCAGTAGTAGTAGTAGTAGCAGCAGCAGTAGTAGTAGTAGTAGTAGTAGTGCTGGTGGTAGTAGTAGTATTAGTAGTAGTAATATTAGTAGTAGTAGCGGCAGCAGCAGTAGTATTAGTAGTAGTAGTGCTGGTGGTGGTAGTAGTAGTAGTAATATTAGTAGTAGTAGTATAGTAGTAGTATTGTTGTAGTAGTAGTAGTAGTACTATAGATATCACAATCAAAGTTTTTCCTGTCGGAGTCGGACTGGTCTAGCGGCTAAACACAGGATCACCTCCAGCGGGGGTAGCCTTTCTTCTCCACCTCCCCTAGACATGTAACCAACCCACACCTCTATGTAATGAGTATCGGGGGATCTTTCCCAAGGGGTAACGTAACTGGGCCGTAAATCTAAACACTCAGTTCCATTACGTCCTTTACCCCTATCCCTACGTGATGCAATGTCTAATTGCGCGCAGGGACAAATTTAGCTCTATCGTTATCATCATCATCATCATCGTCTCTTTCTTGTTATTATTATTATTAAGGTACACATACACACACAAACACACACACACACAAACACACACACACACACACACACACACACAAGCACACAGCGACGAGTTTGAAAATGGCGCGAAGTTGTGCATTTTACTTTAAGAAAATAAGCTGAAGTTATTTGAGAAATTCACAAGCAAACTATCCTGACGTATGATTTGAGAGTAATGACAGAAGTAAAAACAATCGTTGTATGATGTTATAATTTATACCAGGGCTGGCGAAACCTTTGGTGGGCACGTGCCAAAATTTTCTATGAATTTCGAATAAATTCTTTCCGGTGCCGGTGGGAATTTTGAGAGGCAAATAGGGCCCTGGAGTCTTTCACAGCTATTATTAATTATTAATTATTATTATTAATGCATATTATAATTAGTGCACAGTATAATTATTATGTTTCTAACAAAAACCTCTTTGAGGAATGCGATTGGGCGAAAATTTGGAAGCAAATGGGGCTCCTACTAATTCCTGTTTGGAAATAAGTTTGTACAACGTTTTGTCCAATGTCACGTATTATCCCAGTCACCGCCAGGCCGGCACCCCAATGATAAATATCACGACAACACTTCGCAGCGTTCCCGCTTTGTGTACAAATGCTTCATTCGTTTTTTTTATTTGGTAGAATCGGTAATTCATATACAATCCGCACCCAGATACGTGTGTGTGTATGTGTTTGTGTGTATATTTATATATATATGTGTGTGTGTGTGTGTATGTATGTATGTATGTGCATATATATATATATATATATATACACACACATATATATATATATATATATATATATATATATATACACACACATATTCTTCACAATATAGAAACGCTGATCGGGTAAAAGAAAAAACAAATTGGGAGAGCAGTGAATGTCGCTTGCCAACGAAATATTTCCGCATGCTGTTTGGCCACTCGTGCTATTGGTTCGGCAGCCCTGATTTATACCATTCTTGTACAACTGTGTGGGCAGGGAAATTGAACGACCACATCCAGGTGTAGCGGTTATACTGCCATGACTTGATCTCTAAGAGCCTCCCATAAATCCAACCCCTCGTCCGTATTTGAGCGTTATGTGGAGATCCCTACCCTGGGTCACGTAGGAAGTGATAATAGGTGTGGAGGGTCACCCTGCAGGGGGTTACTAAGACGTACACTGGCTAACGGGGCTCTGGTCTACCTAAGCCAAGGTGGAATGTATCGTGCCGAAGGCTGCATGGCAATGGGGTGGTAATAGCAGTGTCGTAAACGATCTCCTTGGGGAACCAGGCCGCACCCCATTGTATTCAGGCCTTCCGTCCACATGAGTCTCCGTGGACGGTGAACGCATGTTTTCCACCTGTTTCTTAACTTGCAACTCTGAGAGATGTGAATGAAAGAATAAACCACTGGCTCTGGCAACGGAGCCTCTCTCACTGTAGGGGCCACGTTGGGAGACAAGGGAAAGGGGGAACGTGACTTTGAGAGGAAGGTAAGATTTGGTTTTATCAAAATACCTTGTCAATTAAGGTCTCCGAGAGATAGGAAAACGAAGGTTCTGGTAACGGGCATACCTCTCCATAGGGGCGCCGTTGGGGAACGCGGAACGGGTTTCGTTTACCATGGACTTTGATAGACGGACGACGGAGGGTTCTGGAAACGGAGCGTCTCTGTCTATGAGAACGCTGTGAGCGGAAATTAGCGGTAGGGTTCATTTACTGGAGGGCCCTGAAGGACATATAAAGGAAGGCTCTGGAGACTTGCATCTCTCTCCAAAGTGGACCCAGAGTGGAACCTGGGACTTCGAGAGACAGTAAAAGATGGCTCATGGCTCTGTCGACGAAGCAACTCTCTCTATGAGAACGCTGTGAGGGAAATACGGAGAGAGGAATCCTTTACTGGGAACTCCGAAAGTTCTGGAAATGGAGCATCTGTCTCTCTATAGAGGCTCCGGGAGGGAAATCTGGAGGGAGGGCTGCTGTAATGAGGACTCCGAGACACATGGAATGGAAGGCTCTGGACACGGAAAATGTCTTTCACAGGGCTTTATAAGAGGAACCTGAGGCACTCTTGCCAGGGAATGATCGGCCAATATGTTTGATATATATATATATATATTTCTGCCATGTAAAACTTAGAGGTTGGTGGCCTTATTTTTTAGCACAACGCTCCTCGGGATATTTCTTTCTGGGATCGGGAAAGCCGAACCCAGGGGTATTAGGACATTCCGTCTAAGAACAGTCCTGGCATTTGTTAAGGTTGGAGGACTTGGATAAAGATATTTTTCCCCTGAGACAGAAAGGTCAGAGAATAAAGAGGCACAATGGGCTTGCATGTAAAATACCAACGTGCCACGGGTCCTTAAGGTTTCGAACCCATGATATATTCCATTCTGTTCTGATCTTCAACACGCACGTAAAGTGAGACGGATTGAACAGCCATGACAACATTCACAGCAATAAGTTGAAACTCACCGAATTTCGCAGGTATGATATCAGGATCCTTTTCATCACCGATGCAGTCCCTCACACCAGAAGGTCCCAGTTCCTTGCCTCCCGGCGTTACGTGGGGCAACGATGTGCTGTTGGAACCTGAATGCTTTTCGGCGTGCGGCTGGCAGCCATCTTGGTCCCTGCCCGAACGTGACCGTCGCAATTTGACCACCACGAGAAGGACAACGGACAGAAGAGTGAGGGCCGTTCCTACTATCATGCCCAGGATAGGAGAGATGGGCAGTTCACCGTCTGACGCTGCAACAGAGAGACAAGCGGATGAAAATCACATGCTCGGCAGTTGAGGCTTATCTTGTCAGGTCGATGATTCAAGGCCCCCTGTAATTTTGAACTACATGGCGTTATTTACAGACATTTTTAAAACAAATTCACCCAATCTTCATTATATTGCACTCGTGGGTTTGTTATCATCACAGGAGCAACAGGACGGATTACGAGATTATGTCTGGGGACGGTAAGAACAACAATTTTGTATGGGCCCTTGAAGCTTCCAGTGTTACACATTTAGGAAAAATATACCGGAATGCTTAAGGTACTCTTGTGCAGAATCTGAAAATACAATATGGCATACCGAAAAACTAGGTAATTAGCTGACGGGTTAAAGGCGACGATGAAAGCACATGTGAAAGTGTATCTATACATATATATACGAGGGGTGCTGATAAGTCATTAGCCCGAACTATTTCCCGATGTCGTAGACGGAATCGATGGTGTCGTTGGAAAGAATGTGCGGAATTGGAAGTCTGTTCTTGTTACAGAGGCTGAAAGGAAGCATGTCAGGCGACGCGCGCGATTTCAACAACATGGAGATTCGAGCTGTCATCAAGTTTTATTTTCTTGCAAGGCAAGGCGCCGAAGGAAATTCACGCCATTCTGATATAAACATTAGGGGAACACGCACCATCGTGTGCCACCGTCAAAAACTGGGTGGTCCAGTTTAAACATGGCGATTTTTTTCACCTGTGATGCGCCTTGTCCTGGACGACCCAAAACAGTGACCACTCCGGAGATTATTGATCAAATTCACGGGCTAATCTTGGAAGATCACCGGATTTCTGCTAAATCAATAACTGAGCAACTGGGAATCTCACGTGAGGGGATTGGGCCCATCATTCATGAAGATATGGACATGTGAAAGCTCTCCGCGAAGTGGGTCCCGAAATGCCTGAGACGCGGATCAGAAACGTCGACGGTGCCAGTCGTCTGAGCAAATTTTGGAATTCTTTCGGCGTGATCCAGATGATTTCCTCTTGCGACTGGTGACCATGGAAGAAACCTGGTTATATCACCATGACCCGGAGACAAAGCAACAATCAGTGGATTTGCGGCGTAGGGGCTCACCCCGCCCCAAAATATTTCGAGTGCAAAAATCCGCTGGAAAATTTCTCGCCTCGAAGTTTTGCGATCAAGGCGGCATCCTCCTCATTGATTATCTTCCAAAGGTCCAAACTATCAACGCGAAGTATTACTTATCTCTACTGGTGCAATTGAATGACATTTTGAAGGAAAAACTTCGTGGGAATCTCAACAAGGGGGCTTGTTCTTGCATGACAATGCCCCGGCTCACCGGGCACTTGCAACCCAGAAAAAATTGGCCTACCTGGGCTTCCATTGTCTTGATCACCCACCCTATTCTCCGGATCTGGCCCCGTCGCACTACCACCTGTTCCCTGGACTGAAAATACAATTGAAAGGTCGCCATTTTTTCGTAGGACACGGAGGTCATTGCTGCCGTGGAGTCCTGGTTGGACGGACAACTTTCTCAGTTTCTTTTGAGTAACTGCAAAAGTTAAAGCAACGGGCTAAGAAGTGTATTGAGTTTCGTGTGGAGTATGTTGAATAAGTCCCGAGTTTGGTCGCTGTAGCTTGTTTCCTTCCTGGTCTGGCTAAGGACTTATCAGCACCAGCTTGTTTATTAATGTATACAAATATTTGGCGATTACAGTGGCTACAAAGTAGAGGGGGTGCAATTTTTCTACCGATCAAAAAGGGGATGTACAATGTTTTCTTCTAAATGTTGCCACATTTGCAAAAATATTACTCGCCACGAATAAATTAGAACAAATTAAGTTCCTTGTAATATACAGGAATGTAATAGTAAAACAAAGATAAGTTTCGTGGCGCACAATACAATAAAGGCTTGCTAAACCGGTCACAGTTAATCCGGACGTCAGGGAATCCGGATCGACAAATAGGTATATATGTATTCAATACTGTGTACGCACTTTAAAACACACACGGAATTTAGAAATTGAGACGAGTCACTTTGCGCTGATTTGGCACACAGAGAGACGCAAAATTCAATAAGTTGTTACCAAGCGCAATCATTTATTGACCGATCACAAAACAGAATATAGTTCGTAGCGCAACCGTGGAGAGTGTGACGCATTAAGTTAAAGGAATAAAACAGGAAGTACAGAAGAACAGGTAATAAATTAAAGCTTCGAAGCTTTCGCGGCCACAAAATTCAATACAATTTTCTCGGGCAGAAAGAAGCGTCAAGATGCGAAGGTTTTGCGACATACCTGCCTCCGTACCCATATTCAGGGTGTGCTGATGGCTTGGTAGAGACAATTCTTGGTAGAGAACCGGGGGAATAGGAATGGCGTGGGAGAGTAGTTGAGGTAGAGTAATGGTGCGTAGAAGTACTGCAGGTAGAGGGACGGGGGATAGTAATGGTGTGGGCGAGTACTGGAGGTAGAGTGACGCGTGTATAGTAATGATGAGGAGTGATGTATGTAGAGTGATGGCTTATAGTAATTGTGAGGATGGAGTTCTGTAGATAGAGTGACGGGGGATAGTAATGGTGTGGGCGAGTACTGGAGGTAGAGTGACGTGGGATAGTAATGGTGTGGGGCGAGTACTGTAGGTAGTTTGACGGGGGATAGTAATGGTGTGGGCGAGTACTGTAGGTAGTTTGACGGGGGATAGTAATGGTGTGGGCGAGTACTGGGGGATAGTAATGGTGTGGACAAGCACTGTAGGTAGAGTGACGGGGGGATAGTAATGGTGTGGGCGAGTACTGGAGGTAGAGTGACGGGGGATAGTAATGGTGTGGACGAGCACTGTAGGTAGAGTGACGGGGGGATAGTAATGGTGTGGGCGAGTACTGGAGGTAGAGTGACGCGTGTATATTAATGATGAGGAGTGGTGTAGGTAGAGTGACGGTTTATAGTAATTGTGAGGATGAAGTACTGTAGATAGAGTGACGGGGGTGTAGTAAAGGTGTCGGGGAGTATTGGAGGTAGAGTGACCGGGGCCTTAATAATGGTGTGGATTACTGGAGGTAGAGGGACGGGGGTACAGTAATGGTGTGGTAGAGTTGTGGGTAAAGTGACGGGTATAATATTGGTGTGCAGGAAGACTGGGATTAGGGAGCAGGGGTTTCTACTTGTGTGGGGGATTACTGTAGGTAGTATGAAGAAGTATATTAATGACGTGGGGGAATGCTGTAGGTAGAGTGACGGGAATATAGTAATGGTGTGGGGAAGTAAGGCAGGTAGGGTGAATTGGGTAGAGTAATGGTGTAGATGGTACTGGAGATAGGGAAACCGGGGTATAGTAATGGTGTGGAGTACCGTAGGTAGAGTGACCGGGGTATAGTAATGGTGAGGGGAATACTGCAGGTAAAGTGACGGGGGTATAGTATTCAGATTAACTAAGTTTTACAGTATATTTATATACAAGCTCATTATGATGATTGACAATGACACGTAACGTGTGTCAGTTTCACATTTCACATCACACTTTCTTAGTATTAGCAAAACATTTAGTACACTCCCCTCCTAGAAGGCAAAATCCTGATATAGATCTACACACTTCCAGATTGACTCAGCCGGAATAAACATTCGCAGAAATACTTGAAAATTTTCAGGAATTGGGGAGACATCAATGAGGTTCTTTTAACTTAAACGAGGGAAAGAAATACGCTCTGATAGTGACCCGGGACGAAGCTAAACTTTTTCATTATCGGGCAGGTTTGACGTTGACATATCCTGTCTCTCTAATGACGTCACTAGGCTCCACGATACACCTCACCGTCCGTCCGACTCATAGCATTTCTTTCAATAGACGAGACACGAAATGGCTCTTCCTTTAGTCACATCGTCCAACTACTATCATTAGGGCCATCGATTTCTGTTGTGCTGCCAATTGAATAAAATACTTTCCCAATAGATACTTTCCCAATATGCTCCTTTTTTTCAGTATCATTTTAGACACGTTAGGAAACGTCACTTTATGCACAAAAAAGTTTGGTAAAGAGGTTAACCATTCAGACGACACAGCTGAACATGTATGGCTCTTGTATTACTGAGGTCAGCGAGTGTCAAGTGCCACGTGTCAACTGTCAACTGTCAAGTGAGGGCGCCAGCCATTACCATCAATGACACAAAGCGTCTAGAAGAGCAAGATATATTTTATGACTCGAGGTTTTTGTTCCTCGGCATACACTGAGGTAATAAGTACTCTACTGTATTTGGCATTTCCATATGTTTACTTATTTTGGAACCCCCATTTGATAAGCGTGTTTAAAATGTGTATGGTTACAGTCAGATTAATTTAGCAGTAAATGTTGCTACTGAAAATTCTTTCATGAATATGGTAACGGCATGTTATTTTGTACTGAGAGATTATGATAAATTATTTATCCGTGAATGATACCACTGGAAATAATTTGCTTTATGGTTGGAGATACGGAAAACTATTGTTCTCTTAGAAGGAGATATTTCAAAGCAGTTTACTCATATATGAAGCTACCACAGTTTATTCAATACGCGACTGCAGCTAAAGTAATCATTTTTGAGAGTGATTAAGTCTGAGGCAGTTTAATCGCTCAGAACAGAAACAGGGACACTATGATTATGTTCACCAATATGGTCAGGAAACATAACTTCCAGTGAACCCCCCTGCCCAAGCAGTTAACTTACTTATGAGTGAAGTAAAGGTACGAAAATAAATATAGTACATTTTTTTAATGAAACCAACTTGGTGAACAATTTATTGTTAGTGTATTTCGTCAATTTTATTTTTAACCTCTGCTTGTTAATCTGTACAGCTGACTGTCTGGCATGCATACCAGGCAGTCAGCTGTACAGAATAACAAGTACCAAGTGTCGCTTAAATACAGTCGTTCCTCCTGATGATGGACCTGGAGAGGTCCGAAACATGTAGAGGTTAAGAATAAAATTGACGAAATACAATAAGAAAAATAGTGCACCAAGTTAGTTTCATTTACAAGATTATAGAGGAGCACGTTGAACAGAACATAGAAAATACTCGTAAATCTAGTACAGTATCGGCAAATGTCTGGGACTACCAGCAAGATCACCTGCCAATCTACGATAGGAAACACAACGGAAAGGTTAAGCCCAATTAAAAATATGGTGGTAGGCAATGACCTTTTGCAAATTAGGAATTGTGTTAAATAAAACAAAGTGCGCCAATGTGCATCCTTTGTAATTTATGTTCTTGGTACTAACTTCTAAACTGGCACTAAAATGATTTATGCAACTAAAATTCATAAAGAAGTGAATCACATGCAAAACCTATAATTTAGAATGATAAAACCTGCTACATAAAATTGTATTTATTGAAGAAGCAGCCTACATATGTCTTGCAAATGTAGAAGGTATCACTTCCTTTTGTACCAAATATTTTATTGTACAGTTCTTGTTGTCGACCTGGTAGCTCAATCGGTATAGCGACTGACTACGGGCCGGACGGTCCGGGTTTGTATCCCGGTGGGGACGAGATTTTCCTCCCGTCCACACCGGCCCTGGGACCCACCCAGCCTCCTCTACAATGGGTACTGGGTCTTTCCTGGGGGTAAAATGCGGCCGAGGCGTGCTGCTGACCACTCACCCCCTTCTAGTGACGCGGTCATGGTAGAGTAGAGCTATAACTCTACCCACACTCTGGGCCACACCGGGCCCGTAACGGAATCACTTTACCCTTTACAATTCTTGTTAGAAACACATTACGTAAATATTAATACGATAATGTACCAAAGAGCTCATTTTATCCATAAAGCTCTTAGACAAACTTCTTTCGACACATCAGACACGAGTAATCAGACAATCTACACGACGACTATGCACGACGTAAGTACTATAATAAGATATCTCGTCATGTCGTTACATTACGTCATAGATAAGGCAAAATGATGGGGGCCAAAGTAAATTTTGATGACCTAAACATAACATTCTACATCAAACCAACCGATATAAAAAGCCTTGGGAGACTACAATGAAGATTAGGTCGTTCTTGACTATATTACCACAATTATAATGCAGCCCCTTCTGAAACGTCCATGTAACCACCACAGACGTACCAACGCGCCAGAACCTCTTGGGACACCCCTTGCTCCCCACTTAGCACGTACAAAACCCACGTAGTTTTCACCTCACAAGAGCATACTACTTACACATGTATACAATTTAGCTTAAAGCACTTTTGTAAGACCAAAGTACTCAGATATAAGAAGTACTTTACTTGTATATAACCATTCAATTTTGTACTCTACTTGTAAGTGACACTATTAGTCCAATATAGATAAACCAAACTACAACGAGATCTTGTAGAAAGTTTAGAATATGCACCATTACTAATTAACAAACACGGTATAGTTCTCTTCTTTATATATTTTTGTGACCTGAAGATGGCCCACAGTGGCCGAAACATGTCGTCGTCAGCATAATAAATGGGGTAAAAATATAGTTGTGTTTTGACGTACCTACCCCATTCCTAATTGCTTATAACACAACGGGGATGATGCACCTAGAGACTACAACGAAGATGTAGTGGTCTCTTAAAACATGACATCTTCATGTTCAATTTTCCTCGCGCTGTAGCAACAACATATATCTGTTGCTAGGATACGGACAGAAGTTTTAGTGTAGGTCGTGGAAAACCTGAAGAAGAACACTTATAATACTCTCGTTTTCTTTGTTAATAAATTTGTTTAAGAATTTACAATCTAGAGACAATAGCAGAAGGAGTGCGCCATAAGTGTCACAAATTCCGAAGATTTCCTAACTTGCTGAATGTTAAACCTGGTGTATATTTGCTAATCATTAGAGCACAGGTGTATTTGTAAAATTATGACATGAAACTGTTGAAGATCGGGACAAACAGATAAAAGGCATCGTGCGGTACTTCTCTCTAACAGCTACGTACGACATGCAGGTGTGACAGGGAATATTACAGGACAAGCTGTATAATAACTTCTCTCTTTTAGTTGTTCCGTCTAATATACGTTTCGGGGTATTTGAGAAATGGCAGCAAAATTCTCTTATTAAATTTTCTTCTGGTTATTAAATTTCGTCTTGCACTAATGAAATGTCCCTCTTACTAAAGTCGACACTTCATTAAATTTAACGAGGATATAAATAAAATACACACAAGTGTGATATTACTTGGAAGGTACGGCTTCGGCTGTAAGAAATACGCCTTTCACAACCAAGTCACCAAGAAGAAGTTTGCTCGTGTGAAGCTTAAGAAGCGACGTTATCTTTCTTTACTTTTCTTTCAACATCCTCCTATACTTCCTTGTACTTTTCATTTTCTTGTCCCTTTTCCTTTTCTTCCCTCTTCACTTCTTGTGTTTTTCCTTTGTTATCTTTCCCATTTCCTTCTTTATTCCTCCACTTCTTCAATGTCCTGACCCACAGAATTGTTTAATAAACGTCTTGAATATGCTACGTTGTGTGGAAATGCTAAAAAACGTGGAGACAAATTATTCTGCACAAGAATATATTATTATTCTATGTATAAAAACAAGGAGTTAAATGATCTGTACTCCTCACGCAATATTGTGGGGGTCATAAAATCGAGAAGAATGAGATGGGCTGGGCATGTGGCGCGTATGGGTGACGAGAGGGAGTGTATAAGGTCTTGGTGGGGAAACCGGAGGGAAAGAGACCACTGGGGAGACCTAGGCGTAGATGGGTGGATAATATTAGGATGGATCTCCAGGAGGTGGGAAGTGGGTATGTGGACTGGATTGGGCTGGCCCAGGATAGAGACAGGTGGCAGACGCTTGTGAGTGCGGTAATGAACCTTCGGGTTCCGTGAAACGCGGGGAATTTCTTGACTAGATGCAAACCAGTTAGCTGCTCAAGAAGGACTCTGCACCATGGAGTAAGTAAGTAAGTAAGTATGAATATGCACAGACCATATTCGTTAGCCGACTAATACAACGTTATTTCGATATGCTTTTCAACCACACAGGTAAACAAGGAATGTTTCACAGCACATTTCCCTCGAAAGGTGGAATATAATTCAGCAATACCTCCGTCAGGACAGCCAGTTGTGAGACCAGGGTTCAAACTGAATGCTGTATTAATAACAGACTCGAAGGTAATGGCTACACTCGTGCCCTGGGTTGATAGGATCGTCGGTGGGGCGATTATGATGGCATAAACAGCTTTTTATAGGAAGGCAATCAGTTTTGAAGTCGAATGAAGAACGTAAACAAAACGGACTGAACAATAATTTGTAGAACACAGTGTTTATTGGTCTTCACGTAAACTGCCCTTAATTATGCGCCAATCGAAGAGAAACTTATAAAATGCCTTGGCCGCAGGAGTGGATGCCAGATATGAATTTTCGCAAGAATCCCCAAGCTAGTTGACGGGACAAAGGGGCAAAATTACATTCCACTTAAGTAATGATATCTTGGCCGATGGCACACAAAATGGGAAAATGTGTACAGAATGCGAGTAGTGACGTAGACACGAACTTTCACGAGAATTCCTCTAATTTGAGCCAATATACGAGCTACGGTAAAGTGATCACGTTGCAGGCCCGGTGTGGCCCAGAGGGTGGATAGAGGTATAGCTCTACTCTTCCACGACCGCGGCATTAGGAGGGGGTAAGTGTTCAGCAGCACGCCCCGGCCGCACTTTACCCCCGGGAAAGACCCTGTACCCATTGTACAGGAGGCTGGGTGGGCCCCAGGACCGGTCTGGACGGGCGGAAAATCTCGTCCCCACCGGGATTCGATCCCGGACCGTCCAGCCCGTAGTCAGACGCTATACCGACTGAGCTACCGGGCCCATAATATACGAGCTAAACCTACTTTAATCTTCATGAAAAGTGCCCTTAATTTTTGATCAATCGACAGAAAACTTACATCCTATATGGGCAGTCTTTCGGAAGTCAGATATGAGTTTTCTCGAGACCCCCCTGCTCGTGGCCGAGATATAGAAAAATTTACATTGGTATTCATGTAAAATTCCCTCAATTCTCGACCGATGTCAAACGCATTTGTAACCTGTGTACGGAGGGTCCGTAGGGTTGTGCATGTGAGTTTTTACGAAAATCCCTCAAATTGGAGTCCAGATACTGACTAAAGCATAATCTGCTATTCATGTAAAGTTCCCTTAATTACAGATTGAACACAAAGAAACTTATAACGTATGTAGGTAATGGAAGTCGGTTGCCAGATAGCAAGTGCAGTGAGAATAACTGTACTAGCGGTCGAGATACAGGCGCAGAAGTACGTTCGGGTTGATGTGAAATGTTTTCTGTTCTTTACAGAGTGTAAGATCTCACAAGCGGACGCTTGTGAGTGCGGTAATGAACCTTCGGGTTCCGTGAAATGCGGGGAATTTCTTGACTAGCTGCAAACCAGTTAGCTTCTCAAGAAGTAAGTAAGTAAGATCTCACAAATTTCAAAACATCTATACGCACATTTAATTATCTTTCACATCACGCATTTCAGTGTTTGATGATCATTCCTAAGGACCGAAACATGTAGCATTTATAGATAGTAATATTAAAATTTGATGTGTTTAACTGTAACACACATGCCAATAATAACTATGGCTACTGTCTTGCTCGCACATTCTGAAAGTCTGTGTATTTTACCCACCTTTCATTTACTGACATGTAAATTTAACATTTCTCACACAGTATGGTAGAAACAAATCAAACCTCTTCACAGGCGTCATTACACATAAACGTCCCGGTGAATGGTCTGGCCTGCAAGAAACATCTCTGGCAAGACGTCTCAAAGCGATAAACACATCAAATCAGATCGGTTACTGGCAATATCGTTGCCAGCGTCCAGCAGCCTAATTACCAAGGCATTGCAGACGATCTGCTTACAGACATACTTCATAAGTAGTTGACTCATTTTTCTTTCACATACATCAGTCTGTATCCTCTAACGCGTTACTGCGTCTCCCCGCGTGCCTTTCTCCTGCAGATGTGCCTTTCTCCTGCAGATGTTCCTTTCAACTGCAGATGTGCCTTTCTCCTGCAGATGTTCCTTTCAACTGCAGATGTGCCTTTCTCCTGCCGATGTGCCTTTCTCCTGCAGATGTGCCTTTAAACTGCAGACGTGCTGCACCCCGACTGTGCACACTATTCTACAGGTCTTCACTATAGCCCTTTCTGATTGGACCAGGTTTCGAAGGCCAGATTTCAAGCACGAAAGACTTACCAATTCGAATATAACATTTTTAACAAAGTCTCTTCACGGAGGACAGGGATATCATCTAAACAACAAATAGAAGGAAGGGTAAATGGATTGGTCACATCTTGCATAGGAACTGCCTTCCAAAACATGCTATTGAAGGAAAGATAGAGGGAAGGATATAAGAGACGGAAAGAAGAGGAAGAAGACGTAAGCAGCTACTGAATTACCTTAAAGAAAGAGGGGATACTGGAAACTGAAAGATGAAGCACTAGCTCGAACTTTGTGGGGAACTCCTTTCGTAAGAGGCTATGGGTGGGTAGCTGTTGTAAGACGGACTACGGAATAATGATGATGAGCAGTCGCTTGGAATATGACACCGTGTCTACTGTTCTCGTACTACTTAAAACCTGCATATGGAAGCAGAAGACTTCTGCGAAACATCGACATGTTTCGCAGCATTTACTGACTTGATTCCAAAGAAGGCCTGATGATGACCTTATAAAGGGTCGAAACATGTAGCCACCATACAATAAAGGATGTGATTGACGTATCTGTTTTTATCTTTTAATATTTAATTAAGCTGGCCCAGGAAGGGTCCATTTTCGAGTTTAGTATCGTAAATAGCGAGTCATTTTGGAATAGCTGTCTAAAAAGATAAGCTCAAAGAAATAGTCAGATGAGCTTTGTCGATTGTATGGAATGTCAGCTTGTGAAGACGTTAAATGACTCGTATTTTCGAAAGACGAGGTTGAGAGGACTAGCACTCCTAATTACTAGTTAGTTCCCCAAATCGAATCCTGGTCTTGCAGATCTGTACTTTCGAAACACCCTACATAATACGCCTCATCACATCCGACGTCTCTGGCGTTGAAACAGCATAATTAAACAATTTGATAAGCGAGTAATTAAATATTCCGGATCGCTGTCCTAGCCTTCTTCGAGTGACCGTTTCTTCCTGTCTACCCTCTTTCCCACTTTCCCATAGTCCTAGAGCCTCTTACTCTCCCAAGTGTTCGCTCGTTGCCTCGCACAGGCTTGTAAATGCGATATGCTTTTTAATATGCAATAGCATCTTGGCTCGGTGAAGGTTACTCCGACGCCTACGGCCCCTTCTTTTCGGGAGGAAGAGCATTTCTCTTCTGTGTAACGAGATTATTAAAGATTAAATAAGAAATCTGGCAGTACTCTTCGTTTCTGTTTTCTGACACCGCGATCCTGTGAAGGTGTAACAGTATGTGTATCCTGACGTATTATCAGACGCAACTCGTTGAATATATTTCTACGTAGATGTGTGGTGTAGAACGCTATACAAAATTCAAAACAGATCTAAAATTATACAATATACGAAATAAAAACCTTCTACCTCCAATGTTCATAAGTCTATACAACAAATAATGGGAATATAACACTGCTGTTACGCCTCGCCGCTAAGTAAACACATATTGTTCAGCATGCTGCACTACGGAGGGGGGCAGATAGTTATGAAACCGTGTAATGTCACTTTCCTTCTTTTAATAAAGGCAATGTAATGATTGATAAATAAGAATAATTGAGTGTGCAAGTTAGTGTACTAACTGGTGTGAATTGTTTACCCGGTATCTTGATATTTACGTTGTTTATGAAGCTTATTAAGACGTATCACGGTTTGTACTCTTCTCCAAATATTATTTTGCGATTAAGAGGATAGGTGTAATGGGCTGAGCATATGGCACGATTGGGAAAAAATCGAAATGTGCGTTGGAAGATCTAGAGAAGAATTAGCCCCCGAAACACATGTGCTTAGATGACAGGTGGTATTGAAATATATTATAAGCAGGGTGGGAGGGAGACGACTGGATTTGGCTGGCCCACCTAGACACCAGCACCGGGCTGTTGTGGTCACACAGTAAGGAACATTCGGGTTGCAGAAAATGCGGGAAATTTCTTGGCCTGCTGAGGGCTTCTAAACTGCTCTCAAGAACTCTGCTTCACGGAGTTGGTTGGCTGCTTGGTTGGTTGATGGGTTGGTTGGTTGGTTTTTGGTTACTTGGTTAAGTTGGTTGGTTAGTTCAGTTGGTTGGTTGATTGGTTGGTTGGTTAGTTAAATTGTTTGGTTGTTTGACTGCTGTTTGGTTGGTTCTCGGTTGTCAGTTAAGTTTGTTGTTTGGTTGAATGTTTATTTGTTTAGTTAAGCTGTTGGTTGGTTGGTTGGTTGGTTTGTTGGTTTTCGGTCAGTTACTTCACCTATCTATGTAGTAGAATGTAAGGTAATATACATGTCACAAGCATGAAGTAAGAATTTATTAAACGAGTGTTATATAATGAATAATCAATTTCATTGGTTCAGTGTTGTTCTCTCGTCAGAAAGCGTCCGCTCAAGAAGGGAAAGTTTAGCTGGAATTTTAATTATAAAATACTTCAGGTTCCTACTTATTACAGGCAAGTGAAATTGGGTGTGAATAAGCAGGATGCAACAATACGTAGTGTGCCAAAATTAATTTTTAATGTTTCTGCTTTATACGTACAAGAATTTAGCCCTTATAAAACAGCAGCGTCTTTAACTCTTCAGTTAACATTTTGTAACCATTTGTATAAATTTCCATAACAATGCAGATAAGATGGCACAAAGTTAGCACGTAGCACTTGGGTTCTCGTGAGTAAAAAAAGTGTTAGCATTTTAGCAACAACAATAATGGGCTATGTAACAGCTATTAGTGAAACACAATACACATACACGCACATACACATACACACGCACATACACAAACAAACACACACACGATCCTACATCATCCATACTCAGAACCCATTTCCCTAAGACCCATCATATTGATGTCTTTCCTTTCCATTTCCGGTCTTCCAAGTTTCTTCTAAAAAAATATTTAATTTTTCATGCCTTATGTTCCCATTCAAATTCTTCCTAGCCAATCGCAAGTCCTAAATTTTACTATACTAAATACATTAGGTTAAACTTCTAAAGTTGACATCACAATTTATACTTAAAATTATTAACTAAAAAAAAATGCAATTTGAAGAATAAAAAACCAACTAGATGTCACAAGTTATTTTATTGTACTTCTTGGAGTAGTGTCCGGGCTGCAGGCTCAAGCACATCTGTGCTTGAGCCTGCAGCCCGGACACCACTCCAGCCTAACCGCACCTTACCTCCAACATACAGCAAACCAAGAACGAAACGACCAATGTGATAATCAACATTATAGTCGAGAGCTCCTGAGGATGGGCATAGTAGTGACCGAAACATGTTCAGCCTATAAGAAGTACAATAAAATAATAAGTGGGATCTAGTTGGTCTCTTATTCTTCAGTTATCACAATGATGCACGGTCCAATAAACATCAGATTCACAAGAGCAATTTATTTTGTGTTCACCTAATGACATTCCCATACCAAACAGGCAGGTATGATATCTAAATAAGTCGAAGTCACTATGGGCTGGACAACCACGATTTATTCGCTTAAGAGCATACTTTTAACTTAATGGAAAAGAAGAGCGTTATTTCTCAACCCAATAAAACTAATTTAAAATTCACGTTTGTCAGTTTATAGAAATCTGTAAACGAATACCGGATTTTTTATTTTTATTTTTATCGTTTCACAGTGCATTCTGTAGATTGTTTAATTATTTAATTACACACACCAACACGTGCATATATATATATATATTATTTAAGAAGTCTAAAATTTAAATTTAACATTTAAAACGCTCCTACATGTTTCGATCACACGATCATCCTCAGGGAGCATATATTGTTCCTCGCTAAATTTATAGTTTAAAACATTCAGTGAATTACTTCGTTGTGTTAACTTGGTGCTGTGGCAGCATGTCGAGTTTTTGTGTGTGAGTCGTACACTGTTTAGAATAAGCGTCGTATTCTGTGCAACGTGAGTCTCACGCTGCACAGCTTAGGACGCACAACCATAACCAGGCTCATTCTAAACACCGTATGACTCACACACAAAAACACGACATGCTGCCACAGCACCAAGTTAACATAACGAAGTAATTCACTGAGTGTTTTAAATTATAACTTTAGCAAGGAACAATATATGCTCCCTGAGGATGATCGTGTGATCGAAACATGTAGGAGCGTTTTAAATGTTTTAATGTAAATTTTAGACTTCTTAAATTATATATA
>Ga0123354_10004800_pt1 | contig 19330 bp, 13 predicted proteins | sample TergutLab28metaG_2_FD_97872 | JGI IMG/M metagenome (GOLD analysis project Ga0123354, IMG submission 97872) | Labiotermes labralis P4 segment gut microbial communities from Petit-Saut dam, French Guiana - Lab288 P4 | ecosystem: Host-associated > Arthropoda: Insects > Digestive system > Gut ...
AATGATCTCCTGATGATGAGCTTCTAGAAAGCTCGAAACATGTAGAGAGTGAATGACGACTACCCATGAAAATAAAGGATAGTCTACAAGTGACATCGTGTTGGTTATTTTAAAGAAGAAGAAAATGCTTCCTCGTAAATAACCGAAGGCTGACAACACATTTTCAACGAAGACATTGAACAAAGGAAGTAATACGAGGTATGTGACCCGAAAGTATAACATACCTGTTCTTCTCATGAAATATGAAACAATATTAACCGCTCTGTCTTTGACAAAAAAAACCAGATATTTTATCTACCCGATATTTCTTCCTCTGTTATGTTTCAGTGAAACAATTCTACCCTGTACCCGATTCACTGTTTCCCACCCGTATCTACTCTGCGAATTTCCACCCCAAATAACAACCTCGATTCACGTACCATCTCGTAGAAATTCTATAACATGTCTATTTTCATATTTAGCTTTTTCGTTAGGCATTTACCAATGCCACTTCGAGTTTTATTTCCAATCGCATGGATCCTTACTTTTTCCGTTTTACATCCCCCCATAATCTTCAGTGTTATTCCCAAATATACAGTATTATTTACTACTTTCAGGGTTTTCCTCTCCATATACCACCATTCGTTATATTTTAGCTTCCCCTGATTTCTTGAATACCGTCACTTTACCTCACTATTCTATATTGTGGCTCAGCAAATAAATTTTTATTTTGTATTATAGATTAGAGAAATGATTTTAAACCTTCCAGTATTTGAAAATGAATCATCAAATTCATGTAATGAGATTGACACAAATTCTGGTGCAACCGGAATAAAGAGGATAAGCCAGTAGATTAACTCGCAGTCAGAACATTAAACAAAGATTAACCCCACTTTAATTCTAAACGCTAATGCTGAACATTATCGCAAAGTGTCGTACACTCCAGCGATAAGTATTGTCGTTTGCAGTGCGTAGTTATTTAGCTGCAATTACATGTCGCCCTGTGCACTCTTTTTTAACCTGATTCATTGTCACTGTCATCATCTTCATTATCATCACCATCACCTTCATCACTAGAACTTTGAGAGTTCGCGTGCTGATTATAATGAGGAAAATCATCAATAGGGCAGCCAATTTCCCAGCCGAATTTCGGACTCCTAACTTACAGTAACTTGATTCATTGTCACTGTCATCATCTTCATTATCATCACCGTCAACTTCATCACTATAACTTTGAGAGTTCGCGTGCTGATTATAATCAAGAAAATCATCAATAAGGCAGCCAATTTCCCAGCCGAATTTCGGACTCGTAACTTACAGTAACCTGACTCATTGTCACTGTCATCATTTTTATTATCATCACCATCACCTTCATCACTAGAACTTTGAGAGTTTAACGTGCTGATTATAATCAAGAAAATCATCAATAAGCAGCCACTTTCCCAGCCGAATTTCGGACTCTTAACTCACAGTAACTTGATACATTGTCACTGTCATCATCTTCATTATCATCACCATCACCTTCATCACTAGAACTTTGAGAGTTCGCGTGCTGATTATAATGAGGAAAATCATCAATAGGACAGCCACTTTCCCAACCGAATTTCGGACTCCTAACTTACAGGGCACGGGGCAACAATGCCAAAACTAAAACAACCGTTTTGGTAAGTTTCGTTGCTCTGTTATGTCGTAGTTTCTGCAGGACTGTTCGAGTTAAAATGTTACCGGTACTGTTTTAGTTCGCTGTTATAAACTACACTTAATCTAATGAAATTAAACATTTCGCTCTACAAAGTGTAACTTCAAACTGAAACAAAACTTTCACAAAGCAGCTACACTAGTGAATGTGTGTCCGAGGTGTTTGTGTAGTAGAGCCAAACATCTAGCTGCTGAGTTGTGACGATGGGATGAATGTAAAAGGAGTCGAGAAAATAACCCAATCAAAATGAATGTCTGCGAGAAGAATCAGCCCCTGGCAGTATTTTTACATTTTTACCAGAAGTCCCTACCAGGCACAGTTTATATACTAACGCGAAAGAGAAAAAGAAGTTTATATTTCGTATTTTTTTACCGGAAAAAAAATCAAAGGGAACTCTGTTGATTTCCTGCAGTTTCTTGGGTTATTTATATTTCATTCGAAATTGCGAGGTGGAATTTTGTTTTATGTTGTATACACAGATGTATGCAGAGTCGTATGGTTGTTTTGAAGAGTGGGATAAAGGGAAAGGTTAAATATGTGCTATCTCCTGTCCCTTATTCCCTTGTTAACCAATTGCTAGTCAAGATTTTTAAAATATTTATATCAACAAACAAAATAATCACAAAACATCTTGTTTGTTTTGTTGCCATATGCATTATGTTAAATTCTACACCGTATTTACAATTATTTTAATCTTATGCAAAGAAATTTACTGAAATAAATTTCTTAGATTTACAAATACTAAAATTTGTGTTCAACAATCTCCTATTTTATTTTGACGTTTTGCTGACCGTGCATCTCAGTATATTTATCTCAATATTTAACCAACTTGATGCACAAAATTTGTTTCATAATAAGTTTTATTTCATGCCTCTACATGTTTGGAGCACATGTGCTCCAAACATGTAGAGGCATGAAATAAAACTTATTGTGAAACAATTTTGTGCATCAAGTTGGTTAAATATTGAGATAAACTCCTATTTCATGTTCTTTAGAACGTGGGAAGAAAGCAATATGTAGAGACACATCTATTCGCCGAGCTTTCCGCACTTCTTTCCATGACCTAGTACAGCGATGAAAACTTGTAACGGATTTTAATGAAATTCGGTATGGAGTTTTTGGAACACACTGTCAATTACAACCCAGTTTCATTCAAGTGGGTACAGTAAAGGCGTAAATGAAAAGTTGTCCCATATTCCTAATTTTTTTTTAAGATTGTCGAAATAATTTTATTCAGGAGATGTCTACAAAAAATGTACTGAGCTGTGGTTAGTCTCACTAAAATCGGCACGTCGAAAAGTATGCTTTGTTTGATGGGTAAATTAATTTCTGATTTGTACTGTTTACATACACTTTCCGATATTTTGTGAAGTGCAGTATATGAAATACGAACGTAATACTGTAGAGTATGTGTGATTTTCATGAAAATTGACGCAGATAAGCTCTGACCTATAAACCTAAATTAATTTTGGCCCGTATTTTCTATTTTTTTCGCAGGATTTTGGTAATATTCTGCAAAATGATTGTGGAGTGGTTGCGAGTGTCTTACAATACGACAAAATTCAAATCATACCTTGCCTACGAGCGTTTACGAAACTTTTCTCGACAATTTCTATATTTTCCTGTCAAACGTGGATGAAATACGATTCAGGATACGTGTAATAAAAACAGAAATTTTCGCGGACGTGTCGTAAAACTCCTGTTACGTTGCGCAAACAAAATAGCCCATTAATAAATTACGCTTTCTTCATCACGGATTACACCACTTGCAATATTGTAATACTGCAATAGTGTAATATTTGCTCTTTAAGCACTAAAGAAAGCGGAGTTTATAAATCTGTATAGCTGCACTTCCACTTGCCCACTGTGCCTCTGGCCACACATTAGGGTGACTTAATAGTTTTCCAACAAGATGCGACTGTATTCATTTTATTATATCTCTGTAGGCAGCTCTACATGTTTCGGGTGTTAACACCCATCATCAGGAGCTTGTACAACTGTAATTATAGCTTATAGCACCGGTCAACCGGGTGTACTACCATCCGGTCTCGTTGTTGAGTTGGAACTTCCACCTCTACAACGAGACCGGATGGTAGTACACCCGGTTGACCAGTGCCAGAAGCTGTAATTACAGCTGTACCAGCTCCTGATGATGGGTGTCAACACCCGAAACATGTAGAGCTGCCTACATATATGTAATAAATTGAGTACAGTCGCATCTGTTTGGACAATTATTAAATTTGTTTCACGATGCACGGACCCATGAATTTAAAATTTGGTGACTTTTACCTTCACTTTATAAAAAACCTTGAGCCTGGGGATGGATATGATAAGATGTAACAGTAATGAGGTGGGTGAATTTTTTAGATAGTAATACAAGAAAGCGGTCGGCTATAGGACTAAGCCAAATAGTAGTGTAAACAGGCAATCCGAATATACGGTAGTGGTAAATAGTTAATCTGTTGCAAGCAACAGTCTAGTTTAGAATTAAGTCAAATACTAATACGAGAAGGCAATCGGGGTGATTGAAACATAGTAATGTAAACAAGCGTGCCGAATACACGACAGAGCCAGGTGGTGGTATAATTAAGCAGTCAGGATGTGGGACTAAGTCAAATATCATTTGAATTAGGCAGTCGGGTTATAGGACAAAGTCAATAGTACAAGAAGACAGTCGGATTATTGGACTAAGTCCAATAGTAGTAGCATTCGTAATATAGGGACAAATGAAATAATAATAATATAAATATCGAAAATAAATGCATTATTAGATGAACGTTTGGTTCCTCTGGTATGTTACGTTATATCGACTTGAGATCAAAATACATCATTATTATACAGCAGCCGCTGTTACATATGCGTTGTATCAGTGGATTGGTATATGTCGAAGCTTCCAGGATGTGTTCTGATATAAGAATTTTGGTATAATTATAGCGACATATAATTTTTCTTGTGTTTTCCACGAATGTTAGTTTCTGTATCCACATGTCCCACGTTTCAGAAGATGCTGAACCACTCTTACTAATGAATAACAACTGACGAAGAACCTACAACCTAATTTTTCCCCTCAGTTTCCTGATATTCTGAATAAAATCAATCAGATCTAGCACAGTGGTCACAGAAATGCTGTTCTCTGTGCAGAAGTTACAGATACACGTTTCTTGCGGAATGTAGGTATAGTTAGTGTAGTTAGGTCAGCTGATAAGCAAATAATTTTCTCCTATCTATCACTTTGATAGTGATAGAGTCCCTGTCTATTTTCAAACATGTACAAGAACAACGAAAATTCATAAACGCACAGTTTCGAATTCCATCCACCAAAGTACTTTGAGTGACAACAAACTTTGCAAATAGAAATATCATTTGGCGAGCATTTATAAGGCTATAATCAAGTTCATTTAGTTTTGTGACATAATTAGTTACAAATAACGTGACCAGCCCCCCACTAATTACTTTAAGAATTTGATGTGTCAATCCGAATAACATTCGCGCGGTTTCTTATGTCTCTAGCGTTACTTTTGCGAATGTGTGAAAGTATTTTGAAACTGAATGTGACGTATTATGGACAATGGGCTTTTCCGGTACTCGCAAGCAATGGAATTAAAAAACCATAAATTTTGTGCCTGTCTCTTTAAGCGAAGCCACTCAAATTTAGTAAATAAATTCAGTGAACTGAAGTAAATAATAGCAATAACAACAAAGCGTACATAATATATTTAATCTGTTTAGAAACGTTCCATGCAATCTGTCATGAGGAAAACCAGTAACATTGCTATATTAATTTTCGACGAGTGAAGCCGCTCTTGAAAAATACGGTACAATTAATTGCCAGCAATATGAAATCATTGTCCCAGAGAGTAATGTAGAAGTTATCAAGTAATAAATAATTTTCCAGGTCTTTTGTCTGTAAAGTAGTAGTAATAATCTTGCATTTAATTCAGAACTTTCACGGTGCATTCAGTGTCAAAAGTTAGTGTTATCCTCTACAGATTAGTGCGATAGACACAACCTGCAGAAAATTTTCGAAAATTCTTTTCCCTCTTTTGCGATATGTAGACCGGTTTAAACAACTCCAAAAATTTCCCTATATGTTATTCTTTTGTATACTTATGTACATACATACGTATGTATATATAAATACATACGTACATACATATACATACATACACATACATACACAAATACATACATATATACATACATACATATATACATACGTACATACATACGCACATACATACAAACATGCATACATATATGCATACATACATACATACATACGCACATACATACACACATACATACATGCATACCTACATACATACATACATACATACATATACACATACATACATACATACACACACACATACATACATACGTACATACATACGCACATACATACACACATACACACACATACATACATACATACATACATATATTCATATATACATACTTACGTACGTACATACATACATACATAAATGTACACACATACATACATATGTACCTACACACACACACACACACACAACACACACATAAACACGCACTCAAGGAGTGTTCCTCAGATGCAAACACTTGCCACAGTGACATTAAGTTGTGCAATAAGCCAAAAACCCACAGAATATGAAATATACAAAACACGCAGGATTATTTCAATACAAATAATATAAAGGTTTCGTTAAAGTATTTAGGACAATCGTTAATCATAAGAAATGCACAAACCTATTATAAATTTGTCTCTGTCTTCCTTAAGTCCCACACGACTATGCAGAAAGTGACGAAAAGTTTGATGCCAGCTACGAATGCACTCTACTGAAAGCTTCTATGGCTGGCAGTTTGTCTATGTGGATAGTGCCTATTACTTGTATTGATACTGTATTCAAATTTATATGTTCAAAAGTTTCCTCAGCTATTTACAATGAAGTTTATTAACGAAACTATGCTTTGGCATGAAATAGGTAAACATTAGAATTTCTTAAATAGACTCCTATATGAATTTTATGTTTTAAACCAACCATTATTCCAATAATTCTTAAAACGTAAATATTTTTGCACATTTGGAAAAATTACCGCAGAATATAACGGTGTTGGTATTCAAAATTTACAGGGCCTGTGCGTTGCAAATATAAGCAATATAAAAATAAGTCTTCGTCATGTGAAGTTGGGTTTCATTGAGGGCCTCAGACTTTGTTTGATAAGTATGAATATTTAAAATTGGTGTCTTACGGATCTGAGTCGTTTTTTTAGAGAAAATGTCAACTGATTTTAATTGAGCGTAAGAGAAAAAAATATAGCTTGAGTCGGGAGAAAATTGTAGAAAGAAAAGTTTAAAATTGTACACCTTTCACCAAATGTCACTAGGGTAATCAAACAATGAACTAAGAAAAGCGGAACATGCATCGCACATAGAGAGACGGGAAAGTCACGTAAATTTTAAGTAGAAATGCTGTAAGGAAGAGAGAAACTGGGAAAAATCCATGGGTCAATTGAGAGATAATGCTGAAGTGGATCTGAATTTTCTATTTTGTGACAAATGGAACTGCCTTAGGACAGGGTGCAGTGGCTGGCGTTTTGAAAAAGGTAGTGAATGCTGGTCTATGTGTCAGTCTAACGTCTGTCATATTCTTCAGCAGGACTGTGCTCCACTAATTAGTTAGCTAACTGAGAAAATATAATGTGATGCCTTGTACCGAATTGAGCTCCCTCTTCGTTGTTGCTGTGGTCGGTATGTAACTGAATGTTAACAAACCCCACAGCGTTTTTCTTTCCTCGCTTGTGTACTTTGCGATAAATCTCAACGCTTCTCGGTATTGGTGGGTAGAAATCGCTTAATATTGAGTAGAGTGGAAAGCAGTGAAGAGAGAAATTACTTTCTTTCAAAACACTAAGTCAACTGGTCTTAATGGCAACGCCTTACGTTATCACAAACACACAGGGTTCGACGCGGCTATTTGTGGAGCGAAACAGGATAAGCGCACAGCCCTAGAACACTGTTCTTCCCCAGAATTTCAACTAAAGTGGAAGTTAGAATGTCAGATATAGAGGAGCCTGTCTGACACAATTATGTAGGATTCTGACGTTATTACATCACATGCGTTCATTGAGCTTTGTCCAATGTGCAGGGTTTGAAATTAAAACACGACGATTCAGGGACTGTGTCTGTCCCCGTCATAAGGCCAGAAACAGAGAGAGAGAGAGAGAGAGAGAGAGATAGAGCGCGATGGAGAGAAGTAAAAAAGGGTGGCTGTTCTGTCGCACACTTCTTCTTCTTCTTCTTCTTCTTCTATTAGACTGAATCGCCGCTCTTTTCATTGTGTTTACAAATACCTGGATATCCCTTTCAAAAAGCCCATTGTCTTAGAAAAGTTTTTATATCGGGCTCCAGTGCGCAAATCTTCGCTGACTAATTTCTCAAATTTATTTTTTGGACTAAAACTCTATATGTTTCGGACAGTTCCTCTGTCCATCATCAGGAGTTTTTCACTGTACACACAGCAATGGTATATTTCATACAGGTTTGCTGACAGCTTGCGAGCAGTAGAGTTTTATTCCAAAAAAAAAAATAAATTTGAGAAATTAATGCATCTAGTTGGTTTTATTATAAGAATGAAATTCTGACTTGCGAGGGTGTGAACTTAGAAATTCTGCATGATATAATAGCCTAGGTAATTGATAGAGTCAAAATATTCTTACAAGGGCTGTGTTAACGCTGCAGCGCTATTTTGAAACCAACTGAAATTTTAAAGTTGAAATTTAACATATCGCGTACCTAGCTACGTTTTGTGCAGATAACATCTCCATTTGTCCAATCTTATAAAATACAGATCTTAAGGAATATTGTGAGTTTACAATGAACTTTAAAAGGCGTTGAGTTACAGAATATGTAATGCTACTGTGTAGAAATAACCATTGCTGGCCAAATGGAGGCTGCGATAAAGAAGAAGCACAGTTACCTTTCTAATCTTCATTGCAAGTAGATGCTACTGCCACTTGTAGAAGAAGTTTCTATTCCTCTTCTCAGAGTTTAAACTTCTCGGCTTAATCTTGTTCAGTTCCACCCTTTACATGAACTCTCTAGCTCCTGTATTCCTATAGAATGGTGGTAGATTGGGACCTTTGGATATATTTGTTCCTTTTTTCCGTTCTAGTTGTCCTCCCCATTTAAATTAAATATTTCTAAATCTAACTAAAGCCGGTCCCAGTAGCCGCGTGGTCTAAGGCGAAGGTCTGCGGCCGCTCGACTGCTGAGATCGTGGGTTCGAATCCCACCGAGAGCATGGATGTTTGTCTGTTGTGAGTGTTGTGTTTTGTCAGGTAGAGGTCTCTGCGACGAGCTGATCACTCGTCCAGAGGAGTCCTGTGTGTGATCTATAAACCTCAAGAATGAGGGGGCCATGGCCCGCGTTGGGCCGCAGCGCCACAAAAAATCTAACTAAAATTGAGAAATTGTTATATTCTTTCTCATAGCCTTTTCGTATGTAGTCATTTAGGGAATACCTCCAGATTCCTCTCAATAATTTCTTTTCTGTGCCCACGATTAACTCCGTGGGGACAAGACTGATATAACCATAAATTTATTGAACTTGAGTCCGGTTTCCATTTTGGTGTTTTACGCTACAGCTAGTTTAACTGTCCGGTACTTTGCTTAATATCAACGTAATTTTCTGCGGCTCTCGTTGCTATAATTGTACTTTACATCACGTTGTAAGGAGATGAAATGTTGGACCCGTTCAACGGGGAGAAAATAGATCATTATCTTTGTTATCACGGATCATTTGCCTCAGAACGCAATGGGAAATTTTATTGACGGATATATTTACATTATATCTTATAAAATTTACAAAATTCCTGGCATTTACTTGGAGTTCTTTTTCGAAGTTTGCAATAAACACTTAGTCATTTGCCAAAAATGACTCTTTTTGTGTTATTATTTCATTTAGTGATGTTAAATCCCGAGTTCAACGGACCACAGTCTTCGACACCTAACGTGGACAAGCAAGCATCGTTCATTACTATCAATGTAAAATGTGCGGTACCTGCTTAACCCCATCTTCCTGGAAGATGCGAACTTGCCCTCCCGTCAAGAAATTAAATTCATAATTAGTTCTTATTAACGTCATGTTACCGTTTCTCCGAATAAAACTAGACCGATTATTTCCCGTCGAGTGGCCCGATGTCATACTGTAAATTCTAAGAAATGTAACGATCGTCCATTGAAAGTTTTTCTTCGTATTAATCCAGCTGAATTTGTTGAAATGCAGCCATCACTAAACACTGAAATATGTGTTAGGTTACTTTTCGTTTGCACTGTGCATCTGTAGAAAATGTGTGTGTATAAGGGCAGGCATGCCATGCTGCATGGAGACAGATCTACAGTACTTCAGTTTTATACGACCTTAGGCAGTGTGTGTTATGCTGTGACGCTAAAACGCTAGTCCCGCTGAAAGGTGTCGACACCAAACATGGGTGTCGGGCTAATATCCGGAACTGTGACATCTGAGGGATAAAGACGGATCTGAATTCGCTGTGTAAACGAATAAAAGGGGTAAAACACACAAATTCGAAATAAATAAAGACAGAGAAAAGAAAGGGTTTAAGGATGAAGAATCGGCAAGATGAGATGTCCTTGGAATTTTAATGGGTCTTTCTTTCCGTTATTCGGATTATATTGATATTTAGTGTAGAAATTAAGCTATATGGAGTGGATTCGATATCAGCCACAGCACAGAACACGTATATTGATGGATTCATTAACGTTGCCATCCTAGCTGCGCTATTTATAAAGCATATGATTTTTTAATTACAATTATTTTTTATGTGTTTATTTATATAAAATGCTGTGATATTTATCGGCAGAAGTAAGGGAATGGAGTGCCGAGGAGAGGGAAACAGAAAGAAGTATTAGTAATGAGGAGGAGTGATCAAAGAAGGAAAAGGAAAAGCAAAGAGAGAGACCGAAAGAGAGAGAAAGAAAAACAGTGAAAGAGAAAGAAAGATGAGACTGATATTACATTCTACTAACTGGATTCACTAGACGAAGTATTTGATAAGGTAATAGCTGCTAAGTTAGAAAATAAAATCCCCCTCCCCCTTTTATAGGAGGGGTTGCTGATAAGTCCTTAGCCCGACCTAATTCCCGATGTCGTAGGACGGAATCGGTAGTGTCGTTGGAAAGAGGGGTCTGTTCATGTGCCGAATTGCAACTCTTTTCTTGTTACACAGGCTGAAAGGAAGCATGTCAGGCGACGCGCGCGATTTCAACATCATCGAGACGCGAGCTGTCATCAAGTTTTTTTCCCCCCTGCAAGGCAAGACGCCGAAGGAAATTCACGCCATTCTGACAGAAACAGTAGGGGAACATGCACCATCCCATACCACCGTCAAAAAATTGGTGGCCCAGTTTAAACGTGGTGATTTTTCCACCCGCTTTGCGCCTCGTCCTGGACGACCCGAAACAGTGACGACCCCGGAGATTATTGATAAAATTCACGAGATAATCTTGGATGACCACCGGATTTCGGCTAAATCAATAGCTGAACAACTGGGCATCTCACTTGAGCGGGTTGGGTCCATCATTCATGAAGATATGGACATGCGGAAGCTCTCCGCGAAGTGGGTCCCGAAATGCCTAAACGCGGATCAAAAACTTTAACGGTCCCAGTCGTTTGGAATTTGTTCGGCGCGATCCAAATGATTTGCTGTCGAGATTGGTGATCATGGACGAAACATGGTTATATCACTATGACCCGGAGACAAAGTAACAATCAATGGAGTGGCGGCATAGCGGCTCACCCCGCCCCAAAACGTTCCGAGTGCAAAAATCCGCTGGAAAAGTTCTCGCCTCGATTTTTTTAGATAACGACGACATCCTCTTCATTGATTATTTTCCAAAGGACCAAACTATCAACGCGGAGTATTACTTATCTCTGCTGGTGCAATTGAAGGACATTTTGAGGGAAGAACGCCGCGGGCTGGTCACCAACGGGGTCTTGTTCTTGCACGACAATGCCCCGACTCACTGGGCACTTGCAACCCAGAAGAAACTGGCCTACCTGGGCTTCCATTTCCTTGATCACCCACCCTATTCTCCGGATCTGGCCCCGTCAGATTACCACCTGTTCCCTGGACTGAAAAAACAATTGAAAGGTCGCCATTTTCATCCGACGCGGAGGTCATTGCTGCAGCGGAGACCTGGTTGGACGGACAATCTTCTGAACTTTTTTGAGTGGCTTGCGAAAGTTATAACAACGGACTAGAAGTGTATTGAGCTTTGTGGGGAGTTTGTTGAATAAATCCCGAGTTCCGTCGCTGTAGCTTGTTTCCTTCCTGGTCGGGCTAAGGACTTATCAGCACCCCCTTGTAAATCTTCTGAGATCAATACCATTTTCACAATCGTTCCCCTCCTCCCTGTTTTTATGACGCTATTTCAGTCCACAAACTTCCATCCTTCATTTCTCATTGCTTTAATCTTTATCAGTAGCGATATAAATCCGACGCCCTGTGTAACATTTCATGAAATACTGATTTTGTGTTGAGGGCTTTTTTGCTCCTATCCACATTTAAGGTGCAGGACCATTTCTTCTGAACTTCTTGTTACTTCACATTCAGCATATTCGCAGCTACTTCCGTATCTCAAGGTCGTCTCCCCCTTCCGCAAAATAAGAGTGCTGCTTTCCGTGGCGATAAAAAAAAGCCGCGTATCCTCGGTTTAGGAGTCCAGGAATAGCTGAAATATTGAAGTGGTGTCTTTTCACAAGCGACCGAAACTTGACTTTCAGTAGAAAACACGACAGATGACCGGGTATATTTTATGAACGACATTTGTGTTTTATTACAATAATTGCTTGAATTATTAAAGAGACTGTATGTGAATGAAGAGTTGTGAGGTCAGTAAACTGCATAATATACGTATTATGGGGCATGAAATGCAAGAAAAATTATTTTAGGGTTAATGCTCTTCTGTACTAGTAAAAGCGTGTAAGATGGAACTCGGATTCACAATTAAATTCGCATAACAATATATATTTCTATAGCACGTTATTGAAGGAAAGTAACAAGGAAACACATAATGGACGAGAAGACAAGGAAGAAGACGTTAACAGCTGCTGGGTAGCCTTAATGAAAAGAGAAGATACTGGAATATAGAAGAGGGAAGATTAGATTGTACTCTCTGGAGAAATGGCTTTGCAAAAGTCTTTGGACCTTTCACAAGACAGAATACATAATGAATGAATTGCAGTAAGTATGTCAATGAACTCATACGTTTCATTACAGTTCTCTTCTCTGAATGACAAAAAGCTTTGTTTCTCGTTTACAAGGTTTAGGTTTTGTCTGTTTACTTAAAACCTTGTGAAATATTTGTCAAGAACTGAGAAATATATTATTTCAGTCAACCCAGCGACGATATGAGACGGAGTTATCTAAGCCGTCGTGTTTTCCGGGGTAATAAACTTTATTAATAGAAATTTTGACAGGAAGTTTTCGCGACAGATGTGCCGGTCCCAAGGTCATTAACAGCAGAAGGTAACACAAATATAGCAGAAGCCAAACGTACTGCTGGTCTTCGATTCGGATTCGAATCCACGATCGCTGTTTCAGAACTGTAGAAGAGAGTAAACGCCATTGACTCTGTGGCCACTGTCCTGGTGCAACAAACTTTGGATTTTATTAATTTATGTACTTTTCAATGACGATTCCGCTTGCTGCGCGGTCTAAGGAGTGTGTCTGCGGTTGCGGGTTTGAATACCGCCGAGAGCATGGATGTGTCTTGTCATTGTTTTGTGTTCTTCAGTCAGAGTTATCTGAGACGAGCCGATTACTCCTTCGGAGTAGTCCAACTGAGTGTGACGTATATGAGTGTAATTTTGAAACCTCAGCGATGAAGAAGACTATGGTCACTGGGACTGTCGGGCCATGAAAGAAACCTTTAAATAAATATTTTTACTTATACCCAAGAATAATAAAGACAGAACCCACAACTACTAGACTTTTGGTACGTCCCGTAATACTTTATGGGGCGGAGTGCTGGACATTATCCCGAACAAATGAGACAATTTTGGATGTGTTCGAAAGGCAAATGATGCGAAGAATACATTGCCCTATTAGAGACAGGGATCACAGGAGGTGTGCTTTCAGCAAGGAACATTACGACACACTTAAAGAGTTCAGACTGTCAGTTGTAATTAGGATTGATACGCTGGGGTGGGCTGGTCATGTTGCAAAAATGGAAGATATCTGTATGTCTAGTAGAGAGCTGTATATGAAACCTGAAGTACTAAGGAAAGTTGGAAGACCCCTCGTAATATGCAAAGTTGAAGTAGGAAAAGATGCAAGGATGCTGGGATTAAGAGGCTGGTAGGCAGCAGCCATGAATTTAGAAAAGAGGAGGAAACGTCTGAAGGAGGACAAGACAGTATGAGTTGAAGTGCCGATTATTATAATTATTATTATTATTATTATTGTTATTATTAAGTTGAACCAGTCTCGCGGTAATATTTTATATTGAAACGCAGTATATTTAAAACAATTTTCATAAAATGCTGAATGTGGAGCATTTAATACAGTTCGAAGAAACCCCCTTACGCTTATAAAGGGATTTTCACGTTGTAAGCCTTGCATAATACATGTTTATTGGCAGTGACGTATACATAACCCGCTAGAATTACTCTGGTGACCGAGTTAGCGTGAAAAGTTGGATTTGCCCAATCCCTTACTCTTTGCAACTATGTTATTTTTAAAGATATTACTAAAGTAGCCACTCGTTCAGTCAGTAAAATGTCCAGTTCATGGAACTGCACGGGTCTAAAAAAAATTCACCATGGGCTAGGCAGTGCCCATCGCTGTATTACTGTTAAGTTACGGTGAGGGCACACATTTTTTGATCCTGTTAGGTTGAAATAGACCAACATCGTCGAGAATGTTCCACGTACGGTGAATGTCACAAATAAAGGAAGGAAGTTGATTGAGGGTGTCTGAGAATATTTGAACAAAGGGTGTGAGGTCGCTGGAGGAAATTGCACAGTGTTGAGTTCCACTGTTTGAAATATGTATTACGTCAAACCGACAACATTATGTGTGGGCATGTAGGGTGCTTGAGAATGCAGAAATATGTAAATTTCTGTTTAAAATGTCCCTAGCTATTACGGAAAGAGTATGTCAAGAAGTGTAAAGCATTTGTGTGGCTCAGGGTATTTTAGCTACTGGGATAATGGAAGTAGGGGAACAAAGACGCGAGTGTCATAATAGAAGGGAAATTTCTTAACAACTTCGGCACCCAACAGCTTTTTATTTCTTTAATAAAGTCGTCTCTTCCACGCATGAGAAGTCACGAGTCGAAATTATGTATGTCCCTTATCTAAACCCCTCTGTTAATTTTATGTTTTGCTGACCGTACATCCTGGTACATCTCTGGGTAAATGACCAATTTGATGCACAATTACGTCATATAATACATTTATTATTATAATCCTCTACATGTTTCGAGCAACACTGTGCTCATCATCAGGAGGTCGAATTGTATTAATACAGCGTCTGGTATAGCAGTCTCTGTAAGTGACCGTCCGGTGTGCAGGTTGAGAAGCAACTCTTCCTTCTCAAACTGCACACCAGAAGGTCACTTACAGAGAATAATATAACAGGTGCTGTATTAATACAATTCGACTTCCTGATGATGAGCACAGTGTTGTTCGAAACATGTAGAGGATTATAATAATAAACGTATTATATAGCGTAATTGTGCATCATGTTGGTCATTTACCCAGACTCCGCTCTTAAGTTAGATTACTTTAGCTCCTACCCGTACAAGGCAATACACTGTCAAGACCCACCTAGAAAGTTTCCATAAATGTAACAATATTTCGGAGGAAATTACTGTCTCCATCTTCGGGGACTCTATCATTATACTTTTGTTTGTGTTGGTTTGAAATTTCGTCTCTGGCATTAAAGGAAGTCAATATATGAAGGGTGTTGCAGACAAAATAATGTGCTTAGGAGAATACTTGGACCTAAGGGGCCAAGGAAGATGAAGCTGTGGAAAATTGCGTAGTGAGGGGTTTCATGATATTTATTCCTCACCTAAGAGTGATACTATGCTTAAACCAAGGAGAACTTAGTAAGTGAGGCATATGGAAGGATAATATTAAAAATATAATAAAATGTAGGGTGTTGACTGATGTAATATGACTCAGAATAAGAACCAGTGTGTTTGTTTGCGGCTGGACTTGCAGCTACAGAAAGTGTAATGTTTTGTTCATTCTCTGTACCTGTCTTACTCTCCTTATTCCACTGGTTTTCATCCTCAGCTATTTTCTTTCTACATTAAAACTGTTCACTCCCTGCGTTTTAATCTAACTCATTTTTGTTTATTAAACCAACCAGATCTACACATACATAACCATAGAGTTTGTTGACACTCCGACATGTTTCAGTGCTTTATCACCATCCCAAGGGAGTTAAAAACAAGTACTGTAAAAACCGGCTAAAATATATTGAATTACGCTCGTACTGTTCACACATGTAGCGTATTTCAGCCAGGTTCAGTCTGTAGAGTGGTGATCTAAAAAAAGGTAAATCAGTCCCATTACAGGCCCGAGGTTCCTAGAGGGTTCCAGGAAGTTAAGGTTCCCAGATTACTTGACAATGGCCCAGGATGGTGGTAAGGTTGTCAGCCTTACACACCGGCCGCCTTTACCCCAGGAAATGCTCCTGGTACTCATTTCTGTTAGAGGCTGAGTCGACCCCAGGGCCATAGTTCGATCGGAAGAATTTTATGTCAATGAAAAATTAAAATGATACCATCTGGAATCAAACCAGCGACCTTCCGATTTGTAGCACATCACCTTAACCACTGTGCTACCACAGTCCCCAGAGTGAGAGTTTATGTAATTGGTTATACATTTCAATAAAATACATACATTATATCCTCTTCGTATCAATATAACACATTTGAATAAGAAATTTATTTAAAATTACGTTATTCTCAATGTGTCGCAGGATATTTCATCTGTGTACACAAACATCTATCCTTTCTTTGATCCAATGTAATCTATGTCCTTGTGTAACTTGTGTTGTGGTGTGTGCGGATTCAGCCGTTTACTGAAACTATTTGCTTCACGCTACACGATTATGCATGATTATATTACGTATGCGTTTGATTGGTTGAATAAAAGGAAATAAGTCTATTCTTGCTGCCTTCACACAATTTTATTTTCTTTATGAAATTTTCTTTTACATGTGAAAGTGAGGGAAATCTTATGACTGTATAAATTTTTAATGTTGACCCATTTCCTTAGGCTATTTGTACTAATAATGTTCTAATTACACTCTCAGAATATTGTGTTACGCAGATATATCTGTTCAACAGCGGTCCCGTGGTTGGAACTTGTAGAATTCTCGGAATTAAATTAATCGATTTCATGAGACAAAATTATCGTATTCAGACGTTGTGAAACGATTCTCCGAAACGTATGAAAGACGAAACGAAGTCTAAAACCTAAGCATTTCCTTTCAAATATTGTACCAAAAGAAGCAACAGATACCCATCTGACACAAGCGAGTTTGCCTTTCACTTGTGACCCCTTTGAAGGGGCAAGTATTTCAGAATGTTTATATAAGGATCGATCATAAGCCCGTGTAACAGCTCAGTTAACAGATAGCTACACAAGGCTTCGCGGAAAATCGATTATTCATTGTCGATAATTTGTTACATCTTAAGTGTTGACAAGCTTAATGGACTAAAACAACACGTTAGATAAATGTTAACAGAGAATTTGCTAGACTTTCAGGTAGTATCCGACAGTGCTTAGACTGATAAAAACAAGAAACGAGTAAATTGCGTAGGCAACAGCAGTAAAGTTCAAGGACCACTCTCTTTCATAACCAGGACGTAAGCCAAGCGCTCGGAAGAAATTGTTTCCAGACACCGAAATTCATAAAGGCTACAGCGCGTAGCTAGCCTTCAGAACCTTTTAATTTTACATGGAGAATGAGGTGCACCGAGAATTTTAATTTATTCTGCAATTACGTATACGGTGACGGAAGTGTTCATTTAATGTACAGGTAAAATGAGTGCAAAATGTTATAACTCGTATTTATGTGTGCTAACCATCTGATATGACTCCTTAGATTACATTAATAATAATAATATAAGTGAGAGTGGAATGTAAAGAACAAAATTGATACCAATAAGGATAGAAGCAACTGGAACCGTCCAAAAATTATTCAGAAAATATATGACAAAGGTACCTGGACAGCACAACATCACGGAGCTACAGAAACAAGCCATACTGGGCACTGCGCACATACTTCCGGAAGCACTGATGTAAAAATACCGGAATTTTGTTATGGGAAATAACAGTACATGTATCATATATTGTAACCACAGGAGAGCTGTAAATTTGTATACCCTAGAAGGAATGTAATTGCTAACACCTTGCATGAAGATGATAAGAATTATTATAATTAGCAACATTCTGCCTCAGCAGCACAAACCCCAATTTAATTATACAACAATTCCCTGGATAACATATAACTAACTTCCCTTACAAATTTCCAGTTCCTAAGACAGGTGAGCTGAAGTTACACATAAATATTCACGAAAAGGAGAGAGATTCAGCGTTATACATAATTTATGATAGCATATATTTCCAGTACCAGAAAACTGTATTTTCGCAGTTCTGCACAGAATAAATATTTATAACTTAACAAGTAACAAACCTGAAGATGGAACAAAGAAGTTTATCAGAATGGTGGTGCCTACAGATAAGAGTGCTGAGCGACAGAGCGAAACGCCAGTGCCTGAACAGACGCTGTTATAAAAACTTAAAAACTGGGAACATAAGATAAATAATTGTTTGCAAGTACTTCATAATTTTTTAAAAATCGTGGTTCCGTGCATCTTAATTCAATGTTAATAGAAATCTAACCAGATGCAACAGTATGCAGATATTTATTTATTGCAAAGTCACTCTACATGTTTCGGTTGTCACAGCATCTATCATCAGGAGTACTAAAAACTGCAGGCCACGTTGCAGGGACCTGTACCGGAGGTTGCGGTTACAGTTTTTAGTACTCCTGATGATAGATGCTGTGACAACCGAAACATGTAGAGTGACTTTGCAATAAATAAATATCTGCATACTGTTGCATCTGGTTAGATTTTTATTAACATTAATATATAATTATTAAAACCACATAGTTCCTTACGTCGCAATTACGACTACACTAAAAATATTAACGTATGTTCTATGTGACAGAATAACACTTTTAAATATTACTAAAATATTAATAATGTGAGATTGTTTTGGGGTTGTTCTGATGGCCGTAAATTCATATGACCGCCATGATTGGACTTTAATAATAATTACTTAAGAAACATGGAAGTGAAAGAGGCTTTGCCTAATGTTCCTGTCGTTTAGACTTAAGTGACTTAAAACTCCGTGGCCTTAGTCCGCACACGAACTATACCGACAGAGCGGCCGCCGCCGGACGGCGAAGTTAGTGCCAACTTTTGCGGTTAGAGGAGTGTCACGTGGTCAGCGCAACGGGTCCCCACAGCCGTTAATCTCTGTTTTCTAGACCTGGAGCCGCTACTTTTTTCATTCAAGTAGCTCCTCAATTGACCCCACGAGGCTCACGAGGCTGAGT
>Ga0123354_10004801_pt1 | contig 19330 bp, 12 predicted proteins | sample TergutLab28metaG_2_FD_97872 | JGI IMG/M metagenome (GOLD analysis project Ga0123354, IMG submission 97872) | Labiotermes labralis P4 segment gut microbial communities from Petit-Saut dam, French Guiana - Lab288 P4 | ecosystem: Host-associated > Arthropoda: Insects > Digestive system > Gut ...
AATCCTCACTGTCACTATATCAGTGCACACTGTTACCAATATGTACGGTAGCCACAGCTGTTAAAGCCATGTGCCAGTATTGCTGTACAGTTACTGTATGCCATTCCAATCCTCACTGTCACTGTACCAGTGCACACTGTTACCAATATGTACGGTAGCCACAGCTGTTAAAGCCCTGTGCCAGTATTGCTGTACAGTTACTGTATGTCATTCCAATCCTCACTGCCTCGACATCAGTGCACACTGTTACCAATATGTACGGTAGCCACAGCGGGTAAAGTAAACTATCCTGCACTCCCCACAACATTTCACAGACCGATTCTCTTGAGGCTGTCCAAAGGACTGATTTCGCTTTGTCATTGGCCTCTCTAATTGCCAAACAGTACCAATATGTATAGTCTGTTAAAGGTAACAACCTACACTTGTCCCTATGCACACCGTGGAGACACATAAGCAGAGCAGCTGTATAGCCACCACTTCTCACCCTCAGCAACAGACGCAGTTCAATGGTCATGTTTCCTCCCCGGCCGTTTTTCTCCAAGTATCCATTTAATAAGACACGGGGTGGGCCGCATGTTTATTTGGAAATTGTGGAGAAGAAAATATTATCTTTCTCCTGCCGGGAAGAGAACCTCGGATTATCCAGCTCGTGTGCTAGCCAGTATAATGACTGACCTACCAGCCTCTAAGTATTAAACCAAGAGCAAATAAATAATTACATACATAAATATGAATAACTTCCTGTCAGCAGCTGGGCAATCACATCCTGATTACAGCACTTTGGAATCTGCATGACTTCAAAAGGTCTTAAATGTTGACAATTGCTTTATTTCTTTATCAATGTTTGTTTCATAATAAAATGCGTGATTTAAAAAATAATACACAAACCGAGGGTTTACGGACAGTGTATACGTCAGACGCGTCAAGATTGACCACCGTTGGTGACGTGCCAAGTCTGCTGCATTATTCTGGTTGCGGTACGTCTGTTTCGTAGTTTTACTCCGTTGTTCCAGACAGATTTCGGGAGAGAATCAATGGAAATAAACTGTTTATTATGTGTGTTTTTATCACAAGACTGAAAGAGAGGTTAGTAGCTTAGTTAAGATGTGTCATAGTACGGGTGTTTGTTGCGATGAATCTCAGTTCGGATTTGTCCATCCTTATCTCGTTCAGTGTTTGTTACGGCTTCGAGCGGAAGTCCATGTTTGCCGGCCTTTAGTGCACACTGCTTTCGCCTCAAAGGTGCGTCCTGTAATTGTCGGCGACGCTTCTTCATGCGGCGTTACATTTGGTCGGACGACAAATGCTTAATGAATGTGAAACCGGACCGGGGCTTGGGAGGAACGCCGTCGGCCAGTTTCTGGTTCTGTGTCACTGATAGCCTGCAAGGACTGAGGAAGGGCACGGAGACCTCAGGGGGGCAACCGGCAATGTAGCCGAGACTCGAAACCTGAACCTGCGGAATACGAAACAGGGTTGTGAACCATGCAGTTGGAACAGCTAATTCATCGTTACCCACCAAACAGTTCATTTTGCCGACCAGTTGAACAGACGCTATAATTCTCACCACTGACAATGCCACTAGTGCTAAGGCATCGTCGGATCACGTGACTTCTAACTCAAATCAGACCCATTAGCGCTGAGCACACCCAATTCTATTATTCCACGGTTTTTCTTTCGCTTTATAATGGAAGAAGAAAGTGATTCGGGCCAGTTTCAATTGGTCCAGGGACTGACGGGATGTGAAGCCGTACAGCCGAACTGTGATTTGAAGGAACTTCCTACACTCGTGTGCATGGCGACACTGCGACAAACATGCCAGATTAGAGGGCACCACATGTCCCACCCTGCGTGGACAGCAAATTAAGCTACCAATATTGTCTGATATGTACCGGGTGTCTCAGAAGCCGCGATAGGTGAATGGCGATGCACTGGACTGTCTTCACATTAGCTCGCATTCAGTTTTTCTGTTGCAGCTGTTGGTAACATTATGGTTGCATTAGCTGTTCTTTGTAGCCACTTTTCTGTAGCAGGTGGTTGGCTATACGTAAGTAACGTAGCCCCTTTCTCGACTCCACACATCAACAATGGGCACGAACGTCGCAGTTTCTGTTAACCTAATGATGGTGGCAGCAGGTGTCCGCAGTCTGCCGTATGACACGACGTCGTGTGAAAGAACGTAGCTGTCTGTGTCGTATGAGCTATCTACTGTGCATTCGTGCGGATTTTACCCTGAAACATCCCTTAATATTACGACGATAGTCTAGGAACAAATCTGCCCTAATGATGCAGGCAGTGGTGTGCTTCTGTCAGCTTACAGCAGTCGGCAGTTTTCTTGCTTATAGTCGCGGGAATTCCAAACGTACCAGAGCTGTCTCCCACTGCACGTTGCTCAACCCTTGCTCATGCCGCGGTGCCTCTGTCACTCCCAACTTCCTCTTCAAGCACATCTCGTTCCTCCCACTATGTCAACAAAAGCTCAGATTTCAGTTTGCTAATGGCGAGCCTACTTAATCTGTGTTTGACACTTCTTCAAACGTACATCGCCCGCTCAAAATGTTCTGCAACCATTACCAGCCAGAAGCTGGCTCAAGACACTGACATGATTCTGAGGGCTGCGCGCATCTTCGTGACTGTCTTAAGTGTCACCTACTGGCAGCAGTGTCTGAGTGACTACACTTACGACCATCCGCAGTTTCCTTTCACACAGCCAGACAGCACTGCTGGACACACCAACCAGGTAAGTTTTCCTGCATGATAGTGACGCAGTGACAAGAAACTCACATTTTCCGTTTGAAATTATTTTTGCTTGAGGCAGCTAATGGCATCTTGCACGCGTTTCTTAACACAGCCTTGAAAGCGCAGTTTGTGCAGTGACCAGGCTATTGGCTGGACGTCACACGTATCGTGGTTCGATTGCCGGCGAGGACAAGAAAGTCTTTCTTTTCCAAGGCGTCCAGACCGACTCTGGGGCCCTAGGTTCCTGTTCAGGGGGCACCGGCGATTCTTTGTCGGAGGGTGAAGCGGTAGGGGCGTAAAGCTGACTAGATTGGAAGTTAAAATTTTTGTAGCTATACCTCCTGCCTTCATGCCGTGTACAGGGACAACTCTGCCTTATTTCTTTTTCATACGCAGTGCATAACGGTAAATAAAAAGATTGCCAACGTAGGGTTATTACGGTTTCAAAAATACCAGTGAAATCGCCAGTAATTCGCCCAAGTTATTCTTGACAAAACTGTAATGAAATTACACGTTTGTTGTGACAATCTCATTAATTTTGTATTGACGAGCGATCTGTGTGCTAGTTACGTTCTGTGTGCCAGATACGTTCTGTGTGCCAGTTACGTTCTGTGTGCCAGTTACGTTCTGTGTGCCAGTTACGTTCTGTGTGCCAGTTACGTTCTGTATGCCAGTTACGTTCTGTGTGCCAGTTACGTTCTGTGTGCCAGATATGTTCTGTATGCCAGTTACGTTCTGTATGCCAGTTACGTTCTGTATGCCAGTTACGTTCTGTGTGCCAGTTACGTTCTGTATGCCAGTTACGTTCTGTGCGCCAGATACGTTCTGTGTGCCACTTACCCCGTTAGGCTGCTTATATTCAATTGCTCTCAATTTGTACTATAAAGTTTATTTTGGTTCCCGAACAAAAAACGGACGTTGTAATCAGTGTTTCGGATGAATATATTGCCTCCTTGTGCATGGTATAAATGTAAACTCCATTTTGTATACAATACCACCTGAGTACAAAATGCTACATTATCTACCGACAAGAAAAGTGTACTGACAGTGATGTCGGTATTTATGATTTTGAATTTTCGGCGAAAGATTTTATTCCTTTAGTGTCACGTTATGCAGATTAACAGAAATATGCTCACAGCAGGGACCCGGTTCGGTACCAAATTAGTTCATGTAGTATTTGTGGGGGACAAAGTGACACTGTGATAGGATTCCCTCCGACTGCTTCGGCTATCCCCCATAAGTTTCATTCAACAAATGCTCCATGCGCATCTTAGGCTTAATACCTCTCAGAACGACAAGCGGGCGAAGCATGGGAACAGCCCAGCAAAGTAACGCTCCGTCGGCTAAGGCAGGACTGGGAACAAGATTATTGTGGGTATTTATTTTTTATTTTTGAAACCGGAAAACGAAACAGCTAAGTGCACTGCGCAGAGGTAAATTGCACCAATGCTTTTACAGTTGTGTGCACTGACCCACCGCAACAAGCGTGAAATGAAACTCCCATTTCCATCCCGTCTTCACTCTTCTGTGCCTGCGAATGGCCCAATTCCTCCAACATTCTCTACAACCGACATATCTTCTTACACTCAGTCTCTTCAGCATCCTTTTGCACCAGTGCGGTCACCTGGCAATGGAAAGAGTATGTTCCTCCGAAACGTCGAAACGAAACACACTAGGTGTTGCAAAAACCCAAAATTCGACCATTCTTCGAATTATTATGTACATTTGACTTTCCCTCCGCTGGAAGTTTTTTCAGTTCAACACAAATCCCTTGAAACATGCATGTAAAATTGTTGCCATTTTCCGGTGGAATGGCCTTGCCGTGGCGCAGGCAGTTAGTCGCGGGTCTCTCTTTTAGACACCCGAGTCCTCTTCCAAGGCGGCCCATGTGGCATTTATGGTGGACAGAGGGACATTGTGGACATGGTTTACCTAAGTACTTCAGTTTTCACCTGTCACTATCATTCACTCGCACTGCATGCTCAAATTTCATCTACCATCGACTCTGTAAAGCACTCAAATAAAGCGTCTTGATAGACCTGTCTCCTGTGCACCCAGTTCCCGTCGGAAGAGCTGACTTCTGCCCAATGTGTGGCCAGATACGCAACTTCAGAGTTCAGACTACAATCTCCCAGATTCCCCGCGCCTTACCCGATACAACTAGAATGTCTCTACATAGTTGAGGCCGTGTCTACAAACATCTGCCGCCTGCAAGCCAACTTCGTGACTTTTGACTTAGGTGAATGTACCTCTGGTGATTATGTTGTGATCGCTGGTCAAAGACTCTGTGGCAATTTGAGCGGCACTCGGACTTTTCGCTTCAGCTCTCCTCGATCGCTGATTCTGTTCAGGTAAGAAGAACACGTGGAATATCTTGAGGGTTTGTTTTCTTTTAGTTAGAGAACTCAGCTTCTCCAAGCGGTTTCAGCAGACCCCTAGAGGTCTTCGAGACCTGGCCAGGGGATCTGCGAAACTGCTTCTGTCTTCGAGTTGTCAACTAGGAAGACAAAGTTGTATATTGATTGCTATAATTGTTCGAATAATTGAATTGTTGTACAAATTACTTTATCTGTAGTGCTGATATACATCAGTGTAGATTCTGCTCATTAATGGCACTTGAAACGGCCATTATTTGGACTTCGTTGTTGTGTATTTAGACAGCTACAAGGAACAATCAGCAATACGTTGAGTCTTTCACTGTACACAAACATGAGGCAGACGAGTCAATACGACTCTTTGAAGTCGTAGAGTAGATAAATGTAGTATGCTACACAACTGTAGTATGCTACACAACTGCAGTATGCTACACACCCGCTAACTACAGCACTAAACAGTACTCGATCAGTGGTCACATCATTTGTAATCTGTTTTACCCTGTCTCAGATCCGGAGGTGTGTCTGGGCATAAAGGTTTCGACGTCGCGATTGAACAGGTACCGTGTCCGCAACTGCCAGCCCCAAACTGGGGGTGTAGTCGCGACTTCAGCAGTAGAAGTGTGGTCCTCCAGAGCCCAGGATACCCCGGTCCGTACCCTGGCGACACTCGCTGTCAGTACGTCATACGAGCCGCTACCACCGGCGCCCCTGGACTGTCGCTCTGCCAAGCGCAGTTCACGTTTGACACTTTCAGTGTCGACAGCTCTGACGGCTGCACCAAAGACAGACTGGAAATTGGGGATCAAGAACCTGTCTGTGGATTTCTCAACGGAATCAGAACTTACGAGTTTCTAGGCGAGCTACATGTGGATTTCTATTCGGACGGCATTGGAAATGTCGGCCGGTTTCGGATCGGCGTCGTGCAGCGACAGTGTAGGACGCTGAATGTTCCAGACGTGGGAGAATTACCGCCACCAGTGTTACCACCACAACGTCAGTCACCAGCTTTACAACCACAAACGCAGCCGCCGCTGTTACAACAAAATTTGGCGTCTCCATTGTTAACACCGCAACCACAGCTACAAACCTTACCACCACAACTTCGGCCGCCATTGTTACCATCACAACCACCGTCCCCACTGTTCCCATCTCAACCGCCACCACCAGCACTGCAACCCACGACACACACGTCACCATTCCATCGTCCACTCTGCTGTAATCACGTGCACAGTGCGCGTCTGTTATACATTACTAGCCCCGGATTTCCGTTTAACAATGCCAACAATGACGTAGACTGCGTGTATGACATCCGACCATACAGTCCGAGTGCATGTAGACTGAGGATTCTCTTCAAATTGTTTTGGGTTGGAGAAGCGGACGGTTTTGGTGGTTGCTCGGGTGGTTTTTTAGAAATAGATGGACGCCGATATTGTGATTGTATAGTTGGATTTAGAGTGGTAACGTTGTTTGACGTTTGGGGGAGTGAAAGGCGGAAAATTTTACGTTACAGGCAGGCAGGGAATGTTAGAAATTCTGGGGGTTTCTTACTGGAAATATTGCAGGAAGATTGCACGGGCCAGTCACCGCGAAATTGGCACGACGATAATAATGTAACAGATCGCTGGCCTGGAAAAGATTACAACATTTTCCATTATAACAACGTTGGCATTGGTGCTTACAATATGGTTGATGGGATTACGCTGGAGGAAAATAAAAACTCTGATCCGTACTCACGCAACAAAAGAGACTGGCAGCCTACAGCGTACTTCAGTAAGGCGAGGAACAGAGAGGGAGAAACTGTCTATGCTGACAGCGACACAGTAGATAGGTCAGTTAATGACAGACGTCAGATGTACAGGGACGAGCAAAACTATAGCCACAATACCACGTCTGTCGACGAATCAAATGCGTCAGTTACTGACAAAAGCAAGACGTGGAAACTGAACCCCGACTCCAGTGATGGAAGAGATATGGCTGTCCAGAATAAATATGACATCCATACCATTCAGAAAGTACATGGCATTACCACTAACCGTGACCACAATCACACCATAAATAATTCGGATAAAAATATTGAAAAATTTAATTCTGTGCACAAATGCAGTTCTTGTTCTGAAGGTAAACACGTAGGTACCTCCTTCAGTGATAATATCAACAAACCAGGAAGCCAAAACCAAGACTACAATGTTTTCCGTGGCAAAACACAGGCGCAATTTGACGCGGAAAAAGGCAACTCTCACAACAAAACAAAACATTGCTACAACGACAGCTCACCTGTTGACACCTCAAATGCATCTTCAGTTCATTTGTGCCTTTTCGATGCCACTTCTCCTCCGCAAGACTTGGTTGCCAACGGGGGTTGCCAGTCATGTACAGCAGACTGCACTAGTGGAGACAGAGATGCAGGTATTTGTGAAGGTGTCAGAAGTACTCAGACTTCAGAGCACAGAGGGATGTTACAGTTCAGATCTCGTGCCAGAAGAAATGCAGTTTTGTCCAAGGTCCAAGCAGGGGGATTCTGGCCCTTAAGGCAAAGCGTCTGTGGTTTGAGGGGTTTCGCGCAGTGGTTCTTACAAGCGAAGCAGTATTTCTGGATGCTGTTTCCCCAGCTACTGTGCCCCATAGATTCTCCACCACAAAGCCAAAACTGTCAAGTTCTCAATCAAGCCAGAGGATGGATTCAGTCTCCGAGATACCCACAGGCGTATCCTAATAACGTCAGATACTGCTATCGGTAAGTTTATTATACAAAGTCGGTCCAATTTTTATGGTTTTTAAGGGAGTATGTAACTGACTTTAACCATTTAGAGACTAGAAAAAAAGCTATATGCAATCACTTTTCTATCAAAAGCTCCTGCGATCTACGTAAGACCGTTACTTGGTGTGAAGTTTCCCAGGCTTCGCCACTTTGACATTATGGTAAGAGCAGCATGTAGATGAAGATGAGTGTGGAGCATTGGTGGAATGACACTGACGGGGGAAACCGAAGAGCTGGGAGAGAGAACTTGTCCCATTGCTACTCTGTCCACGACAATCTGACATAGACTGGTCCGGGATCACGACCGAACCTCTGCAGGGAGAGGTCGGCGACAAACTGCCTGAGCTGCGGCAGGCCCACTGAAGACTGTAGTTACTGTAAGTAAGTCATAAATATTCACTTTCCACCTTACAGAAAATACAGCCCTTCTCCATTACAAAGGCCAATTAGTTAGTGCCGAATTGGAAATTAATCGCTGTGGTGTGTAGAGTGACCACAAGCCTCTGGATGTGTTATAGAATGACGCGAATCGTAAAGACATTAGGAGCATCTAGGCAAATAGCAGCTTCACTGTTGCACTCATAAGAGGCAGAGTGCAAGAAATTTACAGGCATTTTCTGGCTGTATTCCAGCTCTGCCTCTATCTCACTCCGAACAAAACAACCTTTTCTCGCAGATTGCTTTTCAGTGGAACGTGAAGCCGTGTGGCCCGAGAGTGGGCCGTGCCTTGGCTCAGACAGTTGTCCAGTGATAGTGGGCCGTTCCTTGTCATCCGCGTCTCACTGGGGATTCCCAGGTTTTATCCCAAATCAGTACTCGTGGAATTTGTGGTGGGCAAAGTGGCGTTGGAACAGGTTTTGCTCCCAGTACTTCGGTTTCCTGCCGTCAGTTTCATTCAACCAAAGCTGCATCTCATTGCTACTGTCAGCGGAAAGACAAACAGCCGGAACTGCCAACACAGTCATGCTGTTGCGGATATCGGAGAAGCATTCGACAGCAATGCACTGTTCCTGCTGGAAGAATTAAGATAGTTAAAATGGATGAGTTGCTGGTCGGTCAGATACACAGAAAATTCTGCGTCCTTTCTGGAGCCCGAAATTGCGGTATAAGGTATTGTGTTTTGTGAAGAAGTTTATGTAATATCCATTAGAACCTGCTGACTTCCTGAAAATAAGTCGTAACAGACTTAATCGCAGTATTTACGTCAATAAATAGCGAATATAAGAAAAATGGAATGTAAGTACTAACCCTTTCAAGAGTTCAATTAATTTATCCCATATATAAAGATACAGTGCTAACTGCACCGTGAGTACAGTTTGCTTCGGTTAGAGCAACCAGTGAAAATTGGATAGGGGGCAATGACGACTGTTTATTGCAATAACCATTTTAATATTATCCTCCCATCTAGGTTAAGTCTTCCAAGTGGTCTCTCTCCGTCAGGTCTCCCGTCAAAACCCATTAGGCACCTCTCTTCCCCGCCAACGCCCTCATGCCCAGTCCATCTCTTTCGCCTTCATTTTACCACATGCATCACAATAACAATGTTTGGCGAGCAGTACCAATCATGCAGCTGCTCACTGTGCTATTTGATTGCCTCCAATTGCTTCCTCCGTCTTAACTCCAGATATTTTCTTCAGCACCCTGTTCTTGAACACACTCATCCAATATTCTCTCATTGTGACAAACCAAATATCACACCTGCACACAACAACAGACACAGTTGCGGCCTGCATGTATTAATCTCGATATTTTAGACGCCAAGAGGAAGGTACGAGGTTTTAAAATAACTTAATTACGAATTACCCAAATTCAATCTGTTCGTAATTTTTTCTTGGATGCAGGTTTTATTTGTCATTGTCGTTCCCAAACGTTTGAAGTTTTCCACATTTCAGGTCATGGCTTTATAATTTTAGGAAATCTGGAATTTTTTTGACAGAAACATATATAAATTTTAGAAGGCACGCGCTCTAGAGCAAGAACGGCCGCCATGTTTGAGACTGAGTGCCATAAATTCTATAAATTGTAACTAAAATCCCGTAACCTACTCCTAAGATTACAATGCAGCGAGAAGGGGGTCTGGAGCTGGAGGCGCCTTTAGGTAGCGTGTAGGAACCAATTTAGTGTCTATTCTAAATTGTATTGAAATACACTGATGTTGACAAATATATGTGCAATAATTCCTACATTAAAATTTCACGTTTTCCAGATCGCGCACTACAATTCTATTACTACAATTACACCAATGAATGTACACTGTTGTGTTATATTCATAATAATAATAATATTATAAAAGTCACTACCTGCTTATTGGCACAGCATCAGAAAGTGCAATGTATTGTATAAAACAGTTGCTTGATATATTATTGGTCTGTTGCATGTAGCAGCACTGCGTTGTCAGTAGGAACAGCAGACAGTATGGCGGTACACATTGACATGTCAGTCACTTAAGCCTATAAAGAACCAGGTTTAACACTGTTCAAATCTGGCTGTGCCAAGCCCTCCCTTCAACAGGGTCCAGCCGATACAAACTTGCTCTCTGTTTCAGATTGCAGCGTCTACCAGGATACTGTCACGTCCAGCTGTTCATGCTGGACTTCTCTATAGAGCCCAGTGAGCGGTGTGTAAAGGACTACTTACTGCTCGGTGGACAGTGGCGCTACTGCGGAGAGTCGTTACATTCGAAAGGCAGTAAGTGAGAACAGGATGTTTTTGGCACAGCGAGAGAAGGCCCATGGTGGTCTGACATGCAGGTTTGACACAACACTTCCACGTCGGAGAGTCCACTACGTGCTTGTTTCCTCAGCCGGAACAAGATTAAACACAATATCATGTGTGCAGCAGGTGCTGCGTCTTTGGGGGGATAAGAGAAATGCCTAGAGGTTTCCCGTCTGAAAACATGAAGAAAAGTGGCTACTTGGAAGACCTAGATGCAGATGGGAGACTAATATGAAAGGGTTCATGAAAATGAAATGGAAGGGCGTGGAGTGATTTACTATGGCTCATGACAGAGACAGGTGGCGGACTGTTGTGAGCACGGCCATGAAGCTGCATGGTCTATAAAATGTTGCAATATCTTTACCAGCTGAGAAATTGTTAGTTTGGATTAAAAATTCTGATCTAAGGAGTTAATTGGTTGGTTGGTTGGTTGCCTGGTTAGATAATTAGTGTCTGCATTTTTAGGCTGTACAGGAAAAGCGTTCAGTGTCCATCTCTGTTTCGTTGTCAACACACTGCTGTGAGTTTGACAGCTACCTCATAAGGCATAATACTGACAGCTGCCTCATAAGGCATAATACTGACAGCTGACTCATAAGGCATAATACAGACAGCTGCCTCATAAGGCATAATACTGACAGCTGACTCATAAGGCATAATACAGACAGCTGCCTCATAAGGCATAATACTGACAGCTGACTCATAAGGCATAATACTGACAGCTGACTCATAAGGAATAATACAGACAGCTGCCTCATAAGGCATAATACTGACAACTGCCACGTAAGGCATAATACTGACAGCTGGCACGTAACGCATAGTGCTGACAGCTGGCACGTAAGGCATAGTACTGACAGCTAGTAAACACGCTGCTCTGTAATCCAGCAGGCACGTAAGGTATAATACTGACAGCTGGCACGCAAAACACAGTACTGACAGTTGGTAAACACGCTGCTCTGTAATTGATATTTACCTCTGGACACGTATTTTGTCACCTGGCTCACGAAATGTATCAGTACTTCCTAAGGATGGCTCCAGGAGGGTTGAAACATATAGGAGTGTCTAATGTGAATAAAGTGGTGTTAACATAAGTGGTACATTAGTCGGATTGTTATACAAAACACTGCCGTGTGTCTGTTGGTTCTGCAGTTATGCTGGACATGTCTGCCGCGCCACAGATGGATGTGCTGCTGGTCTCGGACAGCCAGTATTCTGGTCGCGGCTTCAGAGCCTTCTATCAGCATATTCCATGTCACAGACGTGAAGGCGTACTTCCAGCCGATGGCGGGCAGGTCACGGATGGCGAGCACTTCACCCTGAGCAGCAGCGGGGCCAACGCGCCCAGATCGTGTGTGTACCGCATCTTGCGACACAGCGCTGTAAGTGCGTTTCCTGTAGAGACTGTACCTGACAGCGGTAACTATACGTACCACGCCACTTAATTTAGCACTAAATGAGTCCGAATTTTACCCACACCCTGTGTGTGTATCCTATGATTATAGCAGCTGTAACAGGTTGGTCTTCTTGCTGCAGACCTGCTAGTGTCATGCGAGGCGCAGCTCAATTCACTTCAAACCGCTCCTGGTTCACATACTGACCGCTCTTTTTTGTCAGTCATGCCGTTTGTTACCCAAATTAGTTAATGTTGCACGTTGTTTGGTAACCCAATTTAAAGTTGCGGTTAATCCGGTTAATATTAGGCAATGTTGTCCATTAGCTCGTCATGAAGGTTCATTCTCAACCTTTGTACTGGCTGTAGGTGTGTTCACTTTCATGATTCAGTATCCATTACCTAAGAGACTCTGTGGACCCTGGAAATTCTTTGAAAGCTTAGCCACCGCCGGGAATCGAACAAGGGTTCCTCGGCTGTACAGTCCACAGTCTTGGCACTCTGCCGACTGAACCATTGCAGCTCCTACCTAATATTACTGAAAACGATGAGAAGGACGGATCATTTTCACCCAATAGCCAAGTTCTTTGTTTGGAATTTGAGAAAACTGGTAGGCAGAGACGAACAAGTAAGTATAATATTAAGATGGATCATAGGGAAATGTAGCGTGGGCTGAGTTCTCTGTGACTAAGGTGAAATCCAGTAAAGAACTCTTGTAAACGCGACAGTGAATTTCCAGTTTCATAAACTGACGGCGAGTTCTTGCATGGCAGCAGCTCTGAGCCTCCGAAGATGCAGTGTGCTGCAGTCAGTCACTGCTGCCATCTGTCTGTCTTACAGGATGTCTGCGGCCTCCATCTGAACTTCACAGACTTCTGCCTGCCTTGTGGCGCAGAATATGTGCAGATCGATGAGCGAATGTACTGCGGGGATCTGGCAGGGCAAACGAGTAAGTGTCTACCTTTGGTAATTAGCATACGTTCCGTAGGTGCGCGCGTGTGGGTTCATTATTTTATCTGACAACTCTCGGCTGCCACTTCCTGCTTTCGGCAAGTATTTGGAACAGGGGCTGCTGTTTCGGCAAACAACAAGCTGTGAGTTCGCGCGAGTCATCGTCGGATAGTGTAGACCTAATAGAGTTGTCCACCACAAAACGGCCTTAGTCGTGCATGCGTGTGAAAAACTGCTGCTTCATTTCCAAGGCTAGTAGTCGAAGCGGATAGGCGAGAGTCGCAAATTGGAAGGCAATTATCGTGGGCAGAGACGGACCGCATAATTCCTGTGGAAGGGAGGCGTTATAATACCGTCGGTAATCCGCAGCTTGTGGAGAGAGAGCGCGCCTGCAGGCAGCACCGTGTTCGACTGGGTACGGGGTTTGAACATTGGCAAGGACAGTGCACAGACGGCACACCAGGAAGAGCGTCGCAACGCCGCTAAAGAATGGTTCCGCGTAGCCATCCGAAGTTCCGCAGGAGATGGCAGCCTTGTGTATACTTGGGGGGAATATTTTGGGCTAGCAGTAGCTTAGTATCAAAGCTAATGTTAATAAAATTACTGCAAAGGGGATGAGGTCAAATAATTTCAGAACGCCCCTCCTATTAACGCAGCCCACGCTTCCGACCGCCCACATACACGGTGAAGTTGCGGCAGGAAGTGACAAATGAGAGCTGTCAGACAAAATAAGGCACAGTACCATAAAACTTCTAGGCTTATGGAAAGGACGAGGATGTTTAGACTGATGACACGCGAAGTGCAGTTCACAGGCTGTCAGTTCAGTGCCGCAGAGCTGTTATTGTAGCACAACCACAACGCACCAATTACAACCAGTGTTCTTCCCGCTAATCCATCGAGTCTCCAAACGGCGACCCACCAGGTTGTTATGTGCGGCCCGCGGCCACATTTGGAAATCATATATACAGCACAATAATTCAGGCGGTTAGCAGTTGTACCGCTTATTGCTATGCTGCCCTGTGCGGCCTGTCAACCAGCCAAGGTTGTTGTCCTTTGACATGAAAGTGTTAGAGGTCCGCATTCTATCTCTTTCAGTGCTGAGTATTGAAACAGGACAATATTCTTATCAAGGTTACAGCTTTCCCTGCGATGTGACGCCGTGTAGTTTAGTATATGACACCGTCGTTTCAGGGGAATTTACTGCTTCTATCTTCACTGTAGGAGAAACTAAGTGGCGGCAGTACTTTCCTCAAAATGTGAGTTGCCCATCTAGTAAAATATATGACACCAGACCGCAGAATGCCACAAATCAATTTACATATTGCTTAGAGAGTAAAATGTTTACATTTGCAGGGACGGTTGTATGCCAAGTTGTTCGGCCTTGCCAGTGTTGTAGGAATAGAGTGAAAGGAGGTGATGCGACCGGAACGTGGACCTCATCCTCCCACCCACCCCCCCCCCTTTCCGTTGTATGGATTATCCTAATTCAATGGAGCAACACTGCCACAGCACTGTGCGTTTCGTGTCAGGATTATTATATAATTTGATTTGTTTCAGTTGGAGTGGATTTCTTCAAGCCGGAAGTACGAATTGTTTACAACAAAATTGATCCTCGCAGCAAAGGACATTTCACAATACAAGGAAAGCAACTGAGAAGTTGTGATTTTGGACTGGGTAAGTATGAAGTCAAAAAGTGCTTGAAAAATAGGTAGAGTGGAGTCTCGAATTTCATGAGGCCCAATATTCGGAATTTCGATCTTTCGTGAGCTCTCATTTTAATACCAATCGTAGGTGACGTCGTCCCGCTGCATTTCTTATCACTACAGCGGCACATGAACCGATAACACAACCACACAAATCTAATATATTGGTCCGTTATTGAGCGCTGCTACATTTTTCGACTGTCCACAACAGCCAACATTTTACTACCGTTGTTCCGAACAATCGAGACAACAGCACTCAGGTGGCGTGTCGGCTGCCGCCAGCCTCCTGCTACTCCGCACATCACTCTCAGCTCAGTCAAACTGTGCCTTTTGCGAGTTTGACTGTTTGCGTACGTTATGAAGGGATGTCTTGAATCGCTTAGGGTATTTTGTGCTTCTAGTAGGCCTTCGTATTTGCTTAAAAGTAAACTGTTGGTTTTATAACACTTCTGAGTTATTTTATATCTACATGATCTGTATTTTGTAGGTTTTGGGGGAAAAGTGTCGGTGAGAGTTGCGCGAAGGTTCACTGCTTTTAACCTGAATTACATTTAAATATCCAGTCGGTACCGCGCAGTAAACACACTTCCTCTCGGACATAAAACGCAATCATTTCATGCTGTATAGAGACAAAATAAGTGTTTGTTATCAGACTAAAGTAAAATGTACCAATATGAGATGTGAAAAATGCAGATGTTGCTGGATATTGTCTGGGCGTTAGCACTCTGTTATAAAGGGTTAAGCTTTGAACTGCAGCTGGTCGATAACGACATATTTCTTGACTTCTTCCTTTGACAGGGGACGTGCCACTAGCCAGGCTATCCAATTCTTGGACGCAGTGCGACATTAAGCTGTCTGAAGTGCGAGGATTTGTCGCCTTCCCCCCAACCCATCTGTCATCTACCCAGCCCGGAGCTTGCGCCTACGTCATCCAGCCACATAAGGGTAGGCGCCTTAGATGTAATCAGACTAGACCAAAATCCGATTACATGTTTGTCATTCTGTTGATGCCCGGACAGTCCTACAGAATCCTACAAATCCACGTCTCCTTTTTTTATGACGAGTTCTTAGTCTAGACGTTTCATTAGCACGATGTGTAATTCTTGGTAGCCAGCAAGTTGAAAACAGCGTGACAGGTTCTGCGGACAGTCGGGATTTTTAGTAACTATTATAGGTGTGGTACTTGGAAATGGGGAGACCGCGGTAGCACACTGGTTAAGGTGTTGTGCTACAAATCGGAAGGTCGCTGGCTCGATCCCAGCTGGTGTCGGTAGATTTTTCATTGACATAAAAAATCCTTCCGATCACACTATGGCCCTGGGGTCGACTCAGCCTCTAACAGAAACGAGTACCAGGAGTATTTCATGGGGGTAAAAGCGCCCGGTGCGTAAGACTGACAACCTACCACTATCCTGTGCCGTTGTCACGAAATCTGGGAGCCTTAAATTCCTGGAATCCTCTGGGCCACTCCAGGCCTGTAATGGGACTGCTTTATTTGGAAATGGCATAAGAAGTACAAATTAAATTTACGGAGAAATTAGAACCAGATTAAATTAGAGAAATGCTTAATATTTATGTTCAGAACATTTTGTGTTTGTTGATGGTGGCAAAAGCCTAAAGATTAAAATATTAGGAAGCATAACTTTAAATGTCGTTTTGTGTTCGCCTGGGACAGACAATGTGAATTTGAGGACGGGGTGCCGAGAGGATGGATGAGAGTGGGGAACATTACGAATTGGAGATCTTTGTGCTTTGTGCTTTGTGTTCCTTACCAAATTTTGTGAAAGTTATCTCATCAGGAAGGCTAGAGTGCACTGAACAGAATTTTGAAATTTTGGTACCTAAAAGGGGGAAATCTCCCATCATTAGCACATGTAACAAATAAGTTGTTCCAACTTGCATCACGAAGGCGTGTAGAGGTAATAGAGGTAGGGTGCCATTCATTCTTGACCTCGACGCCAGATGGAGGCGTCTGGTGAGCTTCACGTGGTTGGCGCTCTAATCGCGGGGAGGGACAGAACGACGCAATGGGTGCGAGGCTGAGTGGGCCGCTGAGACTGTCTGAACTTTTGTAGAAGAGCAAATTCGTTGCACCTACCGGAATTTGAACCCTGAACTGTCCATTCTGCTCCCTAGCCTCCATACCGACTACGATATCCCCGTTAACAGCAGATCAGCGACAATTAACGCTAGGACCTGACGTCTGTCTGCTAATGCGGAGTCCACGCGGTCTGGAGCTGTAGCGACAATACTGACAGCCGCACCACCAGAGGACCAACAGTGTTTGGCGTATGTTGTGCTGTCGCCAGAATTTGTGGTATCTAGCAACCCTAGAAACTGTCTTTGCTTGCTTCCCTAATGTTTTGTGACAAATAATTTTGTGTTTAAATCGAGTGAAAATTGTGGTGAAGATTTTGTAAAATTTTAATTCTATTTACTGAGTAACGTTTGTAATGCCCCATCCTTTACGTCTTCGGTTGGGGATGCCAACCAGTGACATTACAACGCATCATACAGAAGCCTAGAAATTCTCATGAAATACCTAAACTATTCTGCATACGCAATTCAACAGAAGCAATTCCAGAACTATTTAAGTAATACATATAGAGCGAATCGGCACGAAAACGAAACCCAGTGTTGGAAGAGGCTTTGCTAAAGACTCAAGGCATCTGAATGATGTACCGGTCAAAACGGCGTCACAACCCAGAAGAATTTGTATCTTCAGAATTCCGTGTCATTTGTTGCTACTGTTATGAACCCTGTTACTGCCCAACAGGCATGTGTGCTGTGCAGTTGGCGTTCGGAGTGTTCAACGTGCCGTCCGCAGCGAACTGCCTCTCGTCGTTCATGGAGCTGCACAGAAGGAAGTTCTGCAACAATCATCTCGAAAACAGCACCACAGGTGAGAGGGCACACACAATGCTGAACTTTTCTTCTGCATCAGGCTGTAGTGCCGCATATACAGCGCTGCACCAGGCTGTAGTGTCGGTACCTCTGTGCACAAATGTATTCTACTACAGTTAACACAATTTGATTACTCTACATGGCACACAGCTTATGGCAACATGTTTCGGTCTTAGCTTGGAGACTTCTTCATGTCACTCAGGCACACGGAAATGTAGAGAGATCCAAGTTTAAAAAGGCAGAAAATGTAGAATGCACATCTACAATTCAGTGCTCTCTCTAAGGAATGTAGACCTCGTTCCCTTCTTACATTCATTTTCTTATACATATGTCGAGTTTTTTTTTTAAATTATTCCGTTTTATCGGACGTTACTGTATTGTGAAACTCTGTGCTAATTTGTCTAATGTGATTTTTTTTTGTAAGCTGCCAAACTGAGGCTTCTTGCCTGTCATTTTAATCAAATCCGGTATTAGTTTGTCTGTTAATTCCCATTACGTTTGAATAAAAGTTATGCGGTTGACTTATTCGGAGTCCGAAATTAATAACAAAGCACCAGTTACCTTCGTATCTACTGTCTGTATGTTTGTGCTGTAAACACAGCAACTTCACACAGCCTCATATATATATATGTGCAAAATTACGTGTTCTTGTTTTGCACCACGGCCTTATTCCGTCGCTCTATTGCGTGGGTTCCGGAAACTATCGAGCATATGTTTCACGTCCAATAGTTACTGATAGACAAATATGGAATAATTTGCGGGATAATAACCTTATAGTAAAAATACGGTTATCTATAAACGAAAATTCTTAGAATTGCGGTTAGTGAAAAACGTAAAAACTCGTGTACAGTCGTGTTCAGAAGATAAAGAACATTCACCTGTTCCATGTGAATCCAGCATTGTTCGTAAAGGACTTCACAGTAAATAGCCAAGCCAAATGCCCAACACAGCAGCTGTACACAGCATTAACATAAAGAACAAGAACCATCTCATTGACAATTTGCCACCCTTTGAATGCTTCAGGAAACCCAGTAGACCTACCACGGTAGAATCAAAATATTCAACATTTACCATATACACGCGTGTTGTTGAATATCCACACCATCTAACGTATAAGTTAAAGGAAGAGTAGAGCTATACCTCTACTCTTTTTCTGTGCCTTCTTGACATGTTGCAGAGCATAATTACTGTCACCAGGCACACTCAAACCCTACGACGTCAAAGGCTCAGTTTAAAGTAGCACTAAGAGGATTCTTAACTACACACTGCTTTTAGCATATTGATGAACTGTGTTGTTTATGCTGTATATGACTCATAATCTTACTGCCTGCTGCATGTAATGGATTTGGCGCAATGTTGGAATATTCTTGTGCACACTTACACGGTTTTTGTATTGTGCTCCCAGTAGTTCTGTGCCTCATTCCACATCCTCTCGTCACTTTGACAAAACATTGGAGCCGTACAGAGTGTATCATTTGAGTAAAGAGAGACCAGCTTGATGTCACTTGCTTTATTATTTCATTATTTACTGCTCAACATGTTTCGGATATTAATACATCCATCCTCAGGAGCTTGCGACTTATTAGATGAGTTATTTCATGGGTTGTATTGTTCTGGTTCGATGTGTGTTGGTGTTACGTTGTGGTGGTGTGGTACCACACCACCCCAGCGAAACCACAACGTAACACCAACACACATCGAACCAGAACAATACAACCCATGAAATAACTCATCTAATAAGTCGCAAGCTCCTGAGGATGGATGTATTAATATCCGAAACATGTTGAGCAGTAAA
>Ga0123354_10004802_pt1 | contig 19328 bp, 13 predicted proteins | sample TergutLab28metaG_2_FD_97872 | JGI IMG/M metagenome (GOLD analysis project Ga0123354, IMG submission 97872) | Labiotermes labralis P4 segment gut microbial communities from Petit-Saut dam, French Guiana - Lab288 P4 | ecosystem: Host-associated > Arthropoda: Insects > Digestive system > Gut ...
GATGACACTTGCTTTATTATATATTGCTCAACATGTTTCAGACGTTAATACGCCCATCTTCAGGAGCTAGCGAGTACTTGTTGTGTTGTGTAGGCTGACTTGAGGCGTGCTGATGTTATGTACCGGGATTGTCTGTTGGTGATGTGGTATCCAAGTGTCATCTAGTTGGTCAACCATTATTCAAATATCAAGATGATGCACGGTCCAATACGCATAAGATTCACGGTGTCTTGTGTTTTTATAACTTATCAAAAGATAATACCCAGCTCTCTTTTTGTTATAGAAACAGTATCTGTTGTTACAGTTTGCAACAGTTTTAAATCTCAGAGTTCATCACCAGGCAAAAAACTGTATAGTATATTATTATTATTATTATTATATTGCATTGTATTGCATTATATTATTATATTGTATTATATATTGTATAGTTTTTTGCCTGATGACGGCCATTACATAAAAATATGCAGAGAAATGTAAAAGCAGACGTTGCTTTTATGTACAGAGATACGTGTGTTGACTGAATTATTTTTATATTGGGGATACATGAGAACAAAGATTACAAGAATATTTGTAGGTAAGTGAGATGAAATTAGAGGAGGATGGGGAAAACTGTTTGATGAGGATGTGAGATTTGAGGTTCTTATGATAGTATCAGTATTAGGGTGTTCTGTGACATGGCATCATGTAGTTTGGTAGATGTATACAAGTTTTTCAGAGGACTTGACTTACTCCTGAGGTTAACATTTTAAGTTTTTGATGATGAGAGTTTGGGTATGGTAACAACAGAATTCCTATCAGCTGGTTTTTGACTGCTCAAGAAAAGTCTTTCCCCATGTACCTGGTTGTGCAGTTAATTAGTACATACAGGTAATATTCTGTTTGCAGGAGTTTGTGAATCTGTGTTGCTGTCATCAGAAGGACATAAAATGTCATGGTTGAATGGCTCAGTTCTGGCTGTTCACTGTTACTACAATGTGTACCTACGCCTGCAGTCTGGTTGGCAGAGTTTTCTGCTTCGACGTGAAGCAGCACACAAAATTCTTTCCTTGCCATCTGCAAACCTGGATCAGCTTAAGTCAAATTCACATGATGTTTGTGCCATATGTTATGTGCAGATGAAAACTGCAATTGTGACACCATGCAGTCATCTCTTCCATGCATCCTGTCTCAAGAAATGGCTGTATGTTCAAGATCGATGCCCATTGTGTTCATCAAAGATTACCTCAAAGGAAAGCAATGAGAACAAGGTACCTGTTACAGACACCCTCCAAAGTCCCAAAGTTACAAATTCAAATGATTCTCTTCCAGTGAATACAGTACCAGGTGAGGAAGTTATACCTTCTAATCTTGCTGCACCTGCAAATGCAGACAACTGTTCAGGTTCTTTGAGACACCACGGTAGTGAAGTCAGTTCTGTGGGAACATGTGATAATCTGAGGCAAAATATTCCTTCACTTCACAACAGTTAATTGCTGCCCATATGTGACTTGAAAGCTGTGATCTCCATTATGGAGCACATGGTACAACTGGCCATAATAATGGTACTTATGAGTAACCTTCCAAACTGATGAATTTTTATAAAACTGAGTGTTTATTCTTAATATCTATGTTGTACATATGAAGATAAAAGATTTAAATAAAAAACTGTGTACATATGTTATAAGTACTGCAAGGAAGAGTTGGCAAACCTTTCTAGCAGAACACTAAAAGTAAAAAATTACACATCCATGAGCACTGTGTATTCATGTGCTTGCTAGTGGTTTGCCATCTCTGACAAAGGGTTGCCTCAGTAGCTGCTGAAATGTCTATTCCTTAAACAGTTGACATTTATTTAGCCACTTAAGAAATTCTCTGCCACTGCGAAATTGTGACCCTCCCACTGGACCGCATCCTGATTCAGCACATTTCAGTTGACAGTTGCACATACACATGACTAAGATATGTTTTAATATTCTCCTTACGTTAGGTCTATAGCTGCCTGATTGACAGACGTTTACTGTCCGTGATGAAAGTCTGCCACTTGACTTTTCCATGATCAGCCACACTTTACATTACACCATTATGCAGTTCATCCTGATCTACTTAATTTTACTTCACAACATTACACAGTGTATCCTGATATGTTGAATCTTACTTCACAACATGACACAGCATTCTCATCTCTCTTCCTCTTTATTCTGCTTTACTAAGGAAAATAATTTGGCAAATATCTGTATTAAAAACTGATAAGATTGTCTTCTCTTTGGTCATCCACTTTCTTTTTAAGTTTTGGGCCTATAATAAAACAATATTTTGGGAAGTTGGGGTGTCATCCATTTTCTCCACGATTTCTACTTCGTAATCTTTGTTTTTGAACAAACTGTACAAAATTGGGTTTTTACAGTCCCACCCTGTATTGGTTATGTAAATGGCCTCTTCTTGTTGCATTCACACATGACCTGAGGCATTGCATTTGTTCGAGTTTTCCATTTACATTATTTTAATGTGTGTATTGTGCAGCTTGTATTGTTTTTATTTCAACCAACTAATACACAAATATATATCACAACAGTATCTCTTTATACAATGTACACTCCTACTTGTTTTGACATCTGTATATCATCCTCAAGGAGTTTAACATTTGTGCCTCGCTAAGTTAGTAAGGCACAAATGTAAAACTCCCTGAGGCCGACATACAGATGTCAAAACAAATAGGAGTGTACATTATATAAAGAGACACTGTTGTGATATATATTTGTGCATTAGTTGGTTGAAATAAAAACAAATTCCATTTACATGTCTGTAATGAAGTCAGCTGTACTAAAAATGTTTAGAAAAATTTTTCTGAGAACCAGCTGAAACTCTTAGGGGTGAAATGGCAAGTTCCTAAACTTTAAATCAGGTGATTAAATAATGCCACTTAAAGCATTAAATAATGGAATCATATGAGTGCCAGCCTATTAACCTCCATGGTGTTCATGTTGCATTTCACTATGGAAGGCAATGTTTGTGTGTCTTCTATGCCAAACAACATTGGTGCCCCAAAGTTTCAGATAATGCAAGTGTTACAGCAAGGGTAAAGGGACATGTTTAGCATGGCTTAGAACTAGACTACAAAGCAGGGCATCAGTTGCTTTTTTAAAGGAGCGCCTGGGAGACGGTAATTTGGAATTTTTCTGTCCTGAATAAAATTAAGTTTTAGTGCCTCTTGTAGGATGTATGTTCCCAATAGTTTAAAGTTTGAGAAGCATTGGCATCTGCGATATTGACTGGACAGTGTGTTGCTTTTGTAAACGGAATGAAGTGTATCAATTGGTACTGGAATTGCAGTAGTTTTAAATATAGTGTACTTCTTGATCGACTTGGCTGGTGTAGGTGGTGAGGCAGTTGCTAACATTACCGCCCGTAGCATGGCAATTGCACAACTCCCCACCCGATCCATGTTCCCAGTCGTCATGGATCAGGTTTGCTGTGACATTCTCCTCGACGATTGAATAGAAGTTAATTCTAGACAAGAGCTTTTTGTTTGCGGTGAGAACGTGTAAAGTGTAGGGTTGTAGATTTGTTGTGTGTATGCCTGGCTATGGCATACATTGCCAGAGTGTATACAAGACTGTGGGGTCCTGTACTGGGGATCAGTGTCATTCACTGTTTCTAGGGGTGAGACACCCAGATGATTCTACACCTACAGCACAGATCTAATTTCAGACAACACAGGCAACTCTAGATGAAATTAGTGTGTCTGTATTCTAGCTGATCTGTGGTAACAGCAGAGCGCGCTGTGCGCAACGGTACAAGAGAGGAAGTGAAAGATAGCGCATTTGATAGGTATGTTGTTTTTACTACGTCACATTATTGCATATAATTAAGGGAAATATCTCGTTTTACATAAATGTTTATTACGGCATTGTAGATGACTATTTTGGGTCTCTATTGAATATATAATTACATTGAATATTAAAACAGGTATACAGGATATGTTACTCGGGCAATTAAAAAGAACTACAGTATCCAGACAATATGGGGAATGAATGTGCAGGCTGCCGTGTGGGACTCTTGTACTGTAACAGCTCTCCTCCCAACCCTTTCAAAGCTAATTTACGATGTCGCTAACTGAGCTGGAGGTTAGGAAACAGCATTAGTTTAAGATATGAAACAGGTCTGCAGCTTTGCAAAACATAAATACCATGGACAATGTTAAAGACAATATTAAATCCTCAGCTCAGCAGAGCCTAGGTCTGTACGAATTGTAGCAGCATAAACCATGGTGGGATGAATAATTTTTACAACGTTTAAATTAAAGGAAGCAGGCTAAAATACAATTGTTTAAGAGATCCAAATCAAAGCAATGTAAGTTATCTATAAACATTGTAAGACGTGAAGCTGGTAGATAGTTCAGGAACAAATTTTATCCAAACTCCAGCCATAAAGGTTAACTCCATATGCAGAGGAAATTACTGGGGATTGTCAGTGTGAATTTAGACATAAAAGGTCAACTACTCATCATATATCTGCATTCATCAAATACACAAAAGAAAATGGGAATACACCGAGGCAGTGTATCAGCTGTTTATACATTTGAAGATAGCCTATGATTCAGGGAGGAGGGAGGTCTTGTATAATATTCTCTTTGAGTTTAGTATCCCCATGAAACTAGTAAGGCTAATCAGAATGTGTCTCAATGAAACCTGTAGACAAGTCCAGGTAGGTAAACATTTGTATTATATGTTTCCTATTAAGAGTGGTTTGAAACAAGATGGTTTATCTCCACTGCCTTTCAACTATGCTTAAGAATATACCATAAGGAGGGTTCAGATAAACCAGGATGTCTTGAAATTAGATGGTTTATAACTAATAAAATTACCATACACATACACCACTAGAAACTCAAAAGAGGTAGTGCAAGAATTAACATGAGTCAACGATCAACATAAAATGGCTACCTTAGACATAAAAGATCTCTATGTCAACCTTTTTGTAGATAATGTAATAAGCATTACCAAATTTTGACTAGACAAACACAATAGCCAAAATATAATAACAAAACAAACCTTAGAACTTATAAAAGTGGCATTAAATCAAAATCATTTTCAGTACAATGACAAACATTTAAAACCGACACACGGCATAGCCATGGGGGTTACCCTTATCAAGTACCCTAGCAGAGATTTATTTACAGAATTTCAAGGAACTGAAGATCAAACACTGGATGGGAATGGGTGAAATAACGTATTATAGAAGATATGTAGGTGACATCATAATCATATTTGACCAGAGTAAATCACACCAACTACATGAACAGTGTACATAAGCATATAGAATTTAAAATACCAGCAGAAGAAAACAAAAACATAAGCTATCTAGACCTATCAATACACAGAGACAACAACCAGCCACCTCCAAATGGGATGTACAGAAAACCAATGCAGATGTATACTGCTATACACTTTATGTCCAACCATCCATTAGAACACAAACTTGCAGCTTACAAATTTTTACGTGAACAGAATGTTCTACACCAATCACAGAACAAGCAAGACAACAAGATTGGGTCACTATCTGCACCATAGCTAGGTATAATGGTTTTCCATTCCAGATCATCCACAATTTAAACAAAATAATCAGAACACAAAAGACAGAAAATATTCCAACACAAACACAAAGAAAGAAATGGTCACATTTAAGTATCATAGCCCACTCATGCATAAGGTTACTAACCTGTTCAAGTGCACCAACATAAGCATTGAATTTTGAACATGTAACATCATATACAATCAGCTACAGGATGGAACACCACAAGATAAAACAAACTCCAGTGTAATATGTGGAGTTGCAATGCAGAACATGCAACAAGTCATGTGGGACAGACTGGAAAACAATAGCAATAAGGTAGTATGAACACATACATTATATAAAAACAAACAACCCTGTCTCTGCATACGCATTGTACATCCTCAGTGACGGACAAGAATATGGCAGTCCCAAACATACTATGCAGTTATTACAAACATGCGATAAGGGAAAGATGATGAATTGTTGGGAATCATTCTAAATGCAGACACTGCAGCAACGAGGCTTATTGATCAATGAGCAAAAGACCTACGAACTCAACCACCTATATGCTCTAGGTGACATAACAAACTACTCAATACACAGTATATACCGGGCAGTCATAGCAACAATATTTACATATAGGTTAGTCCATCGTATAATATATCCTCGATGTTCTATGATATAACATTTACACATTCATACAACTATTAATATGTCCATATATATTACAGATATTTATACAGAGAAAAGAAATTCCTAGAATTGTTATGACAATATAATTTATTATAGCTAAGGCAGTTTTAATGATTCTAAAAAACGAATGTGAAAAAATACCACCAAGACTTCATGAACATGTTTACATAGCTTAGCAGACAATGAGTGAGAGCTCCCTGAGGATGACGTGTTGGCATTGAAATATGCAGGAGCAATAAATAAAGAACAGTATAATAACAACTGTCAATCAAGTGTGCATTTGTTTGTTCATTATACATATAGTAAAAAATGCACGGTACAAAGGTTAAAATAAAGTTGTATATGTTCCATGTTCTGTGCATTTATCAGATGTATAAAATCCTTTATAAATGCACTTGAGTATATGATTGTAATTTTATTACACAGTAACCACTAACGTGCTTCATCCCAGGGTCATGAGAAGAAGAATACAATTACAAGTAATGTGTCCATATCAAACCATGGTTAAAAAATCAGTTTTTGGTTAAATTCATGGTTCAAAGAGTCTAATATAAGTGATGACTAAATATTAGAAGATAATGTTATTGTACATGGAGTATAGTGTTCTGGAATGATGTGCATGAAGATATGTGATATCCAGTAAGAAAACTGGTATGTATACATGATGCCCCAGGGGTAAGGTCAGTATTTCAGAATTTAATTCCAGAGCTGATGCCCAGTCAAAAATATCATACACACATGGGTCCAATTGGCAACAGTTCAGGAGATGAGTTTTTAAAGTACAGTAAATAAATTGGAAAGAAAAGAGCATTGTGCAATTAATGAGGTATTTTGTTAAATGTACAGTTATAGATTTGACATTCAACACTCAGCAAGTTGTTCAGTGTCCTCCATCTGCTTGGATACATTTTCTGACATGTGTTAACCAGAGAACTTGTAATCTTACGAAGTACTGCAACACTGTCAAAGTTTCTTACAGTACTGAGAATTCACTGTAGAAGTTCTTCTCTCGTGTTTACCTTGTGTGCATACACCATAGCTTTCATGTAACCCCACACATAGTAATCTAATGGGTTCAGACCGGGTGATTGTGATGGCCAGTTGTGTGTATCACCACGACCAATCCATATGATTTGGATACTGCCTGATGATCTGACTGCAATGAGGCGGTGCTCCGTCATGCTGGTAGTACATTTATCTTCATATTTATTGAGCATTTTCCAAGAGTGCTGGCAGTTCATGTTGTAAAAGTTGGTGTCAATATCACCTGTCGGACGTTGCGGGAAAATGTACGGACCACGAGTTTACAGAAAAGCAGTGGTGTCAGTTGCTTTTGACAGTTGCATGTGGATTATCATGATCACATAAATGGGAGTTTCATGTATTGTTGACTCCATTGTGGGTAAAATGGGGCTTGTCTGTGAACAAAATGTTATGAATCATATGGGGTTAGAATTAATCCAACAGCATAATTCCAGCTGGCTACACATGTCTGCAGGTTCAGGCTGCTGAATGTGGGACGGACACATTCCTTCTGTGTTATGTTCACCAGACTTTCAGAGTTAAGGTGAATACTTCAAGGCTTAATTTCAAAGCTAATTGTGAGTCAGAAATGTCATACTGTAGGTTACAGTATGTACACATGGGTCCAATTTGCAACAGATACTGAGTTAGCAGCAGTTGAAGTGTAGTGCATGTGCGCAGGCACGGGTGTACTCATGTGATTGTAACAAGGCCAATAGTGCATCAGATAGCAAACATTCTCCTGTCATGCCGCTAGCAGAAAACGTGACACTTCTGCAGGTGATCATATGTTGTCAGTAAAGCCACAAGAGGCAGTGAATAATTGTCTAATGTGACTAAAATGTGCAAGAGCTTTGTAGTCTCAGTTGCTGTGAATTTTATCTTGCTTACTATGCAAGGATTTTTTAAAACATAACAGAAGACCATTTAATTTTCTGAAAAATGATTCATGCTAAGAATCTTGCGGCATATTACAAACAACACCCAATGAATATGCAGGTGAAACTTGAAACAATGTACCTTTGTTCTACACAGTATAATGGAATGCCATGGGAATGCAGGATTAGGGGTAGGGTTTATACAGTATGGGAAATGGTGGAAAGGACAGAACTGAGAATAGATGGGATGTATCAGGTGTAGGACAGTCCGCACCACTGAAAGTGTATTATACAGTATATGCATATTCCCGAGGGAAGCACATTATGAAGAGTCGGCGGCTTACCCTCACAGCAATGACAGATCTGTTCCTGGTGACACTTTAGTGTGCTGTTCTGTAAGTGAGATCAGTATGTAGAGTTACTTTACACATGCACCTGTAATCCCTAAACGTAAAGTACAAAATAACCTACAGTATTACTTATTTATTGTAAACTTACAATATGTCTTTCCGTCAACACAACAACATTAGAATTAATATATTACTGCAACATGTTTCGACTCAGGGGAGTCATCGTCAGGCAGATCATTTAAGAACCGTTAATACATTTTACCCTTTACAGTATTATACATGTAACTTTTGCATTAGGAATCCCATATGCATTACATTGTGCGAGTACAAAAAACCTGGTGTGGGTGTGGTTATAGCTGCCGTTCGTCCAACCCGTACTACTCAGTGGGTGAGGGGGGGGGGGGTGATGTATGTTCCTCTTTACTGTCTATTGTTCTGTGTTCCTGCTTGTCCTCGGTTTATTAAGCGTTGGTGCAGTTCTATATTGTTTCCTCCTGCAATTTTGGAATCAAGTGATTTAGCTGTGATTGTTTAAGTGTGTATGTCTATGTGGGTTTTGCTGAGGTGTACTTAAGGTTTTCTCAAGGTTGTGGTGGGGTTCCTCAGAGCGGCAGTGGGTCGGGTTGGGCTCCTGTCCCTTTTATAGTGTACCCTCCTTCATGCCGGGGTGGATGGTTTCACACGACTTAGCTCCTTTACTACAGAACACTCCCGTAAAAATAGCTTAAGTCATGTGAAACCATCTACCCTGGCACAAAGGATGGTTCATTTTCACAATACCCTCTGCTCAAGAACTCACCTGGGTAAATACAAATGTATCTACAAAGGTGCTTCAAAAAAATAAGGCAACAAACACCCTGACACTGAGAAGGTTACTCTGACCTTCATGAATACACAGCACATGATGGTCCACGTCAGACACTTAACATTTGTCACCCTGTGGGACCAATGCTTGGAGCCAGGATGTAAAAAATTTGCTTCATATCAGCATCTGTTAAAACTGTTTGCCAGCCAGGTGCTTCTGGGTCCAAATGAATGGAAATCATTGGGCATCACATTGGGACTAGTTTGTGGTCCACAACCTCCCAGCCATAGTGCTATAACAAGTCACAAGCCACAGTAGCTGTATGAGGCCTGACATTATCATGCAAAATGATGGCACCCAATCACAGCAACCCAGGACTCTGCAATGAATGGTTTGTGATATTCTCTCATGTGTACTAAAATAACTCTCAGCAGTTACAGCATCACCAGTCACAGAAATCTACAAGATGCACACCTTTAAGGTTCCAGAAGACAGTTACCATGGCCATCTTTACTGACAGCATTGCTTCAAACTTTTTTGGATGGATTTGGGTGTCATGTGATTAGACATGCTTCATCTGCTGTAACAATGCACTGCAATCTCTGCTGTCCTTGTCTGACAGTGTATCAAATGTGTAATGGAGTGTCTTGTGTCTATGAGGTCCTTTCGCACTGACAGTGCACAGACTTTTCTGCAATCCCATTGTTCAGACAATGCTGTGCACATTAGCCAGCAAAACACATAACTCTTGGGCAGTTTGTCCTCTCTGAAAAGAACACCTGCATGACATGCACTGTCATCTGTGGCAGTGGATGTAACTGTCAAGCCTGCTGCTCCAGTAGTCCTGCCACTGAAGGCACTTCACTGCAGAACTGTTCTCCTTGATCAACATACCAGTTAAAGTGCAGCTTTTATATCATCCGTGAGATTCTTGGGCACACAGAGTGCACACACTTTTCAGCAATTCAGCTGGGGGTGGACAACACTGCACACTACACAGAGAAATGTCTAGGTCTTGGGCAACATTAGTAAGCTTAATGCATCTGTCCTTTCTGATAACAGGCATCTGCATGACACTCATGGTCATCTGCTTGGGTGTCCGGATTGTTACATGTTGCCCATGTGTCCTGCCATGACTGAAAGCTCTGCATCACATCCATACCTGTTTCTGTGACCTTACATGTGTTCCATACACCTTCACTAACTGGCTATGAATTCTGACAGTGCAAAACCTTTCACGTGCACAAACTGAAACACACTGTGTACTTCCCAAACTTCACACAGTTTCCAGTAGCCCTGCTATCTTTAAACTGACTGCATGGTGATGCAACACACAACATTCTCTCATGGTTGTATGATCATCATCTGACTATCACATGGTGACATTTACGGTAGGATAATGGCATTTCACATAAGAGCTGCTGTTACCTTATTTTTCTGAAACAACCTTATGTACTGGTTAAAGGCTACAAGTAACACATTCACAATATTAATTACAACTGAGACACAATCATGCCTTTGGTATATCTAATGACATAATAAATAATAAAAAACCTTGGCTCTATGAACAAAGGTAAAAAGATGGATATTTTTGCAAATATGTACATCTACACTGTGGAAAGGAAGACAGACTGTTACCATTAATGAAAGATCTTTTTCTCTCCAAGTATGAAGCAAGAAGGTAACCATACTAACCCTGCTGCCTACCAGTCAGTACACCAGTCTTACACTGCTACATAACCACATCAAGCACTTGTGATTCACACATAACAACATTCTGTGGAAGTACTTTATTTGATGGATAAGAAAGCCATATAAGAATAAAAGTCCAGACATACCCACACCACAAAAAAATAAAAGGGTACAGGCACATGTTTGTGAGGACTGACACATCACCCTAATACAGCTGGGTTTATCATTACCAGTTTTTATTATGATCTACCAGTATAATGATACTATACAGTGTTATCACTTGACTGTTACTTCTGGTTGGTGTAAACCACCCGATATTGAACTTTGCAATCTTGACAAACACAAAGGTGCATTGTTAAATCAGTATACTTTTAAGTTGTGTCTTGAAAGTAGTAATGTAAGTTTATAACACAGTGACATAAATACAAATGTGAGAACAGTGTGTGGTGCTCTTACAGCGATAGTGACCTCCAAATATACTCTCTAATGCTCATTTTAACTGGGGTTGACAAATATAATATACAGACCATAAGCAGTAATGAAGTGCTCAATAACTTTTTCACTATGTACATTAAAACATTGCCATGTTCACCTCATCCTCCCCATACAACAGCCACAAGTATTTGTGCATCTGCACAGAACCAAAATCAGCATTTGTTATGCTATCTCCACGGAGCAGTCTTTCTAAATTACCTGCATTTCGTACTGTGTTCACAAAATCCCCACGGACCAGGGTTCTGTGCAAAATAAATCCAGTCCACATACACCCTCCCACAGTATTTCTTTAATATTATCCTTTCATCTTTGAGTAGCTTCTTCCAAGAATTTTCCTTTTCTCCCCATGTTCTGACCAAATCTGTGTACAATTCATCACAAAAAAACAAAAAGCCACAAATTAATCTCAATTACAGTTACAATGAAATAAACTTTGTGGTAAGTGGGTATCTGTTGTGATGGCATGATGCATCCTCAGGCTGCAGGTGGTGAAATGGCCTCCAATATGGAGGATAGCTATAATTATATTGAATACACAGTCGCAGGCAGCCAACAAGAGGTGGTCCTCCAGATTGGGGGTTGCGTAAGTGCTAACAACTCCTCACAAAAAAAAAAAAATTGCCACATCATGAAATATTTCACAAGGCCTTGAACTTATCTTAGGTACAAACTAAGCAAAGGAAAAGGGGCATGAGATTGGGCAGTAGGACCATGAGAAGCCTGAAGAAGTCATGGTCACTCACCACAGTGGCCAGGAATTAGCAAGGTATAATTTAGATTTAGTGGGTGTACAGGGAACAGGATTTGTTGTACACCATAAAATAGTATCAGCAGGCAAGACAGTGACAGGATGTCACATAGAGTCCTGGGAGGTCAATGGTGTAATGTCACTGTTCTCAATGTACATGTGCTGGGGTGAAAAGTGATAACTCAAATGACCTTTTTTTTTTGAGCATTATAGCAGGTTTTCAGTCATTTTCTTTAGTACCATATGAAAACTCTGTTAGGAGATTTTAAAGCAAAACTGGGGTGAGAGAATATTTTCAAACCAACAACTGGGAATGAGAATTTACTTCAGGGCAGTAATGATAATGTTGTTAGAGTATTAAGCTTTGCCACATAAAAAAATCTAGTTGTTAAGAGCACAATGTTCATGCACTTAAACATTCACAAATACACCTGGACCCCTCATGATGGGAAGACTCACAATCAGATTGATCACATATTGATAGATAGGAGATGGCACTGAAGTATACTCCATGTACAGGCTTTCAGGGGAGCTGCCTGTAATACTGATCACTGTCTGGTGGTTACAAAAGTTATGGAAAGAATAGTGGTAAGTAAAAAAGCAGCGCAGAACTTTGATGTGGAGAGGTTAAATCTCGAGAAGCTAAGTGAGCTGGAGATTAGAAAACAGTATTAGATTAAGATCTTGAACAGGTTTGCTGATTTGGAGAACGTATAATGATAACAAGGACATAAATGTGGCTTGGAAAAACATTACAGAGAATCTCAGCTAAAGAGAGTAGTAAGCCCATACGAACAGAAGCAACATAAACCAAGGTTTGATGATGAATGTTCACAACTTTTAGATCGAAGGAAGCAGGGTAAGATGCAGTGGCTACAAAATCCAAACCAAAGTAATGCAGATAATCTGAACAATGTAAGGCGTGAAACTAAGAGACATTCAGGAACAAAAAGAAGGAATATCTGAAAGCTAAAATCGATGAACTAGAAACTAACAGTAAGAACATGAATATCAGAGACTTTTATAGTGGCATCAGTGACTTTAAAAAGGTCTACCCATCTACAACTAATATAGTAAGGAATGAGAAGGTTTATCTGGTTGCAGGCTCCCACAGTATTGTAACTAGGTGGGGGAATCATTTCTCTCAGCTACTGAATACACATGGGGTTAATGATGTTAGGCAGAGTGAAATACAAACAGCAGAGGCACTAGTGCCTGAGCCGAGTGCCTTTGAGTTTGAGATGGCTATTGAAAAGCTAAAAACACACATCACCAGGCATTAAGTAGATTACAGCAGAACTGATTAAAGCAGGAGGTAGGTCAATTTGTTCTGATACATGAACTTATTAATTCTATTTGGAATAAGAGGGAATTGCCTGAGCAGTGGAAGGAGTCGATCATTGTACCTATTTGTAAGGGGTGAAAAAACAGATTACAGTAATAAACTATGAAGGCATATCACTTTTGTCAACTACATACAGAGTTTATCCAACATCCTTCCATAAAGGTTAACTCCATATGCAAATGAAATTTTTAGGGATCAGCAGTGTGGTTATTAACAGGTCAACTAATGATCACATATTGTGCATTCACCAAATACTTTAGAAACAATGGGAATACAATGAAGCAGTGCATCAACCATTTATATACTTCAGGAAAGCCTCTGCTTCAGTTAGAAAGAGGTCTTGTATAATGTTCTCATTGAGTTTGGTATCCCCATGAAACTAGTAAGGCTGATAAAAATGTGTCTAAATGGAACCTTAAGCAGGGTCTGGTTAGACAAACATTTGTCTGACACATTTCCTATTCAGAATAGTTTGAAACAAGACTTTTATCACCGCTGTTGTTCAAATTTTCTTCAGAATATGCCATTAGGAGCGTTCATTCAGGCAAACCAGGAGGGCTTGAAATTCAATGATACACATCAATTTCCAGTTTATCCTGTTGATATTAATATACTGGGTGGAAGCATACACATACATACTATAAAGAAAAACGCAGAAGCTTTAGTGGTCACTACTAAGGAGATCGTTCTAGAAGTAAATGCTGAGAAAACCAAATACACAGTCATGTCTCGAGATGAGAATGCAAGGAAAAATCACAACATAAAGATAGATAATAAATCCTTAGAAAGGGTGGAGCAGTTCGAATATTTGAGAACAACCCTAACAAATTGAAATTCCATTCATGAAGAAATTAACAGCAGACTAAAATCAGAGAAAGCCTGCTACCATTTGGTGCAGATTATTTTGTCTTACAGCATACTATCCAAAAATATAAAGATTAATAAGATATACAGAACTCTAATTTTGCCTGTTGTTTTGTATGGATGTGAAATTCGGTCACTCACATTGAGGGAGGAACATAGGCTGATGGTGCTAGAAAATGGGCTATTGATGAGGATATTTGTGCCTAAGAGTGACGCAGTAGCAGAGGAGTGGAGAAGACTACTTAACAAGGATCTCTATGATCTGTACTCCTCACCAAATATTATTCAGGTGATCAAATCAAGAAGAATAAGATGGGCAGAACATATGGCATGTATGGGGGATAGGAGAGGTGCATACAGGACTTTGGTTGGGGGAAGGAGACCAATTGGAAGACCTAGGTGTAGATGGGGGGGGGGTAATATTAAAATGGATCTTCAAGACATGGGATGAGAAGGCTTGATGGAATGATCTGGCTCATAACAGGGACAGGTGGCAGGCATAAACCTTCAGGTTCCATAAAATGCAGGGAATTTCTTGACTAGAGTAGACTAGCCTAGACTGTTAGCTTCTAAAGAAGGACTCTGCCCCATGGAGTTATTTAATAAATTAAACTGCCCCAATACTGTACCAGACCATCTGCTCTACATCCCCATAAGCAAGGCCCCCACACATGTTCAGTTACATAGCACAATAGGCATAAACTAATTCTCTGTCACTGTGTTGACCTTGCTAACTGAAGACCCACTACTGCTACACCACGACATGTTCAGTTTGGTGCAGCTGTGGTAACAGCAAGATGTGTGCAGCAGAAAGGGAAGAGAATGTGTCATATTTGTGGTTGCAGTACCAACATTACTTTGTAGCAAAAATGGCTAGAGAGATGACATCAACCTTGGAGTAAAGATGGCTCATGGACAGAAGTTTACTCGTATATTCATATATATATGCCATTGTGAACTTCTATCAGCAAAAGCTAACAAAATGAAATTTTTGGGAATGGGCACTGAAATTTTAATAAATCTTACGGAAAGAACTTTCTGTTGTACATTAAATCTCAGTATAATTTATTATATGATACCTATCAGCCTTATCAGCTCTGCAGCATATCATATCACACTGTCACTAGTACAGAAATACTGTTTGTGTTTCAAATGAATCTTTTCTCAGTCTTGTACAACACGCATGACATTCACATGCTCCACAATATAAAAATTTTGGGACACATCCGCCCTAGACCACAGTTCATACTGTTCTGCCTACTATTAGGCTGTGCAGTCACCCCTTCTGCCCAAGATGTTCAAGTATCTGCAAAACTTTGTCAATATTGGTTCACTCTTGGCTTGCATAAACTGCGTGACGTCCATGCAATATACTGTACAGCCATGAAGCTACACATACAATGCAATATAACAACCTAGAGCAAAGTGATAATCTGGCATCTTTAACAAACAGACATAGTTCAGTCACTTGAATGCTAAAACATCACTAGTGCTCAACAGGTAAACTCATCACAGCACATCAGCCCTATGAGGGACTTGATAAGAAAATAAATGTGTGGCCATTTCACTATCTACAACACAGTCATAAACATATCCCAGTTTGCACATGTGTCTCATTAAGTGACACTAATCTGTTCTTACTCCGTACACAGTTTTATTTAGTGTGGATCTAGGATATGGAAACATCACACACTTCTGTCCAGTATTCCAGATAACTTCTGTCCCTTCAGTGCTAACAGAATGCCTAACCATTCAAATACCTGCTGTATGCAGGTTTTGGTCTTACAAATGAAATGTTACAGCCTTGCCATGAGGTTCATCCACAAGAAGAAATAAAACTTCCACTGCAGCAGCCTTCATTTGCCAAGCTTCTCCAAGTATCTCTGACAAGTGAGGCTTGTTTGATTCTGGTTTCTAGCAGGGAGCTGATCCATCCACATATAAGCAGTGGGCTTCACTCCATGTCTTCTGGCAGGTGAAGTAATGCTTCAGATGCTTCCTTGTCATCAAGGAATGCTCCTCGCACAGTCACCATGTACCATTGCATTCTCAGTGCGTGTAACCACACTGTGCCCAACTGATTCAGTTTATTTGTCAGATAAGCAGGAATTTAGGTTGCTGTACAAGCATTCATTTAATGCCCTGTCCCAATAAAAATTGACTTAGCACCTTCTCCACTGTTTTGAGTGAATGTGATGACAGGCCTTAATACAGTGGGCAGGTGTGATTGTTAGTGGCATGTCAGCATCCACAGCTATATGTGCCTCTCAGAAGTTCAGATATAGGCTTAGCCTTTGTACAGCCTGGCTGAAACTAATCTGTTATATGGGAGGTGGTAACATCTCATTACATGGAACTGTGTACCACAGCACAAACATAAACATCTCAAAACAATGCAATGTTTATAAGATTTACAAGTGAACATGTCAGTATTATAATACAATACATTATTTAGTATGAGGTGAAATATGCTCTGCAAGGAAGGGCAGTGTTACCACATCAGGGCTGCTAACACAGTGACTAGTGATGGGCATGTACAGTATCTGAGAAGCTATGGATATACTGCTTAACCCGTTATTCTTGTGAGTATTCACATGTTAACAAACAGACTGACATTAGGCATCACACTGTTCGTATGGCAGATGAGCAGACTACACACTATAAGTAGCAGTGTACATGCTCAGGGGGAAATGCAGTGAACAAAATAGCAGTCCACTGTGCAATGAAACAGAAGTTATCACAAACACAAAATGGGACATTATGCAGGAAAACCAAGATAAGAATAATGCAGAGTTAAGACATCTGTGAAGAAGGCTAGCAATGAAATGATATGCGAGGGTTGGAACCGCATCACAAACCAAAACCTTAAAGCTTAATCTGTCTGTGTTTTGTGTGTGGTTCTGAAGACATACATAAAATGAAAATTTATGGGCAAATCTCCTTCGTTGACTGTAACTAATATGACACCCAAACACTAACTTTTGTGTAATAAACATTTACTGCTTAAGTGCATGGCACTAATCTGAACACTCAAACCCGAACCTCCGAACATGACACACATTTTTCTTTTTTCATGTGCTGAAGATATAATGTTGGTGGATGAAATGTTTGTGACAGAGTACCATGAAACTGTGTGACACTGTGTTCGCAACACTGAAGTTAAAATGTACACTGTTGGAACTAAACACATTTGAAGGTGATTGCCTCATTGTTTGTCAAACATTCCCCAACACAGCAACAATACTCATCTATAAAATGCCTCCCATGTAACAGATCAGAGCAGGCTGGCTTAAATACAAATATTCATTGACCTGTACCCAAGTTCTCAATACATATTTACATGCCAGACTGAAAATACATGGCAGAGCATAACACCGAGTACAATTCCATCTGGTGCCATCAGTGTACCTGTGAACTGCCCATCTGATTGATCAGTCCTTCTGGCAAGGCACTATTTATCACTTAGTTACTTCTGCACATCCAGGTTTTCCTGCTCCTGCAGTCCAGGTTACTCTTCATACAACATGAAATTTGGAAGTTAATAAATCCTATCACAGCTCCTCACCACAAACTTGTGATAGACATTTCTCTATGCAGCATTCACTGCAGTGTGTGTGACCAAGCTGTATGTGCCAATGCCTTCCGCTTACGAACCCACTGTGGTGACACTGTTTAGCATCACACAACAATGAGCACGTCTGCTCTTGCAGCAACCTGCAGCATGGTCACATATCACTCCTCTTGAATCCGGCCATCCACAAATGCCACACTACTGTCTGCAGGTCTGCCCATTGTCCTGCAACTGTGCAACATTCTGACATATTCCATACATTTGCAACACCTGAGCCACAGACATCTTGTGGCTGGCAACAGACAGTTGCCTCCATCATGCCGTGTGCCTGAACATGATCACTGCACAAAGCTCCTCACAAAGTCACATTTTCAGACAGGATACAATTTATAGCTGAAACTAAACTGTCAATACCATAAAGCCATTTATGCACACTTTACGCTGCACACCATCTGGGCAGGACATGCAAATTCATAATGGTTGCTTCCACACTGCATACAAAGTTCCTTTCCCACATGCCACAAATTTTACTGGCCGACAGACACAAGCATAACTATTGCCTGCTTGCCAACTGTCTAAGAGGCTTCTCTCACCCAGACCAACCTGCTGTCTCCAGAATATATTCCATATAGACAGACCATACAGTAGCACAACAGCAGTACCAGAAGTGTGAAATTCTTGATCAACTACATTGTAGCAGTACTTCGAAATTGGTAAATCCAAAGTACATCTTCATTCTTGAGGAAATACGAAGTGACATGTCTGATGAGGTACAAAATGACACCATTCTACACAGCACAGAACAGCATGTCTGCACATGGGCAGTTTCTCAGATCAAACATCTTCCATTCAAGCCACCAAAAGTGTAATTACATTAACAATCTAAAGCCCAATGGTGACTACAAGTACCACCTGCTGGAACATTCAACACTACACTTCCCACACAATATAATTATGATTTGAATGACTTTTACAATCAATAGCAATCATTTTCCCAAACAGCATTAACTGACTAGCCTTTATAATGGAAGTCTGCTCTCTGTGAAATAGGAACGAAGCCTTTATGTATATGCCATATCTATCAAAATATCACTAGAACCCCATTCAGAATCATCAATTTTTGGGACAATGCCCATACAGAACATGTTTAATTTTATAAGGTAGCCCTCTTCCCCCTATCTTGCTTTCAGATGACAAATTAGGAAAAATTATCATCTAATATTTCAGTACATACAGTAACTTAGGTGAATATCATTCATCAGAGGGCTAAGACACATATACATATACCCAAAACTGCTGGTTACTTTTTAGTTAAGTTAATAAACACATTTA
>Ga0123354_10004803_pt1 | contig 19328 bp, 10 predicted proteins | sample TergutLab28metaG_2_FD_97872 | JGI IMG/M metagenome (GOLD analysis project Ga0123354, IMG submission 97872) | Labiotermes labralis P4 segment gut microbial communities from Petit-Saut dam, French Guiana - Lab288 P4 | ecosystem: Host-associated > Arthropoda: Insects > Digestive system > Gut ...
CAAAGTCAATTTTCCATCATTTTCGTCCTGGCCTCCCAGTATCGCTCACATTCCGTCTTATTAGTTAATGCGGTACATTGTCCTAGACGGTTTCTATCCATGGGTTCGTGGAGGCTGCATAGCGTGCAGTAGGGGTCAGGGCGGATTCCAATGCGGTGGAGATGCGCACCCAAGCAATCATGCCCAACGCACAGTCGGAACTCTGTACCTGCCCTTCTTGGCCAGTCTGTTACCTTGGATATTTCTTGCGTCCACGGTTTATGGGATAGTCTTGTCTCTAATTCGTGTCTGTATATGCTTTGGAATGCCTGCTTTAAATGTAGTTTAATAGAGTGGTAGGGTGTTTCTCTGATATATGTTTGTGTAATTTTGGCGCCCTTTTTGGCCAGTACATCGGCCTGTTCGTTCCCTTCACTCATGTAATTATTAAACATCTTTCATTTAAGATATCCTCAGTTTATATTCAAATCCCCTACTCACCAAGAAACATTTAAACAGGAATTTAACTTCCCAGCCAAAACCAATGATACCGCAGTAAAACCTCCAATCTTACATTGTATTTTTCAAATAAAATTCTGGGTCACATGACATTCATTACATACAAGACAGGCATTGTAGGTATCACATGACAATGAGGTGCGTTCATGCAATCATTGATGCAGTGGAAAAGCAACGTGTATTACATATTCTGAGTGTGTTCACAGCCTTAGTTATCCAGCATGTAAAGTGCATGCACCACATTGCGCCCAACTTTACACTATTTGTCTACGTTATCTCATAAATGCCATAATTAAAAAAAGTTATTGAATATAAAATGTGTGTTGTGAATTTCTCTACAAATTTTTTCTAAAAAAATTATCATTCTAAAAAGAATTGAGAGAGATGTAGATATACATAGGTCTTCATGTAAATTACATGTGATTCTTGTCAGACTGTAGTGACACTTGAATTTTCTCTACAGATTAAAAAAAACTAAAATATCAAAATTCATGAAAATCCATTCAGTGGAAGCCGCGATGTTCCACACAGATGAACAGATGGGAAGACATGATGAAGCTAATAGTTGCTTTTCATAATTTTGCTAATGTGTCTAAAAATTCACAACAACCTACTACTTGATTTCAAACTTTTGCCGTGTTCTGAATGTTGTATGCTTTCTTCTGGGCAATTCCCTGGCATCTGAATTTTATGTGCCAACATTTCGGAACACTCTGTCTGTTCCATCCTCATAGGCAGGTAGGTATGAAGAATGACATGGTTTGAGAAACGTTTGGTCATTTATACAGGAAAAGGTTTGGCTCAGAGACCCGCCCCAACCCTGTGACCCTCTTTCCTATTGGCTCAGGCTATTTTTGAGCCAAACCTTTTCCCATATAAATACCCCAACATTTCTCAAACCTAGTCATTCTTCATACCTACCTGCCTATGAGGATGGAACACACAGAGTGTTCCGAAATGTCGGCACATAAAATTGAGATGCCAGGCAATTACTCAGAAGAAAGCATACTACAATCTACTACTTAGTGAGGTTGCACAGCAGAATGGATATATTATCACCAATGTTGAGTAGGTAGAGGCTTTAAGGGGCTTGTTTTGGCCTATTTTAAGGACATTTAAGACAGAAATCAACTCAGTCTGAGTAAGTGGTTACTTCTCACATATAAACCCAGAGCATTACCCATTACACTACTTAGAGATGGCCGGCAAAGAGGCACAAAGAACTGCAAATACAAACATGACAATGAGTGTAGTCAAGAAAATCAACTACGTAAGCATTCAGGCAGCTGTCTTAGTGTCACAAGAGTCTCACTAATCAAGCACAGTTACCAACTGCAAGGTGCCTGATGTCCATTACACAGGATCACCAAACAAGCACAACGCAGTACCTGCCTACACTCAAATAATGTGGTCTTCTGAGATGTGGTACCATACTGCTTCCAGCTTCAGGTTAAGAGTAAGAGATTGAATATATGGTCAGATTATATGTGATGTGGCTGTGAAGTTCCTGGAATTATTTTACTGCAGACATTCATGTACACTGACAGGTTATCCAAGAGATCACCTTCCAAGTTGCCCAGTAACACTGCTAATATTTGAAACATTTATGAAGCTCCTCTTTCAGAGCAACCCTCAGCACTGCTGTCACGTATTTATGACTGTCCTGCTTGTCCTACAATCTTTGTCCCTCCATGGTGAAAAGATGCACATAACTGAGAACCAAAACTGGGGAATAATGGGGATGTTCCTGTCCAGCATTTTTTTTTGCCATAAACTGCTTGATAAAGAGCATGCACTGAAAGGGTGTACTGTCATAATGGAGGCACCAACTAATTAGCCAAAGTTCATGTCTTTTTCTACAGACACCTTTGCATAACCTCACCAATATTTCAATAAAATAAGCCTTGGTGACTGCTTGGGTATGTCTCATAAAGCAAGATTCTGTATGTTTTTCAACTCTTTCAATACATCTGTGTCTTTTGGAACAACGGCTTTTTTTCAATATATTCCATGTTATCTATACCTCCTTTCAACTGTTTATACCACCCAAAAACACATCATTACTATACACTTCCAGCACCATATGGTTCAGACAGCAATACACATGTTCCACTTGCACTCTTTCATAGGTAATTCATAATTTAATATGAAAATATTTGCTGGAAATTCTGATCTGTAATTTTCCAGTAAGCGATACAAACACACAACTATTATATCTGCCACAGTTTGACATAAATGATGCAAGTGTCAAAATCACAGCCTGTGCAAGCTGAAACATGCACAGACATTACTGCAACAGAATCAAGTCTAACGTAACATGACTGACTGCATAACAAAACCATTGATAAAATTTTATAGCCACACTTCATGCAGGAGAGGCAAAACAGAAGGTAGTCAAGTCAGACTAGATGAGGAGGAAACCAAGACCACATGGTGCCACAACCTGTGTGACCACTATCTAAACACTTGCCTCTGTTAAAAGGTGAAAACTTATAATCACTAAGCTACTTTCCTATCTTACAATATTGCATTCTGACCACGCACAAATAGACAATGAATATGCAATCTAACCAACAAATTACACTTCCTTGAAAGTCACAAGTACATTTTATTATCCTACAGCATGTTTTGACCTATGTGATCATGCTCAGAGAGACTGTTTACAATGTGGCTTGGAGGTACTCAGGTTTACACGTACAGTAAAAAATCTATCCCTTGTTTCTGAAGGGACTGTGAACCAGGATAAGCATATGAAAACAACAGTTGTGGGTAAGCACTCAATACCAGAAAAACTTTTATGTTCCTTGCAAATGAAGTGTCTTGTGGAGGACCTGCATAATTGTGTGCAAGTAACAAAATGTTTCTATTTTGCACACTCATGAAGGTGTCCAGTGCCCCCAGAAGTGCCATGAAAATGACTGTGGTCATGCACACTTTTTCAATGGGACAGCATTTACAGGAAGTTTTTTAAATTGTTAAAACCATGTGGTTTCATCAATTTTCCAACAACAGTCAACAAAATACCTCATAATAACAGAAATAATAACACTAGTTCAGGAAACTTTCAATTACAAAGATGAAACAGATGAAGGGAACAGGGTAACACAAAACAACAGAATACTATGTATCATCTACGATATTACACAAACAACTGTGGGACACAGCTCTTAAGTTTACAACCCAACAACTCCCCTCACACCCTCCATTGAACCTTCACTTACATTAGGCTGACGCATGACATCATGAAAGTATATGGTAATTACAACTTTACAACAATGCTGCTGATGGCTTAGACTCTTTTCAATGTGGTTTCCATGTCTGTTGACACTCTTCTTCCACCTTTCAACAGGAGTATGTATTCCTGCCCAGAAAAAGTTGCCCTCCCTCCTTTGCAGGCCTTTTCTTCCAAGGATGAAAATAGATATAATCTGATCATGCAAATTCAAGACTGTAGGGTAAATACAGCAACACTATCCATCCAAATTCTGTGATGGCCTGTGTTGTGCACACTTGTGTGAGACCTAGCTGATGGAGGAGCAACAGTTCAGATTTCTCATGGTAGAAACCTGATGCAGTTAAGTATTCAGATGTCTGAGTGTTTCTCTATGGTGGCTGGAGTTCACTGTTGTTCCTCTAGGCCTGAAGTTCACAAGAATAACATGTTTCTCTTCCAAAAAGACTGTAACAATGATCCTTCCAGCTGCTGGCACTCTCTCCATTTCTTCTTTGGAGATAACATATGGTGCCATTCCATTCATTGTTGCTTGGATTTGGGTTCACAATGGTGGACCCAGGTTTTGTTCCACAACAGTCTGCAAAAGGAAGCTCTCAACCTCAGTGTTGTATTGGCACAAAAGATCAGTGGCCTTCTTTGTCCCTGTGAGTGAATATGTCAGCCTTCATGGCAACCCACAAGCACAGGCCTTAGACTCAGCCAAGCTCTTTAATAATTTACATTACATTGCCTTCACCAAGGGATAGAATGGAGCATAATTCATTTGTTGTTACGCATCAGTTGACACATATCAATTCATCAACCTGGTAGATATTGTGACAGATCACTGCAGTGCAAGTGCCACCACTTCGTGATTTGTCATCAAGTGCTGCTCCTCCTGTTTCAAGTTTTTAAATCTCTTTTATCCATCATAACATGTACTGAAATCCACAGCAGTTTCACCATATACTCAGAGCAAACATTTCTGAATGCAAGTCAGCTTCTCACCATCATCCACCAAAAACTCTATCACTGCTCACTGCTTCAACTGCATAACAATCTCTGCCATTTTGGAATCAAATGTGGTGCTGCCATCTGTCAGGCAAAACAGTTGCATTTTGCAAATATGATGGAGGATGTTCAAGGTCTTCACTAACATAGTGGTTACTCCCATAAATAAGAATTTAAGGAGATTAAAAATAAGAGGCACAACTTTCTGCCTAACATTTGTAATTATATGTTGTGTATATGGTCAATTTTTCATGACCAGAAGAAACAAATGATACTATCAGGAAAATTATTCATAGAGAAACAATGTTCAGAGGTTTCACTGCATATGAATTTAAGGACAAATTGTACTTTATTTACTAGCCCTGATCTTACACTTTATGGTTTAATATGGGGCCTACCTCTAAATAGTTACAGTGTACTTTTGTTACATATGTCAATATAGTTTTATCCTAAAATTTTTATACTTTAAACCAGAGTACCCACCATTAACATTTTCAATTATCTCCTTCTGGATGGTTGTGTAGTCCAAAGTCGGACAGTTGGGGATTCAGCTATTTTAAAGTACTTTATCTAACTTATGAAGTCTTGCGGACTCATCTGTAAGCGTGCTTGCGAATGATAAATTAGGAAAGAAGTGGAAGAAGGTACCTGTGGCCTAGTTAAGGGACTATACTGGCATTTGTTTCGAAGGGAATCCATACAAACCCCATTACAACAGCTAAACAAAGTACTGCTTATAAGAATCTAGGCTTCATGCTATCCCATCACAGGTCCAGACAGGTCGTTTGGGCTCCAGGAGTTTGACACTCCCAGAATTTCTTGACATTGGCACATGAAGTTGGTAAGTTTGCCAGACCTACACAACAGCCACCTTTATGCCCACAAAATACCTCTGGTACTCATTTCTGTGGCTGGAAGGATTAAATCAATGAAAAATCCCAATAACCCAATTGAACTCATGACCATCCAGCTTGTACGGCAGTGCCTCATCCAACTACACCACTGCATACCCCCAGACTTGACTCATGATTGATAATTACTTGTTCTGTTCTGTCATTTAATTTCTTTTGACACCATGAGTTACAATCATAATTCTGCGACATGGGCATGACATAAATCTTAATAAAGACAGTGTATCCCTGGGCTTGATGTACTTGTTCTACTCTGTCATTTTGTTTCTTTGGATACCATGAGTTACAATCATAATTCTGTGACATGAGCATACCTTCAAACTAAAGACAGAGATATGTTCTCATTTTCTTTCAAGGATGTGTGTATCAAAAGTGATCTCAAGAATTCTCATGCTATGGTATTTACAGATACATACCATTTTGCTTACTGCCTGGTTCAACTGTAGAGACAAGAGCAAAGGAAGGAATTCTGTTCAATCACGTTACAGAGAATTTGATATAGATATTATACAAAACAAAAACAATGCAAATTACCTACCATTCATCTAATGTTATCCACAATTTCAAAAGAGGTGAGTCCACATTCTACAGCGTTAAAACATTTCTGTGTACATACATATATACAGACTTCTCTGCTTAATACCAAAAGTTATCTTCTGAATAGGCTTGACAAAAACTTGTGTTATAAATTATTCTTATGAAAAAGAATCTGCAGTCAGAAAACATACAAGGTTTTAGGTTCTCATGGTGTTGATTATTAAGACTACAGACTTCTGGAATGTGATGTGACAGATACATACCATCACTTCGCAGGAACCAACTACCTCTATCTTTACAGTACAAATTCATTCTTTTACCCCCAAAGATGGAGGTAGCAGGTCCCTCAAAAAATACTGGTATGTATCTTCAAAACTAGTCACATCACATCACAGTCTTACAGATGATGTGTTGCCAACTAACAGAGAATATAAACACAGCACAAGAAAGCAGCAAATTTTGTCTCTAAGACTGCTTGTTCACAGACTTCTCAAGAAAGGTTACAAAAACTTTGGCCTTTCATTCTCTTTCAGTGGTAACCAGCTATATCTCCTGCGGTAACGTATTTTTACAGTTTTCCTTGGGTATGGAGATTATGACATAACATGCATACACTGAATTAGTAATATTATATTGTATTGTATTCTTATTCAATTTCATAACACTTGTGGACATCATGTTCAAAATTTTTGCAATGGCCTAGATGCAGCAGATCACCAGAGATGTGACAGAAGCTCATAATGCTCACAACAGATGGGAAGTAACAAATAAGCAAGTATGAATGCATTCAGAAAGCAAGTTTGGGAGACGTGGTTTCTAAAGTCACTCCCACACTGATACAAATGCAGTAATGACACCATACTGAGAATGCCTAAAGGAGTACAGACTGAGCAGCAAAAAGCTATGCATTTAAATCATGATCACTTATTTTGTCACTTGTACCCAAAAAATTTTTTTTTATTATAATATGGGAAAAACTCAATTGCAAACCACTTAAAGTGCCAGAAGGTATTGTATTACCAACATACTGAGGGAATAAAAAACCGCAATATAAAACACTCACTCTGCTGGTAAGTTTTCCTTTCGGCATCCCTGAAGAGCAATTCCTTTATCAAGTTATCACGAGATCCCCAAACTTCTATAGCCCTGAAAGAAAGAAAGAAAAAAAACACAATGTCAGTAATAATTACTACAATTTGAACTAACAAATGCACATAACTTTATTAAAGTCACAATATTAAAACACATCATCTTCTACATGTTTTGGCCTTACTGGTCCATCATCAGGGAGCAAAAATTTGTACAAAAGAGTTGCTTAAAGTTAAGCAATGATTTTGCACAAATGAGTGCTCCCTTAAAAAACTGTTTTGTACAACTGTGTGGTCCCTGACAATGGGCCAGTGAGGCTTAAAACATGTAAGAGCTGGTGTGTTATAATATTGTGACTTTAATAAAAATGCATGCATTTGTTGGTTTAAATTGTAAAGACTGAACCATAATGCAAAGAAATGGAGAACGTTAAATGCAGTAATACTCATCTGCAACACACTGATGCATGTCAACATAATGATCATCCTTCTCAAACTTTAAATTGATACGAAGGAGAAAGTCTCCTCTAGTTAGGGCAACTGTACTTGGGTTCTGGATTTTGTCAATCACATTATAATCAAAATGAAACAGAACTCTTTTCTGAAAATAAGATAATGTACTTTGCCCAGAAACCAAACAATGTAATGTGTAATATACAATCATCAGAACCAGTTAGAAATGACTTTTATTGTAGTTCAAATACTGGACCAACTGATTAGCCAAAATAATAATTAAAAAAAGCGTTCAGAACCACCCCCAAAATATTGTGGATATTCAATATACCTCACACACTGTATTAATGTTTACTGCAAACGTGGTGTAATAAATCAGTGATTTCTGTTATGTATGAAGCATTTCATAATTCACTGTACAATCTCTTACTTTGATTCAACATCTTTCCTCCAGTATACTGTTATAGGTGGCTCACTCTCATATGGTGAACGCCGTTTAGTTTTACGAAGGCCTTCCAGGTCACTAGGTTTAAGCAGGAAATCTGACATTGCACGAACAGGTGTTATGAAATTTCGCTCCATGGAAGAAGCCGTAAGATCAACTCGAACACGCTTCTTTCCTGGCATCACTAAAAGAACATAAAAGGGAAAACATTAATACCTTGATGTGACAGAAATTTGAATGGGAATGGCATAATAAGTAAAAAGAATATGTGAGCAAGAATAATTCATGGCCAAATTTTATCTTAACAATTCCCTGCACAATTACTCATCTGTGCTTTTCAACACATCTATGAAATATAAAGGAATGTTATATGTTTCACAGGCCCAGAATATGACCATGGGTCCACTTGTCCTGATGTGCAAAAATTTCATTTTGCCATCTGAAATGTTAAGTGTATACAAAGGAATTCAACAACATTACCATTCAAACAGTTTGTCAAACTCAGTTTTTAACAGCCACAGATAATACTTTTAAAATTATGTCTTTACATAAATATAATTATCAGTTTTATGTTCAAATAAAGTTCAAATAATTGTCAAAATTGAGTTCATACATGCTAGGGCTAAAGACATTACATTAGTAAAGCAAACTGTATGACTGCAAATGTTATGCTTTTTGAACTCTCAATATTAAAGATTAAGAAATATTATTTACATAAGATTGGTATGTAATATTCAGTTAACATGCAGCTAATACCACCTTGCTGTCATCTAGAAGTACAAATCAAAACCACCTGAATGTTAATGTTACCACAATTTAAGCAGCCATCATGAATTCACAAACAAGACAAAAATGAATCTGCTTGCAGTGTACTGCTAAATGTAGCAAATTCCTGTTAGATTTTAAAAATGTACCAACAAATGCAATACATTACAATATAAAGTTTTTACAATTAAAACACTAGGACTCTGACATGTTTCAACCCCTTCTTGTGGGTAATTCTCAGGGAGTGTACATCATTATTTGTATGAAAAACAGATTATAAATAAATAAAATAAAGTTATATTGTATAAAGTCATTTGTTGTCTTGATGTTGGTACAGTATTGTTATCATTCTAGTCTAAGGAGTAGCTTGCATATTTTCTGATTGTAGGTATGACAAGGATATAGTAGATTTTCATCCTTTTTTATAGGCCACAAAGACCCTTAGGGTGAGATGAGGTACAGCTCTACTCTTTCTAGGACCTCGGCACTAGATGGGGGGTGGGGGGTCAGCCCCACGCCCCGGCCGATGACAAGGACATGAACACCATAAATTCTGGTTAGTTATTTTATGCTTGGCCACCAAAATTTCTGGCCAGCTCCTAAACCTTCAGCCTTTATATAGTGCAGTTTGACAAGTGTTGCATTTTAATTTTTAACCCTAAGCTGACATATGGCTGCCAGTCCTGTAGAAGCAGGGGAATTAAAATATCTACTTTCATACAACATATCATCACCAATTACTTAAATACCATATTTACCCCAACACAAGATGAGATTTTTCGTAATTCCTCATCCAAAAACTATAAGGTTGCCTTATAAATGTGCATATTAAACATGTTCTGTGCAGGTATGTTCCTGAACACTGCAGACTGTGAAGGAGGGTCTACTTACATTTAAACACATATGATATGTTTGCCAAACCTGTAGAGACAGGAGAATTAAGATCAATATTCCTGGATAATTAGAATAATCAATTCAACCAACTTCAGTTTTAGTAAGTACTTCGTCCCACTTCACATATATATCAGTAATGATACCTTTATTTCTATGACCATTCGCCTGCTGAGATTGTGGGTTCGAATCCCACTGGGAGCATGGATGTCTGTCTGTTGTGAGTGTTGTGTTTTGTCAGGTAGGGGTCTCCGCGACGCACTGATCATGCATCCAGAGGAGTCCTACCAACTGTGATGTGTTGTTGTTGTGTGATCTAGAAACCTCAAGAATGAGGAGGCCATGGCCCCTGTTGGGCCGAAGCATCAAAGGAAAAATGATACCTTTATTAACAACTTCCTTCAACACGCTCGTTTTTTTACTTTGCTGCTCTTCTTCTGTCTTCAGACTCTTCTTCTCCATAACTACATCATGCAGTGCTTGTTTATCTGTTACTGGTTTCTTTTCCACAGGTGAAGCATCAGTGCCAATATCTAAAGATTTCTTCTCTATCAACTTTGTTTCACTTTTCTCAACTTCTACCAACTTTGCCACTTCCCCTGCTGGTGGACTGTCTTTTGTAGCAAATAATCGTGAACACATAATAATGTTTGCTGGCAGGCAAGTCTGGTGAACAAAATGCCTGCCATTATGACTTTCAACTATCAACCTTCTTTCACTGATTTGTTGTACCAAGACACTTAACTGTCGTTTCAAACATCCTGTAACATAATAATAACATAAGCTGGAATTACACAGTTTAACACCAAGCAATTAATGCCACAGGAAATGAATTCTATCCACTAAAAAGAAGGAAACTTCTAAGAAACACTGAAATGCTACCACATGTGCCATCAAATACCTAAATGGATGTGTGCTGAATTAAATGTACTTCAAATCTGCCATGTATGAAGACCAGTGCATCAGCAGAGAAATGGTGGTATATAACAGCACTTATAGCATGTTTAGCCCTTTCCAAGATCCTGTCACACTGTTATATGAAAAAATTACACACTACTTACACCATGAAGACGGAGACCGTACTTTACCCCGAAACACTCATCCATTACTTACATTTTACATCACATCCAAGATGACTGAAACTTTAACTGTTCCAAAGAAATTATGAAATACTAAAATATCTCCAGATACTTAGCAACAGATTATCAGCACATCCCCAGTCAGACACATTCTGATTGCTAAAACTCTCACCTGTGGTGCCAGACTGCATGTATATACTTGCAGGATCGCCAACTCCTGAATTTTTTTAATCAAAATCACCAGAAACTAATATTTTGCCACCAAAGTCAGTCAGATTTCACAACAATTGAACAATTTATATATATTTCTGTGCACCTGAGGTTTGTTAACTATCATACAATATATAACAACACAGCATTTACATTCAAGAAGATGGTATCTCGATACATTGCTATGAGTACCTCAAATCCCAATTTTATGTTCCTTATGAATCACATATACAATACCCATAAATGGTGTTCTCCATAAACCAAACTTCACTTTATAAAAGCAAGGCAACTGTGCTTAGAGACTTAAAATTTCAGTCAACGTCAAATGCTGTTGTATATAACTGATCATAAGAATGTCATTTTTTTGAGTCTGTTTCACATAAAGAGACAGAAACAGGAGAATTAATTTAACATGCTGCAAATAAGTGACTAACAATATTTGTTTTAGTTAATGAAATAGTTTACAACATTAACTGCAATTATTACCTAACTCTTCAAATGTTTTGTATATGTGCCTGTAAACTTCATCCATCAATCTTCTGCTTTCTTCACCAGTACTGTACTTACTTTCCAAAAGTTTCTAACATTTTTGCATGGGGCAAATACACCAAATTATTTTCATGATATATGGATGTTTGTTACTCCTTATTTTATGAAAAATAAACTACATCATGCTATCCATTATCATTTCCCTACATCATGCAGACAATCCAAATAAATCTGAAGTTATTCCAGTGGCATCAAGATTGCAGTGTTCTGGAACGTGATGCTCTGTAGTGTGCTAGATAGGTACTAACATTTCAGAGGATCCTTATTACTGAATTACAAACTTACATGGTATGAAGTCCCAGAACACTGGAATCTGTAGCAACAGAAAGGAAGATGGCAACTGGGCATCTTATGAAGCCTATGGTTTAATTATTTATGTTCCTACTCTCATGATACAGAGTAAGAGTAAAGCAAAATAATGTAATGAAGAGGTTATTATTTTAGTGTGAGTGTGTGTGTCCTCATACAAATTGAAATGTATTTGCATCAGTAAGCTGTTCCTTCCTTGGTTGGTAGATTGCCACAGTAAAATTGGCCACTGTGTTTTCTGTGAGGTAAATGCAGACACAGAGGAAACAGCTGAGCATTAAACATGGTTGCCTGTATATGCAGGACAACCTAAAACACTGTACTATTAATGTGTCTTACACGCATGTTTAATGTTGTCTTGACTGCCAGAACAGTCAAGATAATATTACATCTGAGTATTCATGTGTTCCATATCACTATAATGAACAATCATTGTTTCCCCACACAATAAACAGTGCATTTTCTTTCTCATGGAAACACATTGTATCCCATGACAGGAATAATCAGAAACCATACAACAGAATTAGGAAGCATTATGAAAACTGTATTGTGTTTCATAGTGAAAAATACTTAAATATGTCATATTTTACAGTAATTTTTAAACAGCTGTGTGTGTGTGTGCGTGTGAACAAGTATGCATGTATATACATACATATGGGTGTGTATACATGCACACATGGATGTGTGTATGTACATATGTATGTATGAATGTATTAATGTATACTCACATACATATGTACATATAATCTCTCAACACAAGTATGTGCACACATGCATGTGTATATAAATTTTTAAAACTAAGTAAATATCACACCAAAGATCTCCACAGTGAAGTGGAACCCAGTCAGCTGACAATTTCTTAAGCATACTAACCAGCACCCACTTGAATGACACAGAAATGAGCTGTAGAGTGTCTAGCTGCATTCTGGTACAGTAATTTGATCAGCATGTATGGCTTAGGTACCATGACTACATAGGACTGATACAGTACACCTAAAACAAAATAAAAACTGCATTTTATTATTAATTATTATTTTAAACAAATTGTTTCTTCTGAATCCTAGGGCAAGACATCCTTCTGTAATGTTTTAGCAAACAAATGAGCAAATGGATGTTTGCTCATTTGTTTTTGCTGAAGTTTAAGCCACCATTGACTAACACTGTCTCTGAGGTCTGGTTGACCACCTTGTCCTGAAGTTCACTAACACATTACACTAATACAGTACAGGTTGCAATATCGGTGCTGGAAGATCTGGAAATCTCTGATAACTGATTACTGTCTAAGAGGAACATTACCCTTCACTACTCCATCACCCAGCAGCACCTAGTACCAATTCTGAGAGTTTGGCCATTAATTACTGGTGTCTTGTTAGGATGTTTTAGATTATATATACACCATATTATGTAAATAGTGATGAAAAGGGAACATAAAATGTAACTGGAAAAACAGGACATTATATCAAACGACAAATTAAATAGTTTGCCCATGAGATTGCTACATGCACTAAGATACATATTAGGTACAGTGTTTGTATGCCTGGAATATTATGACATCCAGCAAACCTTTGGTCCCTGAGGTGCAGTCAAAGACAACTATCAATGTATTTTGTTTGCTATTAACAGCATCATGCTCGTCTGGGTCTTTCCTTTATTAAAGAATGCACTTTATCCATTGATACAAATCAAACAACTAACAAACTCCATGGACTTGAGTTCCACTTGAAAAGATAACAATCTTAGGTAGTCAAGAAATTTCCCAAATATATGGAACCCACAGGTTCCTTACTGTGTTCACAAAACCCCACCACCCATCCCTACTTAAGCCAGGCTAATCCAGTCCTCACCCTAACATCCTAAGACCCATTTAAATAATAACCTCCCATTTATGCCTGGGTATTGCAAGTGGTTTTCTTTCCTTCATGTTTCACAACCAACATATGTATGCACTTCTCTTCTGCTCCATATGTGCCACATGCCCTGTCCATCCCAATGGCTTTGAACTGATCATCCCAATAACAATCGGTAAGCTTCTGCTTACACAGCTTTGCACAGTCTCCTGTTATTTCCTCTTTGCCCAAATGTCCTCCTCAGCACCCTCACACACTCAGCCCCTCAGCCTATGCCCTCCCATTAATATGACAGACCATGTCATAACCCATGTGCAGTAACAGGCAATATTGTAGTACTGTATATTTTATTCTTTCAATGGGATGACAAAAGGCAATACACAACAAATAAGATTTCAAAAATAAGACAACACTGCAACAGTGGCATGGTGCCATTTAAAGAAGTTGTTACAGAAAAAATAATCCATATACTTACATTACACCCTATCAGAATAAAACAAGACAGGTTATGTATGTGTAACACAACAATGAGGCATATTCATCCAACCACAGCTGATGTACAAAAGCAGTATTGCATATTCTGAGGTTGTGCCTGTAGCCTTAAGTATCCAGCATTAAATGTGCATGCACCATATTATCATCTATGGCTGTTAAGCTCAACAGTATTTTTCTACATTATCTCATAAACAGAACCATTTTTTGAAAAAAGTTTCTGAACATAAAATGTGTGTTTTACAAATTTTGCTAGAAACACTTTTCAATCTAAGAAGAAATGAGCAAGATATGATTATAAATGTATATTTGTCATCATGTAAAGTGCCCATCATTCTTGTCAGATGTTAATGAAACCTGAAATTGTACCATGTGAACAAACAAACAGACAGACAGACAGACATCAGCAAGCTAATAGTTGCTTTTTGCAATTCTGTGAATGTGCCTAAAAACCAACAATTGTTTCCTGTTCCATTTAGGGGCCAGATAAGTGTCAATGTTGAAGGGCACAGAAATATTGGCTTAGTCTATGGTAAAGCAGTCCCTGTACTTCAAAATCACCATACCAATAAGGCATATGGGAGACCACAGGTACTGCTCCATGCATTCTTAATTCTGTCTGAAGATGGAGTTGAATAAAGTCACACTCTATGTGCAGACATACAAAGAAGAATGTTTTACATGCACACATGCATACACGTCATATACTCCATGGATCAAAAATTTAGTCAAAGTTACCAGATGTTGTGGAAAACAGCACAAAAATACAAAACATACAGTACCCAAAAATATTATACATATTTCATAAAGAATATTCAAATGTTAACACCATTTTTAAACAACAGAAATAACCAACAGAATGAAAGGATTGTATATTTTTTTATCATATGAATGCTACTTTAAATTCAGCCTTCCCATTCATAAGAGTGGTCAGTCGACATGGTGAAATGATAAATTCTTTGATACTTTTCTGAAAACATTTAAGTCTGGAAACTGGTCTGTGAAGATGGCATTTGTCCTCATGTTTGTCTGATCATCTTTCCATACCCACCAATGTGTCAAATACTGAAACCCTTTTTACAATGTAACTATGTTTCATGTGAGTAACCCTTACTAATCCCTCAAAACACAGTGTTTACTACATACACCACCTACTTTTACAACCAGAACTCTGCATTTTATTCACACTATGCACGTTTTTGTGAAACTCTCACAACAAACACTGATCACATCCCTCTGCAACACTAACCAACTGGTCTCTGTAGCAGAGACACAGTTTCTTCTGTGAGGTATGACAGAAAAAGAATTTTTACAAATTACTTAGATGAATTTCATGCATTAAAGGATTAATATAGTTTCACAGTTCAATGTCTGTGAAACATATGCCATTCAGTTTACATTAACTACCTTTCACATTTGTTAAACATCATGGGATGAAAATTCAAATAAAATGCTTATTCAACAACAAACTGAGTAAACAATTCTGGTAAGTTTTAGGAGTTCATGATGAAATTCATAAATTACTTGCAAACGGGTGTTCTGGGTACTATGGACTAAACCAGCAAAATACTGGAATTTTACCTAATACCGGGATACCACATATATATTACATAGTAGGATTTATAATCATTCTCCCATGAAGTGTAACATAACCTTGACAGTATGTAAAGCACTGTTACATAACCAAATAAAAATAAATATGACGTACACACTACATATAATTTCTTTAACGATGGGAGGAGACAAAAACTAAGACATCCGTAACTTCTTTATTTACTAATTACTAAAAAGATATGATTATTACGAAAATATAAAAGTCTTTCCAAATTTAAGACTAACATATATTGCAACAGGCAAGTAAAATAAGCTGCTGTAAAATTTTACAATTTTTTTACACTAAAACTTGATAGTTCTAGGAATTAGTATTGTCACAAGATGAGTAGTGTCTTATACACTCTTTACGTATAACTGACGTAACGTATATTGAACATACCTGTCTGTCAGAACAAATGTAGACCTCCAAGCTCAGTGCTTGTTGGACTAACAGCATGTTCTTACAAATTATGACGTACAAATTAGGGAAATCGTGGAACCTAATGCATTTAACAGAGGCTATGTACCACTTTGCGCTTGCAATTACATATCAAGGACAAGAAATTACCTGAGAGAAGTGAAACGGAATCTCAATAGTTTGTCGTCATTTTAATACAATCATATTCTTTGTTACAGGCAATACTTACACTTTAATTGTAAGTTAAAACAATATTGAAGGTGGTTGTTTCAAGTTAAAAAAAGAGATTATATGTGAAGGTTCATATCGCGACCGTAACGCGCTGAGATTGCAAATTTCATATTTTGTATCGATCTATTATCACATTATTTATCATACAACTCATTCTACCCACACGGGACTGTTACAAACGAAACAATTGACGAATTGCTGTCTTCCACTGATGACTACATACAGACCTGAAAGATAGTTGCCTAATACTGGCACAGGTGACAGGACAGGCAACATATTTGTATTCATCTATCGGCAGGAGTAAAAACTACTTGCGCATTTGGGCTAGCAGACTCTACAGCGTATCCTTCCTCTTGTAAGTTTGCCAACGTTGCAGCGCAAATACAGAGTAAGATAGTAGAGTTCTGTTAATTGTATTTTCGAAAAAGTAATTCAGCCGGACAGGAATATAAACATCGATTTCGAAACGTGATAGACCTAACTACACAGTCCTCAAAATTGATACTGCAACCAATGAAGGACGTCGCACATACCGACCACCACGCCAAATGTGATACAGATAGCCATTGAAACCGTGCCCCTGCTGGACCCCATTCCGCCAAACAACATTGTGACTTGCGACTGGATATGGCTTGCTATCAAGTTACGATGACTGATTACGAATGTACGTTCCTGGACTACCATTGGGACGTACTTGAGGTATTACACCTGAAACCCTAAGCAAAGGGAACGTATTGATTGCGGACGTTTTCTAGACTACTCCAACATACAGCTGATAGTGCTATCACTAAAAGCAACTTTAAAGGTTCTGTCTAATGTATGCAGCCAACCCATAGCTACATTTTATACGTTGACAGGTCTATCGCGTAAGAATGCGATGTCCCATAATTCAGGGGTGGACGCATCGTTTTTGCTGACCGTCTAAGAAAAAGAACATTACTCTCTTCAAATTGAAATAAACAGGAAAATTACATGTCATATATACAGAAATCAGACTTAGTATTTATGAATAGAGTATACAGAAATACAACGGGACATGAAATTCAAGTTTCAAAGTATGATTTATTTAGGCCTCTACGTCATCTTTTGTGACAGCACGCAACGATCTGTCGTCTCAGCGCCTTTATTGAGAGTACCGCACTAGAGGAACATATACAACTTAGAAAAATTACATATATCTTATTTCTTGTTTTAATCCCAACAATATTATAGCAGTGCGAAACGGTATCAACAAGTTTTTATTCTTTAATAGGAAAAGGGGCGGCTTTTTCAACTATAACTCTTGACAAGGAATGAGTGACGGCACAATTTTAAATATACAGTTATAAAATGGAACCTCTCCTCTCTGTCTTTCTCTCCCTCCCTCTCCCTCTCCCTTCCTCTCTCGCTCTCTCTCTCTCTCTCTCTCTCTATATATATATATATATTAATGATAGAATTAATAGAGGACGAGCGGCTATGACGAAACTAAACAGCATTTTGTGGGACCGCGATGTGACCCCCAAAACAAAGACTCACATTTATCATGCAATAGTTAAAAGTACAATTACATATGTAGCAGAAACATGGTGTTTAAAAGCAAAAAAGGCAGCAAAACTGAATTCCACAGAAATTGACTTTTGGCGACGATCGGCTCGAATTTCCAGGAAGGACAAAATTAGGAACACTGTTATTAAACAAAAAAATGAATGTAACAAGGTCTCTTTTAGTCGATATTAAGACTAAAGAACTAAAATGGTATGGACATGTTCAGAGAATGGAAGAGGGGAGACTACCAAAAAAAGTTATGAAATGGAGCCCACCAGAAAGCAGAAAACGAGAAAGACCTAAAGCTACCTGGGCGGAAGGGATTAGATGATTGTTGGGGGAAAAGGGATTAATGGAAGAAGACTGGAACGACAGAGACAAATGGAGGAAGAAGATAATATAATTGTTAAAAGGGTGCAGGAGGATGTGGAAACGTCGAACAACCTGATAAATAATATATATATATATATATATATATATATAGAGAGAGAGAGAGAGAGAGAGAGAGAAGGGGGGGACAGAGTAATCGAAAAGTAGGTACATAATGTCAATGGCTGTATCTTCCGAAAGGAATGATATAATATTAAGATCCTTTGAAGCCCACATACCACCTACTGTCATTTGGCGTCATATTTCAGCATACACCACAGTATTTCGCATACCCCTCCGCAAACTGGAAGAAACAAAATCAAGGCAAGAACTAAAGGGGCAATGGAAAACTATATATAATTTGACAATCTAATTTGTGGAATGTTTTTGGTTTCGTGCGGTAGATTCCCTCTTTGGCTCAACTCCACCAAAAGAAATGAGTTAAGGTCGGGACTTCAAAGAGGCTATTAATCGACGCTCAATCCACGGACCACGAAAATCGTTGTCAAGTCATGAACGAACAGGAAGTAGTTGTGTCCATCTTGAATGACGTAAATTCTTTGTAATAAAGGTAAAAGAGTCCCATTACAGGCCTGGAGTGGCACAGACAGTTCCAGGAAGTTAAAGTTCTCAGATTTCATGACAATGGCAAAGGATGGTGGTAAGGTTGTCAGCCTTACGCACCGGCTGCATTCACCCCCGGAAAATTCTCCTGGTACTCACTTCTGTTAGAGGTTGAGTCGACACCAGAAATTCTTTATAATATTTATAATAGTAATAATAATATTTATTAACTGCAATTGGGTTGTTACCCGGTGGCAGTGGTTATTTTACATGTATACAAAATATGAAATTGGTTACTAATAAATTTAAGTCGGGAGGGCTACATGA